>MDTB01135051.1_pt1 | contig 20439 bp, 19 predicted proteins | sample 811161 | NCBI WGS metagenome assembly MDTB01 (sample SAMN05326650, study PRJNA326480) | marine metagenome | isolation source: seawater | place: Mediterranean Sea | collected 2009
GTATTTCTTTATCACTCAAAGATGTAACAGATGTACCTACTGTACTATATGACTGGTCTATTTTACTTGGTGCTATAACTATTATGGGCACATCATCAGCAAAACTAATTTTAATATATAAAAATAAATAAACTAAAATAAAACTTATTCTTAAAATCATAAGGCATTTCTTTTTTTGTTAGATTGGTAATTGAATTTACCAATCGTTAATCGTTTAATGCCTCTGTTAATTTTACATTGTAGAATTAGACATTTCCTGGCCATCATTCAACAGCGGACTTTACTGGGTGGCGCTCTGACTTTACAGTTGCAGGTACAGCCAATGAATTTCACACTGATTCCCCACCATGCATTTCAGTATTACAATTAAATATTTGAATAATATTCAAAAAGCAAGTCTAATCTACTAATTATGACGAAAGTCTTCTATTTTTATTAAGATCTAAGGCAGAATATTTTTCAAATTTATTTTTTTCATCAAATAACTCTGGGTTTAGTTTTTCTTCATCTGATGATATTAAAACTTTTTTAAGTTTATGTAATAAATTTTCGTCATAATCAATCTGGTTTTTGATTTTATCACTTTTTCTAGCCCAAATTATTTTTTCTCGAACAAAATCATGAAAATTACCTTTATAGTTTTTAACATTAATACTTTTTACTATATTTTTATTTTTTTTTAATTTTACATAGTCTTGTGATGTACAGGCGAACATGTATTCAGCAATATTGTATTCAAAACTTTCAGTTTTATTTTCACCATCTATCTTTGGCATCCTTAATATTTGATATTTTTTTATTTCACTCAATATTTCAGAGTCATATTTATAATTTCCTTTGTCTAGTAACTGAAAAATTATTTTCTCTAGCTCATCGTAAAAGGATTGCCAATCTAAGGATAATTCTACAAATATAGCTTCCTCAAGATCTAAGAATACATCACTGAATTTTTCCTCTAGAACACCCCTACCTTCTCCTCTCAATAAATCTAATGTCCAAAATTCTGATCTATTTATAATTTTTTCTAAAATTATTTTTGAATTATTTTTTCTAGCAAAGTGTATAAAGCCCGAAAGAAAATCTCTTGATGGCATTTTTAACTCATTAATAAAATAGTTTAAATAATAAAAACCAACCTTAAAACTATGCAAAATCATCAATACAACTGAAAAAATATTTCTGTCTTGCCAGTCCTTTACCGTCATAGTATTTGTTTGAGTAACAATATATTGAAACTCTTTAAGCCAACTTTGTTCCCTTGGAGTACAATGAGCCTCGTAAAGTTTAATTTTAGTTCCTTTTATTCCATGTTTTTTTTGATAATTATCCTCATTCATCTCTGTGTTAGGATAAATTTCTGCCTGATAAATAAAAATTTGATTGTTTACACTTGTATCAACTAGAGAACTTAATCCTTCTTCCCAACTCTCATTTGTTTCACCTGGTAACCCCAAGATCATTTCAGCATATACTGGAATTTTTAAATGATTAAATTTCTTTTCAAGCTGAGAATATGCTTCAAGTTTAATATTATCTCTTTTTACATTTTTTAAAGCCTCTTTAGAATTTGTTTGTCTGGCCAATGTAACACCTTTATCCATGTCATATTTATTTAACAAAGAAGCAATTTTGAAAATTTGTTCGCTAGTATTTTTACCCCAGCAAGTTCTAAATTTATCTGGATATCCTGTCTTTTTTTTTGTTTCAACTAGTTTTTCAGCAATCTCGAAATCTCTCCTGTGCATACCAAAATTTGAATCTGCATTAAAAACATATTTTATTTTTTTTTTTGCTATCCAATCAATTTCTGAAAATATTCTATCTAATGTATGAAATCTATACTTTGTAGTATTTCCTCCCTTACCCCAATAGCAGTAAGTACATAAAAATGGACACCCTCTATTAGTTTCAATTATAATTTGATAATTATGTTCATTCTTATTTTCAAAAAGATAATCATACTCTCCTGTTAAATAAGGAGATGGATACATACTCAAATCTCGATTAAATTTTAAAGCATTGTAATTAATTATACATTTGTGATTTTTATCTTTAAAAGAAACATTTGGAATATCAATAAAATTTGTATCATCTAAATATTTATTTAAAATTTGATTAAAGGCATCTTCTCCTTCTGCTCTTACACAAACATCAATAAAAGGATATTTTTTAAAAAAATCAGTAGGATCATGTGGACAACTGGGGCCACCAAAAATGATAAGTGGACTCCATTTTTCTTTTACTTGTTTTGCAACGCTTAAAGACAGTTGTTCATTCCACATAGAAATTGAAAATACGGCAATATGAGGTTTTTTTTTATAATATGTTTTTATTATATTTTCTGGTGTGTCTGGCACAAATATGAATGGTTGAAAAGAAAAGTTTTTTTTTAATCTTTCTTCTTTTTTAGCATTAGCTGACAAAATTCCTGAAACAAAAGGTAGATATGAAATACCTCCAGAACCTAATAATAAATTATATTCATTAAAATAAACGTTGAACATTATATTTTTAATTTAATAACTTTCTTTTTAATCTAATTTTATTCATTTCCAAAATGTTGTTTACGGCAATATTTCCATATTTTTTCTTAATTTTCTCCAAAAATCTTGGATTTGAGTGATACTCAATGAATTTTTGATCTCTCAATTTTAATATCTCACCTGCTGTTAATTTTTCTGTTGGTAAAGGTTGTGTATCATAAGAATGAAAAGAATATCCCTCATAACTTTCTGGTAATTTTATTCCATTTTCTAGGGCTTTTTTAAAAAGCATACTTCCTGGTAATGCCATAGCAGGATAAGTATTCCAACCAATTGTATTTAATCTTAAACTTAGCTGAAAAGTTTTCTCTATTGTTTCTTTAGTATCACCTGTTAGTCCATAAATATAATTTGCCATAACGTCAATATTTGCATCATGAACTTGATCAATTATTTTTTCTACTTGCACGTTTTCAAACTTACCTTTAGAAATTTCCAGCCTTATACCATGGTCAGCATTTTCAATTCCTAAAGCTAAAAATTTAATTCCTGCAGCTCTGATAATCTTAAGAACATCTTTATTTTTTACAGTATCAATTCTTGAATAAGCCCACATTCTTAAATTGTCATCTTTGTTTCTTTCGGCCAACATTTTGCACAAAGGCAAATAATATTTTGAATTTAATAAAAACATTTCATCAACAATTCTTATAGTTTTAACTCCATACTTTATTAATTTATCAAATTCTTTTATGATAAATTCTGGGGACCAAAATCTCATTTTATTATAACTTGCTGCGACGCCAATTTCATTTTCATCATCTTTATTAATTAAATTAATCATACAAAAATCACATTTAAACTGACACCCTAAAGAAGTTTGAATTGCAGCATATGGTGATCTGTTCTCCTCTATATATTCTGCGTGCCATAAAGGAGATCTGTACAAATCAAACGGAGTATTATTGTAAGGCAGCAAATCCCAGGCATAACCAGGTAGATCTTCGTCCATTCTTTCTGTTGGAACAACTTTTTCACCTACATTAAAAACTATTTTGTCCTTATCACGAAAAGCTATACCTTTTATATTTTTAAGATGGTTGTATGAAATTTTTTCAGTTTTTAAAATATTCCATAATGAATAAACGCCCTCATTAAGAAAAACAATATCTATACTTTTTTCCTCTGTTAATGTTTTTTTAGGCAAAGCTTGAACATGTGAACCAATAATTGAAATAGGTATAGTTATATTTTTTTTTTTTAAATATTCTGCTAATCTTATTGTGCCACTCATATTTGTTGTCCCAGCATTTACATTTTGTCCATAAACAACAAAACAAATTAATTTAGGATTATATTTTTTAATTTTCTCTAAAGATTCATCGTCTGACAATTTTTCTGCTAAACAATCCAAAATTTTTACTTCAAATTTTTTAGATCTGCAGCTTTCCGCTAACAATAAAGCCCAAGTTGGAGGTTCAATGGCTGAATACTTATTTGATAGATTTTGATAAATATTATCTGCGTTAGAAGGATTTATAAATAGCGCGTCAATCATTAGTTTAAATTAATAAGGTTATATTATAATTAGAAGAATTTTATAAGTGATATTATCAATAATTTTAACTAAAACGAACTTAATATGATTAAAAAAAATATTATTTTAGAAAAAAAAAACTGCTCAAATAAAGAAATAATTAAATTCATAAATAAATTTCATAGAGGATTTAAAGTACTTTCGCCAAAAGAAAAAAAGCAAGAAATAAGTAAAATTTTTTATGAATTAAAAAATAAAAAATTTTCTAAAACAAATGACAAAAATAGACAAAATATTTGGAATAAATCATGGTCTAGACCTGCAAAGTTTAAAAACTTTTTTGTACCAACATATGCTCAAAAAATTAATTTTTTTAGAATTTGTGGAAAATTAATCTATACTGAAAGTCAATTTTTAGAGCAAAGAATATCACAATATCTATTAAAATACATATTCAAAAAATATGTAAATAAAAAATTAAATATTTGTGAATTTGGAGCTGGATCAGGAAAAAATATAATTTTCTTGAAAAAGCAAAAATTAGTTAAAAATCTATATGCTTCGGATTGGGTTGATAGTGCAGTAAGACTAATAAAAAAAAATGGAAAATTAAATAATTTACAAATTAAAAGTTTTAAATTTAATATTAAAGAACCTAATCATGATATAGATTTTGTCAAAAATAATATTGTTATGACACATCATGCACTAGAACAAGTTTATAACAAATATAAAAAATTTATTAACTTATTAATAAAAAAAAAACCTCAAATTGTTGTTCATGTTGAACCTATTGTTGAAAATTATGACAAGAATAATGATCTAGATAAAAGTGCAATAAAGTTTCACAAACAAAGAAATTATTTAAATGGTTTAAAAACTTATTTAAATAATTTATCTGATAACAAAAAGATTAAAATTTTAAAAGATAAGAGATTTTATTTTGGTACAAAATATCATGAAGGATACTCGCTAATAATTTGGAGAACAGTAAATTAATTTATTCTAAGATAATTGCTTTGTTACCTTTATCTCTTTCTGAAAGAATAAACTTTTTTGATTTCCATTTAAATTTCAAACACGGACTTTTATAAGAGATTGTAAATTGCTTATATTGCTTATAATAAGTCGTTTGTTTATAATGCAAAATAGCTCTTTTAGATAAAATAAGATGAGCAACTCCATGCTTAGGTGGAACTAATATTTGGGTATTACTATTTTCTGATAAAATTATACTTTCATTTTTTTTAAATTTTTTAGAATTTTTGTCATAATTAATTATAGCAAATTGAATTTTTCCAAATATACAGGTAAACATTTTCCAGGTATGGCTATCACCATGAAATCCTCTTAATACATTTTTTTTTGAATAAGAAAAATCATCTTGAACAAAATCTATCTTATATTTTTTTTTTATTTTTTTGAGGTTAAAGCTTTCAAAATATTTTCCTCTAAAATCATGAAAGGGTTTAATTGTTATTGGTTGTAAAATCATGCTCAATAATATAGTAGAATATGTCAATTGTTTAAATGATTATTTCAAAAACACCATTAAGAATATCTTTTTTTGGAGGAGGCTCAGATTATCCAACATGGTATTTGAAACAAAAAGGTGAGGTAATATCCTCAACAATAAATAAATACATATATATAGATTTCAAAAAAATTCAAAATTTACTAGGATTTAATTATAGATTAGTTTATTCAAAGGTTGAAAACGTTCAACATATTGATCAAATCCAACATGATGTAATTCGAGAAGCTTTAAATTATTATAAACTAAAAGACTGTTATGAAATGCATTATAATGGTGATCTTCCTTCAAAAACAGGCTTAGGTTCAAGTTCATCATTTATAGTAGGTATGATTAATATTATTTTAAGTTTAAAAAATAAAAATTTTTCAAAAAACAAATTAGCCAAAGAAAGTATTAATTTTGAAAGAAATATACTTAAAGAAACAGTTGGGTCTCAGGATCAAGTTGCTGCTGCTTATGGTGGTTTTAATAGTATTTCCTTTTATCCAAATGAAAAATTTGTAGTAAATAAAAATATTATAAGTAATTCAAGTATCAAAAAATTAAATAAGAATTTATTGTTAATTTATACTGGCAAACAAAGACTTGCATCAAATATAGCAAAATCTTTTACTAATAAACTACATAGTACAAAAAAGGAGGCTATAGTTGAAATTTTACAATGTGTTGATGAATGTAAAAAAATACTTAAATCTAATTCTATATCTGATTTTGGTAAGCTTTTAAATGAATCGTGGATGATTAAAAAAAAGCTTAGTAGCAAAATAAGTTCAACTGAAATTGATGACATATATGATAATGCTATTAAAAATGGAGCTACTGGTGGTAAAATATTAGGTGCAGGAGGTGGAGGTTTTTTTATTTTTTATGTAAATAGTGATAGACAAAAATTTTTTTTAAAAAAAAATGAAAGAATTTTCAAGTGTAGAATTTAAATTTGTAAACAATGGAAGTGAGACAATAAAAATTGGATAAATTAAAAATACTAATTACCGGTGGCGCAGGATACATAGGGTCAATATTAACTAAATTATTATTAGATCATAATTATGAAGTAGTTGTTTATGATAACTATTTTTATAATCAAACATCTTTGTTTGATTTGTGTCGGAATAAAAATTTAGAGCTCGTAAAAGGTGATGTGAGAAATTTTCAAGAATTAAAACCATACATAAAAAAATGCGATGTTGTAATTCCGCTTGCAGCTTTAGTAGGTGCTCCAATATGTAATTTTGATCCAATTGGTTCAAAAACAATAAACAATGATGCTAACATTAAAATTTTTGATAATCTATCAAAGTCTCAAATAGTTTTAATGCCCACGACAAATTCTGCTTATGGAAGTGGAGATAAAAATAATTATTGTGATGAAACCTCTCCTCTAAACCCAATTTCAAATTATGCCGTAGACAAAATAGTTTTAGAAGAAAAATTATCTAATTTAAATAATTTTATTAGTTTTAGATTAGCAACAGTTTTTGGTATGTCGTCAAGAATGAGATTAGATTTGTTAGTTAACGACTTTGTGTATAGAGCTGTAAATGATAGATTTATAGTTTTATTTGAAGGACACTTTAAGAGAAACTATTTACATGTATATGATGCTGCTAATGTTTTTGTGCATGCTTTAAAAAATTTTGATAAAATGAAAAATAGTATTTTTAATGTTGGACTATCGAATGCAAATCTGTCTAAATTTGAATTGTGTAATGCAATTAAAAAAAAAGTAAAAGATTTTGTTTTCTTTGAGGAAAAGATAAATAAAGATCCTGATCAAAGAAACTATATAGTCTCAAATGAAAAAATAGAAAAAACTGGTTTTCAAACTTTAATTAATTTAGATGATGGTATAGATGAATTAATTAAAGGCTATAAAATTCTTAAAAAAAAAAATTTTGTTAACTTTTAAAAAATTTTTTTAATAATAATTTCATTACATAAAAAAAGTTAAAATATGGAAATCTTAAAATAAAAAAAATATCCCTAAACTTTGACATCAAATTTTTATAGGCTAAAGTACTAAGTATAAAGTTATTTTGATTATACTTGAACAAAATATAATTTTTTAAATTAAATGAAATATTTTTGTTTTCTATTTTTCTTGCTGCACTTAAATTATTATATAGACCATTTAAAATTTCAATTTGAAAAAAATTTTTAAATATTTTATAACCATTAGATGAGATTTTATCTCTTTCGTATTTATTTTTTAAAAAAAATTTTATTTTTAAAAGAAGATCTTCTTTATTTTTAAAAAATTTAAAACAATTATTTTTTTTGAAAATATTAAGTGTTTTAATTTGTTCTACTAATAAAAATGAACCACAAGACAAATAGTCTAAAAAACCTATATGTTGTGATTTCTTATTTATGCTTAATGGATCCTTTCTTAAGTCTGGTATATCTTTTTTAAAGTTTCTAGATGAAAATCTTAGACAAATCTTAGCACTATTTATTATTTTATAATAATTACTTGGACTCACAACTCCATTTGATGTACCTGGACCAAAATCATAAACTTTTATGTTTTTTTTTTTTAGAAATGATATGTAATCTTTTCTATTAGATTTATTAATAGTACCTAAAAAAACAACATCATATTTTTTTTTAGAATTTTTTTTCCTACTTCTATAAGTTCCTATATCAAAATATTGAGATCTTTTTTTTAATGAAGATTTAAAAGTATCTGGTGAATTTGTTAAAATATAATCCATATATTGATTATAAAAGTTATTATTTGAAATATATAAATCTGAGTCCATACATAAATTTACAAGATAAAAACTTTCACTCAAATATTTAATAGTATCATTTTTTAATATAGGTTTTGACTCTAAATCAAAAAATAAAATTATATCTGGTTGTGTACTATCTGAAAATTTAATAATTTCTTTGTTCAAATTGATTAAAGAATTCAGCAAACTATATTCATATATTTTTATTTGAAATTTTTTTCTTAACAATTCAGCTATCAGATAGTCATTACCTGCATATAAGTTTTTGTTATCTATCTTGTTTTTTAATTTATGTGTGATGATTAAAATTTTTTTTTTTGGCATAGATACTAGTATTTATAGTAAAAAAATTAATGATATAGTAATCTTATTATTAATTAAAACTGATAATCTAAAAAAGTTAAATTTAAGTTATCTTATACTAATTAAAATAAAATTATAAATTTTATAAAAACTCTGAAGAAAATATTGTGAAAAAAGTATTTAATGTTGCTGTAATTGGTTTAGGTGTTGGTGAAATGCATATGCGTGGTTATATTTTAAATCGACAAACTAAATTAATTTATGCTTGTGATAAAAATAAGTTAAAATTAAATAATTTAAGAAAAAAATATAAAGATGTTAATTTTATATCTAATCCAAAAAAAATATTTGAAGATAAAAATATAGACATTGTAAGTATAGCCACATACGATAACTCTCACTTTAATTTGATAATGGAAGCAATAAAACATAAAAAACATATATTTGTTGAAAAACCTTTATGTCAAAACTTACAGCAACTAAAAAAGATTGAATTAGAATTAAAAAAAAAAAAATCTTATTCTTTTTTCTAATGTAATTTTAAGAAAATCAAAAATGTTTGAAGATTTAAAAAAAAAGATTAAATCGAAATTTTTTGGCAAAATCTTTCACATAGAGGCTGATTATAATTACGGAAGAATACATAAAATAAAATCTAATGCGTGGAGGTCCAAAATTCCATTTTATTCTATAACTCAAGGAGGAGGAATTCATATAGTAGATCTTATTTTGTGGTTAACCGGTAAAAAGGTTACTTCAGTATTTTCATATTCGAATAAAGTTGTAACAAAAAATTATAGATTTAAATTTGATGATAATATAATTTCAATTTTAAAACTCGAAGATAATATACTAGCCAAAGTAAGTGTTAAATTTTCCTCTGTAAATAAACATCATCACAACTTATCAATTTATGGCTCAAAAAAAACTTTCGAAAATCTATCTAGTGGAGCAATAATTCATCATGACAATACGTCAAATCCAAAAAAAATAAATTATAATTATAAAGACTATAAAAAGTACGATCTCATTAAAGATTTTATTAAATGTCTAAATAATAAAAAAAAATATAACTTTAAAGAATTTAGCTATCCATTAGAAATCTGTTTTAAAATTGACAAATCAGCTAAAATAAATAAAGAAGTGAAATAGATGAAATCAATCCCTTTTGGAAAGCCAATTATTAATAATAGGGTAAATAAAGTTATTCAAAATATAATCAAATCTGGATTACTTGTACACGGTCCATATCAAAAAAAGTTTGAAAAGTCTTTTAGTAAAATAAATAATAGCAAATTTGTGACTACGGTAAGTAATTGTACATCAGGTATGTTTCTTTACTATTTAACAAAAAAGTTAAAAAGAAATGATGAGGTTTTAATGCCAGCAACCACTCACGTTGCAACCGCTAATGCTATTGAAGCAGCAGGTGCAAAACCTATTTTTGTTGATGTGAATATTCAGGACGGAAATATAAACTTAAATGAAGCTAAAAGGAAAATTACTAAAAGAACTAAAGGTATAGTTGTTGTGCATTATTTAGGTTTCCCTGTTGATGTACAAAAATTAAATTATTTTAGAAAAAAAAAACTATTTATTGTTGAAGATTGCGCTCTATCACTTCTATCGTCATATAATAACAAATATGTGGGGAATTTTGGAGATTGTGCGTCATTTTCTTTTTATCCTGTAAAACATATCACTACTGGAGAGGGTGGTATGGTTACTCTTAGAAATAAATATGATTTTAAAAAAATCTTATCATTAAAATCATTTGGATACTTTCATCCATCAAAAAAAAATAAAACAAGATATAATTACGATGTTAAAGATTGTGGCCTTAATTTTAGACTCAACGAAATTTCGTGTGCTATAGGTGATAGTCAAATTAAGGAAATAAAAAAAATAAAAAAAGTAAGAAGAAAAAATTTTTTTTATGCAAAAAAATTATTCAATAAAATTGATGGAATAAAAATTTTAGAAAAAAAAGATTCCAAAGCTAATCCAAATTATTATGCTATTTCAATTATTTTCGAAAATAATTCAAAAATTTTTAGAGACAAGTTTATCGAAAAATTGAAAAAAAAAGGTATTGGATCAAGTGTATACTATCCAAAACCTGTTCCTGAAATGCTTTATTATAAAAAAAAATATAAAATTAAAGAAAATTTTATAAACTCTAGAAAAATAAGCTATAATTCTATAGTTTTACCAATATCTCAACATATAAAAAAAGAAAATATAGAATATATTTTCAAAACATTTAAAAAAATATTTAATGAAAAATAAAAAAAAAATTCTTATAATAGGTGGCTTAGGATTTATTGGACATAACTTAGCAATATTCTTAAAAAAGTTTGGATATAAATTAAAAATTATCGATAGTCTTTTAATAAATAATATTTTAGCACTTAAAAAAAATCCTTTAGAGTATCCTAATCCAAAAATAGCAAAAAAATTTTTGATTGATAGGTTAAAACTTATAAAGAAAAATAATATTATATTTGATAAATTAGATGCAAGAAATTATAAAAAATTAACTAGATCAATAAACAAATTTTCTCCAGATGTGGTAATTCATTTGGCAGCTGTTTCTCATGCTAATAAATCAAATAAAAACCCTTACACTACATTTGATCATAGTTTAAGAACACTCGAAAATGCCATTGATGCTGTTAGAAACAAAAAAGTTCATTTTATTTATTTTTCTTCTAGCATGGTTTATGGAGACTTTAAGAAAAATATAGTATCTGAAACTGACCAACTTAAACCTAAAGGAATTTATGGGTCATTAAAGTTAGCTGGAGAGCTACTTGTCAAAGCATATAAGCAAGTTTTTAATTTAAATTATACTATAATTAGACCATCAGCATTATATGGCGAGAGATGTATAAGTAGGCGTGTAGGGCAAGTTTTTATTGAAAATTTAATACAAAAAAAAAAGTTAGTTGTTAATGGGTCAAGCAAACAAAGGTTAGATTTTACCTATATTGATGATTTAATGATGGGTGTAAAGAAAGTAATTGAAAATAAGAAGTCTTTGAATGAAACTTTTAACCTCACTTATGGTCACTCTGAAAGTTTGGGTACCATGATGAAAATATTAAAAAGAAACTTTAAAAACTTTGAAGTAACTTATGAAAAAAAAGATAAATTAATGCCAAAAAGAGGGACTTTATCTGTAAATAAAGCCAAAAAATTAATAAAATATAAACCTAATTTTAATTTAGAAAAAGGCTATCAGAGATACATAAATTGGTACAAAATTCAAAAATTCAAAAATTAAAATTTCTTATATTTTTCAATAATTACAGAGGAATAGAGATCACTAAAATTTTTTTAAAAAATAAACTTAATTTTGATATCATAATAACAAAAAAATTTTTAAATTTAAAAGTCATTGATTTTTTAAATAAAAAAAAATTATCATTTAAAATTATTAAAAACTTAAAATCTTTAAAAATTAAATCTTCGTATGATATTTTCATAGTTGCAGGTTTTCCTCATATATTTAAGAAAAATTTATTAAATGCTGCAAAAAAAGGAGTAATAAATTTACATGCTGGACCTTTGCCCAATTACCAAGGTGGATCCCCTTTAAGTTGGCAAATAATAAATAACGAAAAAAAAATTGGTATTACTTTTTTTAAAATGAATAAATATTTAGATAAAGGAAAAATATTACTAAAAAAATACTTTAAACTTAATAATAAAGAAAACATTAAACACGCTCAATTTAAAGCAAATAAAACTTTTGCTAAGTATATTATTCTATCTATAGAAAAATTATTAAAAAAAAAATTTTTAAAAAAAAATGTAAAGGGTAAATATTATAATCAAAGATCCGAAAAAGATGGAGAGATAAATTTAGAGTCAATGAAAATTGTAGATATTAAAAATTTAATAAGAGCTTTATACCCTTATTACAATTCTCCATTTATTAAAAATAATAAAAAAAAAATATATATAAAAAATTTTTCAAAAATTTCCAAAACAACAAAGAAAAAATTTATTTTTAAATTTAATTGCCAGGATGGAATGATCGGATTAACAAAAAAAGATATAATTTCAAAAAAAATTAAATCTTTTTAAATAAAATTTTGTTAATCTTTTTTTTTAAAGTAGAGTTGGAAGTAAATTTTTTTTTTTTCAATATATCTAAAGGATAATCAATACACGAATCAAAATCTGCACTAAATTCTTCGCAGTAAATTACACCCCATGAATTTAATTTTTTAATATTTTCATAAAATTTTGGAGAAACATGTTCTTTTTCATTTTGTGTTTTAATATCTTTTTCATATTTTAGAAATAATTTTGTAGAAATTATTTCAATACTTTGTCCCTTAGAAAATTTTTTTGGATAGTTACTTGTAATAAAATCAATTTTTTTATTTGAATTTTTAATTAAAAAATTAATCATTTTTTGTATTAACTTAGAATTAATAAAAGGACTATCTGCTGAAATTCTAATTAAATAATCACATTTGTTTTGAACACAACACTGTCTAAATCTTTTGTAAACATTGTTTTCAGAACCTCTTACAAAAGAAATTTTGTTTTTTTTTAATAATTTACATAATTGATTATCTGAATTATTAGTTGAAGTTGCTACAATAATTTTATTAATTTTTTCTAATTTTTTTAGATTATCAACAACATTAAAAATTAATCTTTTTTGATTAAATGATTTTAAAATTTTTCCTTTAAATCTTTTTGATGAACTTCTAGCTTGAATTATAATATTTATAATCATATTAATTTATTAGTGATTAAAATAAAAAAAAACAGAGTTTATTTTATTGGTGAGATAGGCATAAACCATAATGGTTCTGTAAATAAGGCTAAAAAATATATTGATCTTGCAAAAAAACACAAAATAGATGCTATTAAACTTCAAATAGGCTCAGCAGACAAGTTTACCACAATAGAAAATTTAAAAAGATTTAACAAAAGATCAAAAGTAAATTTTTCAGAAAAAGAAATTGATAATTTAATAAATTATTCCAAAAAAAGAGGTGTTAAATTGTTTGCGACTCCAATTAGTCACGATTACGTTACATTTGTAGCAAAAAAATTTGGTTTAATTAAAATAGCTAGTGGAGATATAAATTTTCTACCTACGTTAAAACTTGCTGCTAAGTCAAAAAAACAAACCATCATATCAACAGGTGCATCATCTTTAAAAGAAATTAAAGATATATTTGAAATATTTAAGGACAAAAAAAAATTAATTATCATGCACTGTGTAAGTTCTTATCCTACAGATATTAAAAATGCTAATTTAGTAAATATAAAATTTTTAAGAGATAAGTTTAATATCCATGTTGGGTATTCTAATCATGTGCTTGGAACAAATGCATGTGAAGTAGCAATAGCGTTAGGTGCAAGAATTATTGAATTTCATTTCACTGATAATAAAAAAAGAGCATTTATAGACCATAAAATTTCTCTTGAACCAAAAGATTTTGATCTTTTAAGAAAAAAAGCAAATGAGATCATTTCAAGTATAGGAAAAAAAAGATTACATCAATTCAAATGTGAAAAAAATTATAAAGAGTTAAGAAAAGGTTTGGTTTATAAAAAAAATTTATTAATAAATCATAAGATTACAAATCAAGATATTGATTTTGCAAGACCTCAAAAAGATTTTTCCTACAGTGATGTAAAGAGAATAATTGGACTTAAACTAAAAAAAAATGTTAAAAGATATTTTATTGTAAATAAGAAAGATTTTAAATGAAAGCAAAATATAGGACAATTCCTGAACTAAGCCCATATATTAATCATAAGAGTTATTTAACATTTAAAGAAAATCATAAATTTTTTATTAAAGAATTAAAAAAAAAAATTAAAACAAAAGATAATCTTAAATTAATAGATGTTGGATGTGGCAATGGTCAACTTTTGTACCAAATTACTAAAAAATTTCCATTGATCGAATGTACTGGAACTGATAAAGAAATTCAGTTTATTAATTCAGCCAAAAAATTTAGTGGATTAACAAATGTTAATTTTATAACTAATGATTTTTTTAAAAATAAGGGGACTTATAATTTTGTATTTTGCACATCTGTCTTTCAAATTTTTCAGGATTTTAAAAAACCTCTTACAAAACTTTTAAATCTAACAAAAAAAAACGGGTATCTTTTCGTAGATGGTCTTTTTAATAAATATGATGTGGAAGTAAGATTGCAATATTGTGATAATTCAAATAATGTTGCTAAAAATTTATGGAGAAGTGATTGGAGTCAACATTCAATCAAAACAGTTGTTAAATTTTTAAAAAGTAAAAAAATCTCCTCGTATAAATTTGTAGAAATACCCATGAATAAAACACTTAAATTCAACAAAAAAATTCATGTAAATCAATTTACTTTTAAATCTAAAGGTAAAAACTTAATAACAAATGGAACAAACTTAATTTTAAATAGAAATTTACTTATCATTAAAAAATAATGAAAATTCTTCCAAGAAAATTGATAAATAATAATCTTCTTTTTATTGATGGAACTGCAAAAAGTGGGAAGGTAGTTATTTCTACAATAATCAGTTCGTTTAAAAACACTCAAAATCAAGTTTTTAAATGGCGATATAACAACATGCTAAAATACTCAAAAGAAAAACTGATAGATAAGAGCTTAGCAATAGACTGGATTCTACAAGACATTCAAATATCAGAAATTGAAAATCATATTTCAAGATATACTAATTTCAGAAAGCATGATTTATCAAGTATTAACAATAGTTATTATGCAAAAAATTATAAAAAAAATTTAAAGATCAAAGATAATGATCTAGAAATAAATAAAATTATCCAAAAAATTAAAAAAGAAAAACCTATTTATCCATTAGTCGTTGATGATTTTTTTCCAATTTGTTTAAAAAATGCCAATCAGTTTTTAAAATACAAAAAAATCATTATGTTAAAAAATCCAATAATTCAATTATTTGATTTAATTAAAAGGAAAAGAATTGAAAAAATTGAGGCAAATAGTCCATGGAAAATTGACCATAAAATATTTTTTAATGGAAAGGTTATTTCTTGGAACCTAATAAATAATACAAAATTAAAAAAAATTAATAATATTTATGATAAATATTTATTACTTTTGCAAAACGAAATTAATAATTATCTAAATCCCAATATTCTTAAATTTAAAAAAACAAAAATAGTTTTTATTGAAGATGTTTGGAGTAATCCTAAAAAAACTGTAGTTGGACTTGAAAAATTTTTAAATACCAAAAAATCTTTACTTACTAATAAAATACTTGCGAAACTTTCACTTCCAAGAAATAAACAAAAAATTTATGATAATGCCTACAAATTTATTCAAAATAAATTAAGTAATAATCAAAAAAAAATTATTTTTGAATTGGAAAAAAAATATCTTTATTTAAAAAATCATATTGATGGAAAATAAATTCAAACAAACAAATTTAAATAATATTTTAGATTTAAAAAATAATTTTTTAAAAAATGGATATCTTGTAATTAAACAAAATTTTGAACATAATCTTGCAATTAAAATAATTAATGAAATAAATAATGCTGATGGAACAATCAAATACTTTGATAGCGATGGTATCCTAAGAAGAATTGAAAAAATTTACGACAAGGGTGATGAATTAAAAAATTTAAATCATAAAATATTAATTTTATTAAAAAATATATTGGATGAAGAATTCGTAATATTTAAAGACAAATTTAATGCAAAACCACCTGGAGGAGAAGGTTTTTTTGCACATTATGATGGAATTTTTCATTTCAAAGATGAAAATAATAATACAAAAAATGGATGGTATGAATATGGGGAGGTTTTTATAAATGCATTGGTGGCTCTAGATGAATGTAATAAAAAAAATGGTACAATTGAAATAGCTAAAATTCACGAAGGAAATTTTAGTGATCTTTTAAAAAAAACTAAAAAAGATGGAACACCTGCAATAACTGATGAAATTGAAAGGAATATATCATTTGAAGTTATAAATTTAAATATTGGAGATATAGTAATTTTTTCTAACAGATGTCCACACAGATCGCAAAAGAACTATTCAAAAAAAAATAGAAGAATATTATATTACACATACTCATTAAGTAAAAATGGCTCAAAATATTATCAGTATTTTGAGGATAAACAAAAAAGTAAAAATTTATCAAAAGCACTAGAAAAAAAATAAATTATCGAATTTTTTAATGATAAATTTTATTTTAAGTATATAGATATGAAATTCTTTAATTATTTATTATGAAAATTAGAAGAACAGTTTATGTAGGTTTATCAGTAGATATTATTCACGAAGGTCATATTAACATTTTAGAAACTGCTAATAAATATGGAGATATCACTGTAGGTCTTTTAACAGATAAAGCTATAGCATCTTACAAGAATATCCCGCATTTAGATTATAAAAGAAGAAAAACTATTATTGAAAATATTAAATATGTCAAAAAAGTAATTCCTCAAGATACTCTTAGTTATGTATATAATTTAAATTTAATAAAACCTGACTTTGTTGTTCATGGAGATGATTGGAAAACTGGAGTACAAAAAAAAACTAGAAAGGAAGTAATAAAAACTTTAAAAAAGTGGTCGGGAAAATTAATTGAACCAAAATATACAAAAAACATCTCATCTACTATTATTAAAAACAAAATATTAGAAATCGGTTTATTACCACAAAATAGAGTTTCAAGGTTAAAGCGTTTACTTTCTTCAAAGCAAATTGTGAAAATATTAGAGTCTCATAATTCTTTAACAGGATTAATAATAGAAAATTTAAAAATAAATAAAGGTGAGCAAAATCTTGAGTTTGATGGTATGTGGTCATCTAGTCTAACGGATTCAGCTACAAAGGGTAAGCCAGATAATTCATCATTAGATTTTTCCGCAAGGATTTCCTCTTTAAATGATATGATGGATGTAACAACAAAGCCTTTAGTTTTTGATGCTGATAATGGTGGTCAAATAGAACATTTACCTTATTTGATTAGATCATTAGAAAGATCTGGCGTTTCTGCTATTATCATGGAAGACAAAATTGGGATAAAAAAAAACTCATTATTTAAAAATCAATCTAAAACTAAACAGGACAAACCAAATCTTTTTGCAAAAAAAATTAAGCGTATTTGTGAGGTAAGGCAATCAAAAGACTTTATGGTTATTGCAAGAATTGAAAGTTTTATTTTAGGAAAAGGTTTGAAAGACGCTTTAAAAAGAGCTCAAATCTATGCAAAGTCTGGTGCGGACGCTATTTTAATACACAGTAAAGAAAAAAAACCTCATGAAATTTTTTCATTTTCAAAAGAATTTAGGAAAAATAAATATTTCGTCCCATTAGTTGCGGTGCCTTCAACTTATTCAAAAGTTTATGAAAAAGAATTGATTAAAAATGGATTTAAACTTGTAATTTATGCTAATCAATTGCTGAGGGCTGCATACCCATCTATGGTAGATACCGCAAAAACTATTTTAAAAAATGGTAGAGCTTTTGAGGCAGATAAAAAAATTATTCCAATTAAAGAAATTATTAATTTAATTAAAAATGATTAAAGTTGATACTTTAGTCAATGTATTAAAAAAAAATAAATGTAGTTTTTTTACTGGTGTTCCTGATAGCGTCCTTAAGGAATTATCTATATTTTTAAAAAATAAAAATAAAAAAAAACATGTTATTGCTACTAATGAGGGTTCTGCAATTTCACTTGGTATTGGTTACTACTTAGCTACAAATAAACTACCATGTATTTATATGCAAAACTCTGGGCTCTCAAATGCTTTGAACCCTCTAATATCTATTGCACATAAAAAAGTTTATTCTATTCCTTTAATTCTAGTTATAGGTTGGAGAGGATCTCCTGCAGCAAAAGATGAACCACAACATAATGTGAAAGGTAAAATTACTAAACAACTATTAAATTTATTAAATATTAACTTTACAATTTTAAGAACTGGCAGAGATTTAAAAAAGTTTGATAAAAAAATCAAACTTGCAAAAAAAAATAAGTCTATTGTAGCTTGTTTGATAGAGCAAGGGACTCTGGAAAAGAGTAAAAATAAAAATTCTAAAAAAGATTTTTATGATCTAGATAAAGAATTATTTCTAAAAACCTTACTTGAAAACATTCCAAAAAATTCAAAAGTCATTTCAAGCACAGGTTATAATTCTAGAGAAATTATGTATTTAAGAGATAAATTTAAATTAAAGAATAGTAAAGACTTTTACATGGTGGGAGGAATGGGTCACACATCCTCAGTTGCTCTTGGTTACTCATTATCCTCTAAAAACAAAACTATTTGTATTGATGGTGATGGATCATTACTTATGCACCTGGGATCCATTAAAACTGCTGGAAACTTTGCTAATAAAAACTTTAAATATATTCTTTTAAATAATAATTCACATGATTCAGTGGGAGGGCAAAGTACTTATGCAAATAACATAAATTTTGAAAAACTTTCAAAAAGTTTGGGTTTTAAAAAGTTTTACTTAATAAGAAATTATAAAAATCTAAATAAACAAGTTAAAAAATTCATAAATATCAAATATCCAGCTTTTTTAGAAGTTCAAGTAACCAATAGTAAAATTAAAAAATTACCTAGACCTGAAAATTTAATAAAAATTAAAAAAGACTTTATGAACTAATGATAAATTCTTTTGAAGACATTGTAAAATACGTAAATGATAAAAATTTTAAAAAAATTTTCATTTTGTGTGGGAAAAAATCTTTCATTACATCAGGTGCAGAAAAATTATTAAATATAATAAATAATAAAGATAAAAAAATTTATTACAAAAAATCAGAGATTCCTTTACTGGAAGAATTAATTGAAATAATAAAAGAAATAAAGATTTTTAAACCTAATTTGATATTAGCTATTGGTGGAGGAGCTGTTATTGATTATGCTAAAATGGCTAATGTGGTAGATTTAAAGGATGATCTTTCTGAATTAATAGTAAATTACACATATCCATTTAAAAAAAAATATACTCACCTAGTTGTGGTACCTACTACAGCAGGGTCCGGAGCGGAAGTGACATCAAATGCAGTTATTTACGTAAATGGCATAAAACATTCTTTTGAGAGCGAATTACTAATTCCTAATCATTTTTTTCTAATTCCTGAATTTTTAATTTCAGCTCCAAATAAAATAAAAGCTTCAGCTGGCTTTGATGCTATCGCTCAAGCTTTAGAATCTTTAATATCAATGAAATCTAACCAGCAAAGTGTAGATTATGCTACAAAGTCATTAATGATATCAACACAATCTTTTATTTCATTTGTAAATAATGCAACAATGAAGAGTGCTGCAGAAATGAGTATTGCTTCAAATTTAGCAGGTAAAGCGATTAGTATCTCTAAAACAACAGTTCCTCACGCAACATCTTATCCATTTACCTCTTTGTTTAATATCAGTCATGGACATGCAGTTAGTTTGTTTTTTGAAAAATTTTTTAAATTTAATTACGAAAACAAAGACAAATCAGAAGCTAATTTTAATTTAAAAGAAAGATTTGATTTAATATTTAAAATTTTTGGCGTTTCAGATATAAATAATTTCAATTCAAAAATATCATTAATTAAAAAAGAAACGAACTTAGAAGACAACTTAAATTTACTCAATATAGACGTAAATAAAAACTCAGAAAATATATTAAAGGGTATAAACTTATTAAGATTGGGTAATAACCCTGTCAAAATAAAGGATAAAGATATAATTAAAATAATATCTAGTAAATAAATTTTTAAAAAAATTTTTTTCAGTGCATAAATCAAGCCAATTGAGCTATTAGTACTGGTCAGCTGCACGCATTACTGCGCTTCCACATCCAGCCTATCAA
>MDTB01221091.1_pt1 | contig 20439 bp, 20 predicted proteins | sample 811161 | NCBI WGS metagenome assembly MDTB01 (sample SAMN05326650, study PRJNA326480) | marine metagenome | isolation source: seawater | place: Mediterranean Sea | collected 2009
AATAAAATATTTGCCTTTACAGCAGGACCAGACATCATTTTGAAATCGTATAATTTACCAGAAAATATGATTTTAGAGGGAGAAGATGAAGTTGAAATTGAAATTTTAATTGAGAACAGAGGATTGAGCGATTTAAATAGTGATTTAAACATTTCATTTTCTCCATTAAATACATGGATTAATGTTATTTCAGAATTTGAGGTTTATGAAGAATTGTCTGCTAGAAGTAGCGAGTCCTTTACAGTAATTTTTTCAACAAATGAGAGTTCGCCGCAAGGGATAAGTACAGGGATTGTGCTGAACATAGACTCTGAAAATAGCTTTTCAAGAACAGATACAATACATTTTACCATTGGGGAAAGTGAAGTGATTTTTACTGATAACTTTGAACAAGGTCTTGACCACTGGATCTTAGATGATAATTGGGGACTTTCTAACGAAGCAAATCAGGGGCAATATAGTTTATCTGATAGCCCAGGGACAGAATATGCACCAAATCAGGTGTCAATAGCTGAAATAAATAGAGAATTTAATTTATTGTTTTATTCAGACCCACAAGTAAAATTCAAATTAAAATGGGATATTGAGCCTAATTACGACTTTGTAAGGTTCCAAGGTTATATTCCAGAAGAAGGTTGGGTAAGTCTCGAAGGTAGATTTACATCAAATGGGTCAGGAAATCCAGCACAGCCAGTTGGAGAATCTGGCTATGATGGTTTGCAAGAAACATGGGTAGAAGAAGTCATTTATTTAAATCAAGTGAGCCAGGCTAATTTTGAAAGGTTTCGTTTCATCCAAACTTCAGATCAGTTTGTTGAAGGAGCAGGTTTTTTTATTGATGATATTATGATCACTGGCTATCCTCAAGGACAGCTAGGTGACTTCAATTTAGATGATAAAGTAGATATATTTGATTTACTATTATTATCGGATCTCTTATTATTTGGATCTACCCCTAATACCATTCAATTATTTTATTGCGATTTAGATGGGAACGGTTATTTAGATATTATGGATATCATTCTTTTAACAAATAAGATCTTGAACTTTTAAATGTATTTACCACTACTTTTTATTGTTGGATTTATTTTTGGTGGGCAGAAGTTTGATTCAAATAAATTAGACATTGCAAAAAGGGGGGACGAATATAGAATATGGGTATTTTTTACAGATAAAAATAATTCATCTTTTCACCCCATAACTAAAAGAGCAGAGATAAGACGTAATAAAGTTAAGAACACTGAAAAATCTAATTGGAAAGATCTAAATGTATCTGATGAATATACTCACCATTTGAAAAGATTAGGTTTTAATATATTAAATGAAAGTCGATGGCTTAATGCAGTAACCATTAACTGTCAGATTAATGATTTTAAAATATTGAAGGCACTTCCTTTTGTTAAAAAAATTGAACCTGTAAACTTAGCAAAAAAAAAACTCTATGAAGAATTGAGTCAGCCTAGAGAAACTAATACAACCTTTCTTTATGGTGATTCACAAAATCAAATGGAACAGATAAATGCTATTAATGCACACAGCCTTGGTTATTATGGACAAGGTGTAAGGATACTATATATTGATACCGGATTTGATTTAAGCCATGAAGTTTTTGATTCAATTCGAGTAATCAATCAATACGATTTTATAAATAATGATAGCATAACTTCGAACGAGACAGAGGAAGAATTTCAGAACAACCAGGATGAGCACGGCTCGATCTGTTTAAGCGTTCTGTCAGGTTTTAAGGAAGGTCAATTAATTGGACCTGCATTTAAGTCAGAATATTTATTAGCTAAAACTGAAATTGTAGATCAAGAAATACAACAAGAAGAAGACAATTATATAGCAGCTTTGGAATGGGGTGAATCCTTAGGCGCAGATATAGCATGTGCCAGTTTAGGTTATTTAGATTGGTATAATTATGAGGATTTAGATGGTAATACTGCGCAAACTACAATAGCTGTAGATATTGCTTCTAGTCTTGGAGTACTTTGTGTTAATTCTGCAGGAAATAGTGGCGATGATGATTGGTATTATATTATTACTCCTGCTGATGCTGATTCAATATTATCTGTTGGCTCCGTTGATGCAAATGGTATTATATCATCATTTAGTTCACATGGACCTACATATGATGGAAGGATTAAACCTGAAATCTGTGCTATGGGCTCTTCTACATTTTGTATAAGACCCGGAACAGATTCAGAATATAGATATGCAAGTGGGACATCGCTTTCTGCTCCATTAGCTGCTGGAGCAGCAGCAATTGTGCTGTCTGCAAATTTGCAATGGAGTGGCATGAAGGTTAGACAAGCGATTATGGAAACTGCATCAATGGCTGAGTTACCAAATTATGATTATGGATATGGTATAATTAATGTCATCAATGCTATAGAATATGATCCTCAATTACAATTAAATGAACCAGGACTTTCTTTGCCTGTTGATTTTAATTTGTCTATATTCCCCAATCCTTTTAATCCCTCAACTAGAATACAATTATCAGGTGAAAAAATAGATTTTCTTGAAATAAACATTTTTAATTTAAACGGTGTTTTAATAAAAAATATCAGTAAAAATAATTTTTTAGAAAATTCTTTTTCATTTGATTGGACTCCAAGAAAAATTGGGAGTGGGGTATATTTTATTCGTGTTAATGCAGATAATACAATTATTCATAAAAAAGTCATATATATTAAATAAATGAAAGCTAAGGATTCTCTTGCCTGAGCTTTAAAATTCAACCAAATTCTTATCTATCACATTATAAAACATAATGAAAATCAAATTAATAATAAAAATAATGAGAATACTCCTCTTTTCGGGTATTGCTTTTACTAATAATATTCAAAGTGATCTATCAATAGAATTATCTGTTTATGACGGTAGGGGTGGACTTTTGATTGACTGGCATTTTGATGAAGAAATAATTATTGAAACAGTTAAAATCTCTTCAAAAAAGTTTGGTGATAGATCTTTTAAAACCCTAGAAGTGTTTAATTTTAATGAAGGAAGATATTTAGATCGGTTTTGTGAAACGAATGAACGCTATTACTACAAAATAGAAGTAATTGATCAGGAAGGTAAAAGTTATACTAGCGATTTAAAAAGGCCACCCTTTGGAACGTGCTTAAATTTCGATTATGCAGTTTTAGATAACAAAGAATTTGAGACATTAGAAAATGGTATAATCTATGATTTTCTAAAGAACTGTCCTTTATCTATCAATAATTTTAATGTGAATTATTTATATAATTTTTTAATAAGAGATTCAGAAAAAACCATGTCTGAATGGATTGAAAATTTTCCATTAAATATTCTAAAAAAAGGGGGAGAGGTTGTAAATGAATTAAATCTTTTAATTGAACAGAATTATTTAATAAATAAATCTTCTTATTATGAATCTTTATTTAGAAACAAGATGTTAATTACTCCTAATGAATGGGAGAATGATTTTTCTGGAGCAGTAAACAATATTAAAGAGGACTTAGTCTTGCTAGCTAAAAGTAACTTAACTGCAACCACTTATATAGAGGACATTGAACCGCTTAGAGTTACAGCTGCATATAATGATGAATTTAGTCAAAAGATTTTAAACTTGCATTTTTTTCATCCTGAAGTATTTCTTAATAAAGAATTGTTCCTATTAAACCATAATGAATACATAGAAGTAGATATTTCAGAAATTCTGATTACAAGAAATCAAAAAATTGTTATACCTGAATATTGGAATAATATAAGCTTAATGGTTGATGATACATTGCTTAGTAAATATGATATTATAAAAAATAAAAATATTTTATATACTTTGAATAACGAAATAATTCCTTTACAAAATGAAAAAGCACCATTTATAAAACTAAAAAAACACAATTCTGAGCTATGGTTAAATGAAATACAATGGAATCATTTTAGTAGAACTTTAGATTTGGAATTAGCAAAAAAAATAGACCCAATTCACAAATATTTAATTTTATTATCTTCAGAAATTATTTGGCAAGTCAATGTAGAAAAATTAAATGGAAAAGATTTTATTGATTCAACTTTTTCTATTAAGAATTCAAATCAAAATGTTATTTCAATAAGTCTTTTGCAAGAGGATGGATATGAAGATCTAGAATATATTGTGCTGGGTTCTAATTCATTTCTTAAGGCGCGGAATAAAGATTTTATATGGAAACATATGACACATCCCACATTTGGTAGCAAGAATACAATACCCAATTTAAATTATGATGCAAGTCTACTTCCTGAACTTTTTGTATTGTACCAGAATTACCCTAACCCTTTTAACGGGGATACTAGAATATCTTTTGACTTAATTGATAATGCAAATGTTAGTTTATTTATCTCCGATGCAACAGGTAGAATACACGAAAGTTTTTTAGATAAGGAATTTATTAACTCTGGTTCATATAGTTTTACATGGAATGGAGAAAAAAAATCAACAGGTATTTATTTTATTACATTACAAGCTCAAGTTGATCAAATGCCACCTGCTATTTTCAGTAGAAAAATGATTTACCTAAAATAAACATTCCATCTTTTTCCATTTTATACTTTATAATCTTAGCTGTATTTTCCTAGTGTACATGAATATTTACAAGTTAACCTTTCTCTGCATCATATTACCATTTCTCTTTTCAGGGTGTGCTTCGCATGCTCCAGTTTTTCCTCAAACACCAAAAAAGGGAGAAACAAATATGGGATTCTCTTTTTCAGCTGAAAATGTTATACCTGTGATTTGGTGGAGGTATGGATTAAATAAATATACTGATATTGGTTATAGATTAGGTATTCCATTATCTGGCTCAGGGCTTGATGTAAATAGAGTTCTAATGAAGAAAGAGTATAGCTGGGATGTTTTAAATACTTCATATAACTTCTCTCCAAATACAAGTTTTGATTTTACCTACTTTAAGTTTAAAGGTTATAAAAGGAAAGGACAATATTCGCCTTTTAGAATTAAGTGGTATGGAATTAGGAGTATGATAATACCTCAAGGAAGGTACAAAAATCGTCCTGATAATGATAACCAGAGTGTTCGCTTTGGTTTTTTAATTGGTCGAAGATTTGGTCCTAGGTGGGGCTTTGAAACTGGATATTTCCACGATTTAAAGGCGGGATTTGACCCTAAAAATAAAGATTATCCACATAAATATAAAAATTGGCCTACACAATTTTCAAGAGGTGCAGGCCTTTCATTTCAAGTGTTCTTGTATATGGAGCAAAAAAATAAATAAATTGGTTTAATTAATGATTGAAAAATCATTTAGAGAATTATTTTTTAATAAAGATATCAAAAGTTGTTCAACATTTATTGAGGATCAATCAACAACTTCTGATCTTATTAGAATAATTAATGACCTCATTTATATAAGTGCTTCGTTAGATATCTCTTCAAATTTAAAGATACATCCTATTTCTATTACAAATTCTATCAAAAATTTTATTTCCGATAATCGTAGTAAACCATCAAAGTTATTACTCAATTATGTTTTGAATTATTTGAGCCAATTTGATCTAAGAGATGATAAAGATTTTCTTAACAACGTATCCCGCTTAGGTCTTGGGGAAACTATTTTTGCTGGAGACTTAGAAGACTTATGTCAAGAGGGTAAGTGGGACGAAGCTAAAATATTGACTGCAAAGTTGTTTTTAGCTTCAGATAAATCCAGGGCTGTAATGGACACATTGGTTGAATTAGCACTCCAAGATCCAAAAAATAATATAGTTTTTTCTTTTCATCTTTTAAGAGCATACCAGTTTCAAGAATTGAAAGAAGATACTTGGACTTTTATTCTTTGTTTATTTAACTATTTATCAGGTCAGGAATTACCTAGACCTCACAAAAATAAGAAAATAGATATAGTTAAATTCAAAGATAAAATGCTCCTTAATTTAGATCCTTCTTTATTCGCATCTGTGATTAGGATATGGGAAGGAGATTATGTAAGAATAAGAGGCTATAGAAGAGAATTGAACCATTGGATTAGCTTAAGCATGAAAAATAGTAGGCAACGAGCGTTAAAAGAAAATGATTATTTATCCGTAAAGAATTTTAATTTTATTGAACAAGCTGAAAAAATAGTTAAAAGAAATGGTGAAAATATTGAATCTGATTTGGTAATTTTGGAATCTCTAAGATATTTAAATAAAGAACATGGTGAAAAAAAGAAGGCATACATAATTTCTTTGATGTCCAAATATTTAAAGAATTAGTAGCAGAGTATTTTTTAAATTAAATAAAAAAATAAGACATTTTTATAGATTAAAATGGAACAAAAAGATTATTTATTTCAAAAAGGAATGATGTATTACAAATCAAAAGAGTATTTTCAAGCACATGAAGAATGGGAAGATCTATGGTCAGATTATTACCTAGAAGATCGTAAATTTATCCAGGCACTAATTCAGTTAGCAGTTAGTTTTTATCATATCGAAAATGAAAATTTAAATGGTGCTAAAAGTCAGCTTGCAAAATCGCGGAAAAAGTTTTTAGATTTTAAAAATAGGCATAGAAACATTGACATCAATAATCTTATTTATCAGATTGATTCAGTTGCAGAAAATTTTAATAAGATTCAGAGTGCCAAAAATTTTGATTGGGATTTGGTACCAACATTAAAATAATTATGCCAGAAATTTTATTATTTATTAAAGATTTTGAGTTAGGGGCTAAAATATCATCCGCTTGTGTTGATATTGGAAAAGAAGTAGAATTCTCTGACGAAAATACTGATTCAAAAAACTTTTCCTCAAATTTGCAACTTGCGTTTGTAGATATGGATGAAAAAGTTTTTTTATCTGTTGGTCTTGTCTCAGGATTAAAAAGACATGGGATAAAAGTCATTGGTATTATGAAAAAAATAAGTAATAATGAAAATAAAAAATTAAAGTTAGCTGGTTGTGATATGATAATACCAAAATCAAGTTTGTTAAAAAATATTCCAAGCCTTTTATCCGAGTTCACTAACATAAATTATTAATCTAAAGCAACAAATTAAACCGAAGAAAAAATATGTCAAATCCAATTATAACTAAAAAATATCACTTTTGTGCTTCTCATAAATATGGGAATGACCATTGGTCCGAAGAAAAAAATTATGAGGTATTTGATAAAGATTACAATATTCATGGGCATAATTACATTTTAGAAGTAACTATGACTGGTCCCGTAAATCCTAACACTGGATGGTTGGTTGACCTTGGTCACGTTAATAAGATTGTAAAATCTAATGTTATTAATATTATTGACCATTCTCAAGTAGAACAGGATATTCCCTGGTTTAAAGGTAAACAACCTTCTTCAGAGGTTATTGTAGTTTGGATATGGGAGCAAATTGCTAAAGATCTTGAAGGAGCTGAACTCCACAGAATAAGGTTGGTTGAAACTCATAGCATTCACACTGATTACTATGGACCAGAAAATGAAATTTAAAGATCAATTTTATATTGTCTTATCTGCTATTTTTATAGCATCTCTCATAACATGTAACTTAATTGCTAATAAGTTTGTTACTGTAGACCTTGGCTTTAAAGTATTTATCGTATCTGCTGGAATATTACCATATCCCTTAACTTTTTTGGTGACTGACTTAATCTCCGAATTATATGGACAAAAAAAAGCGAATTTAGTAGTATTCTCTGGGTTTGTGGCATCAATGTTTGTTCTATTTTTTTTATGGTTAGGTAGTCAATTTAATGCAATTCCAAGTTCAATAGTTGGTGATGATATCTATAATATTGTCTTTCAAAATGCTTGGAGGATTATTGCTGCATCTATGGTTGCGTATTTGTTCGCACAATTTATCGATGTAAAGATTTTTCATTTTTGGAAAAAACTAACAAATGGAAAGCATCTTTGGTTAAGAAATAATGGCTCTACTATTGCCTCGCAATTAGTAGATACAACGTTAGTTGTTTCCATTCTATTTGTTGGAATTTGGGATTCAGATCAGATTATCAGTGCTATTATTGATGGATGGTTATTTAAAATGTTAATGGCTTTCATAGACACTCCAATTATTTACGGAATAATTCACCTACTAAAAGGTAAAATTGATATTGCAAAAATTGAGGATTAAAAAAGTGCAAAAAAATATAGAAAGAATAACAAAGCAACTACTGGAAAACATTGGCGAAGACCCTAATAGAGAAGGTCTATTGAAAACACCTTCTCGAGTTGCAAAAGCATGGCAATTCTTTTCAAAAGGTTACACACAAAGCATTGATGAACTCATCAATAATGCAATTTTCAATGAGGATGCGAATGATATGGTCATTGTCAGAGATATTGAATTTTTTTCATTATGCGAACATCATTTAATACCATTCTTTGGGAAAGCTCATGTTGGTTATATACCAAATAGTAAAGTTATTGGTCTTTCAAAAATTCCGAGAATAATTGATATGTTTTCAAGGAGGCTTCAAGTACAAGAGAGGCTAACACACCAGGTTGCTGATGCTCTGAAAAATGTACTTAATCCAAAAGGAGTAGCAGTAGTAATGGAGGGTAGACATATGTGTATGCAAATGAGGGGTGTTGAGAAACAAAATAGCTTTACGTCAACAAGTGCCATGTCGGGACAATTTAAAAAATCATCGGAGACGCGATCTGAGTTCTTAGCAATCATTAATAGAAATATTGTCTAATGAAGAAGTTTGATATTGTGGTTCTTGGAGGGGGACCCGGTGGGTATGTAGCTGCAATAAAAGGGGCACAGCATGGGAAAAGTGTCTGTTTGATTGAAAAAGAAAAACTCGGTGGTGTTTGTCTAAACTGGGGATGTATCCCTACAAAGGCCTTGTTAAAAAATGCAGAGATACTTAATTATGTAAAATCTTCCGATAAATACGGGATACATGTTGAAAATATTACTTTCGATTTTTATCATAATATTCAAAGGAGTAGGGATGTCGCAAATAGATTAAGTAAAGGGGTCGACTTTTTATTAAAAAAAAATAATATTTTATATATAAATGGATTTGGAAAGTTGAAATCAAAAAATATTATAAAAGTTAATAAAAGGGGTAAATACGAAGATATATATGGGGATCATATTATTATTTCCACAGGGGCAAAACCCAAAAAGTTCCTTGGAATTAAACCGGATGGAAAAAAAATAATAACTTCGAAAGAGGCTTTAGAATTAAAGAAAGTTCCGAAAAATATTATAATTATTGGATCTGGTGCAATTGGAGTTGAATTTGCACATTATTTTAATACTTTTGGATCGAAAGTACATATTATTGAAATAGCCGATCGAATCTTACCAGCAGAGGATTTTGAAATATCTAAAGAATTAGAACGGATTTTTAATAGTAAGGGTATTAAAACTTCAACATCTACTAAAGTTTTAAAGGCTACTGCTTTAAAGTCTAAAGCAAAAATACTTATTGAAAAAAAAGGTATACAAAAATCATTAGATAGTGAAATTGCTTTAGTCGCTATTGGTGTTATGGGTAATATTGAAAATATTGGTCTTAATAGTACTGGAATAAAAACTAGTATGGGTAAGATTGATATTGATAATAATAATAAAACAAATATATCTAATATCTACGCTATTGGAGATGTTTCTGGACCTCCATGGCTTGCTCACCGTGCCTATGCTCAAGCAAATTCAGTGGTCGGGAATATTTTAGGTAAAAATGGGAAAATAATTGATAAAAACTTGATACCAGGATGTACATATTGTGAGCCGCAGGTTGCTTCAGTGGGATTAACTGAACATGAGGCTATTCATAAAGGATATAATATTTTAGTTGGTAAGGCCTCTTTTCAATCAAGTGGTAAAGCATTAGCATCAGGGAATATTGAAGGTTTTGTAAAGCTGGTTTTTGATAAACAGTACGGAGAATTATTAGGTGCTCATATTATTGGAAGCGAGGCCACAGAATTAATCTCAGAGCTAGTTATTGCAAAACAACTTGAATCGACGATGGAAGATTTAGCATATGCAATACACGCACACCCAACTTTATCAGAATCAATATCGGAAGCCGCATTAGATGCTTTAGGAATTCCTCTCCATCATTGATTCAATGACTTTTAAAGATCTCTCAGATTTTAAAGTATTGGATTTAGGTTTAAGGTCGTATAAAGAGATATGGGTATATCAAAAAAAATTACAAAAACAAAGAATTCAAAATAAAATTAATGATACTCTAATTCTAGTTGAGCATTACCCTGTTTATACATTGGGGAAAAATGCAAATAAAAACCATCTATTAAAAAATAGAGATAAGTCTATTGATATATATAATATCGAAAGAGGGGGAGATATTACATTCCATGGACCGGGTCAATTAGTATGTTATCCGATTATAGATTTATCTAATTATAAGAAGAATATTAGTTGGTACATGAGAACGTTAGAACAAGTAATAATTGAAACGTTAGATAAATATGGATTAGAGGGCAAAAGGATTTCTGGTTTAACAGGGGTTTGGGTTGGTGAAAAAAAAGTTGCTGCTCAAGGTGTTAAAATTAGTAGGTGGGTCACTATGCACGGTTTTTCATTAAATGTAAATCCTGATTTATTATTTTATGATGGAATCATACCATGTGGTATTTTTCATTATGGAGTAACTTCTCTAGAACTAGAACTAGGTCAAAAGCAAAAAATGAGTGAAGTAAAAGAGGTAGTCATTAGTAAATTTACCAACCTTTTTACAAACAGATAACAATGGCAAAATTAAACGGATTTACAAAGAAACAAATTTTAGACATTTATTATAAGATGTCATTATCAAGAGCACTTGATACAAAAATGCTTATATTACTAAAACAAGGTAAGAGTTTCTTTCATATGGGAGCCTCAGGACATGAAGCAGCTCAGTTAGCAGCTTCAATTATTTTTAAACCAGGCATTGATTGGTCCTATCCATATTATAGGGATGGTGCATATTGCTTAGGTCTTGGAATGACTGCTAGAGAACAATTGCTTAGTTTCTTATCAAAAGCTGATGATCCAAATTCAGGTGGTAGGCAAATGCCAATGCATTATGGTCATAAAGACCTAAAAATTATAAGCCAATCTAGCCCTACTGGATCACAGTTTTTACAGGCATTAGGTACATCTTTTGCTGCGCAAAATGATGGAAAAAATTCTATTGTTTATGTGTCTTCTGGAGAAGGGACAACTAGTCAAGGAGACTTTCATGAAGCACTAAATTGGGCTAGTAATGCAAAGGCACCTATTATTTTTCACATTCAAGACAATGAATATGCAATATCTACACATAAATCTGAACAAAGTGCAGATTCTGTCTTTACCAGAGCAGCTGGGTATAAAAATCTTTCAAGGTTTGACGTAGATGGAACTGATTTTTTTGAATCTCACCTTGCTTTTAAACAAGCATGTGATAGAGCACGCAAGGGACAAGGGCCATCGGTAGTTGTGACAAATGTTGTTCGTTTACTTCCTCACTCTAGTTCTGATGATCAAAGAAAATATCGATCTGAAGATGATTTAAATAAGGATCAAGAAAGAGATCCTTTAATTGTATTAAAAAACCAATGTCTTGAATCAAAATTTATATTAAAAAAAGATTTTGATAAATTAGATAATTCTGCGAAAGATCAGGTTGAATCAGATGTTAATTGGTCTGAAAAACAACCATATCCTGATGAGGAAACCGCTTTAGATCATATTTACAGTTCGGATCCATTTGTCAATGAAGCATCAGTTAAAACAATTAGGAAAAATGTAGTAATGGTTGATGCAATAAATCACGCTTTAAGTGAAGAGATGTTGAGAAATAAAAAAATGCTAATTTTTGGACAAGATATTGCAGATCCTAAAGGCGGTGTATTCACTGCTACAAAAGGATTATCAGATAATTTTGGAATGAGTAGAGTATTTAATTCTCCTTTAGCTGAATCCTCTATTATAGGAACAGCAGTTGGACTGGCTGTTGCTGGATATAAACCTGTTGTAGAAATACAATTCGGGGATTATATCTGGACAGCAATGAATCAAATTAGAAATGAAGTAGTTACAATGAGATATCGTTCAAATAATTCTTGGAATTGTCCTCTCATAATCAGAACTCCTGTTGGCGGTTACATACACGGGGGTTTATGCCATTCACAATCAATAGATGGATATTTTATTCATATGCCTGGAATTTATCTAGCCTATCCATCGAATGCCGCCGATGCTAAAGGTTTGTTAAAAATGGCATGCAGGATGAATGACCCTGTTTTGTTCATGGAGCATAAAGGGTTATATCGACAAGGTTATGCTGCGACAGAGGAACCTGACGAAGAGTACTTAATTCCTTTTGGTAAGGGACGAATTGTGATTGAAGGAGATTATATATCAGTAATAACTTGGGGAGCAATGGTTCAAAAGACAATTGAAGCTATCAAGTATTTAAACCTTGACCCAGGTTTTGTTGAAATTATTGATCTGAGAACATTGAATCCTCTAGATTTAGATATGATAAAGGCCTCGATTAAAAAAACAGGGAAAGCTCTAATAGTTTACGAAGATAATTTAACAAATGGCCCAGGTGCTGAGATTTCAGCACTCATTGCAGAGAAATGCTTTGAGTATTTAGACGGTCCTATTAAAAGAATCGCCTCTGAAGATTCTCCAGTGCCTTTTAATTGGTTTTTAGAGGACAGGGTGCTACCTCAAACTGAAGATATCGCTCTGGGTATTAAAGATTTATTGGAGTATTAGATGGTCAATGATATAATTATGCCTAAAATGGGTGAGTCAATTACAGAAGGGACAATTTTAGAATGGAGAAAAAAAGTAGGTGATAAAATTGATTTAGATGAAATATTATTAGAAATTGGTACAGATAAAGTAGACTCTGAAATCCCATCTTCTTTTTCAGGAACAGTCGTTGAAATTCTAGCAGAGCCAAACGATGTTATTGAAGTTGGGAAAGTAATTGCTAGAATAGATTCGAATGTAAGCGATTTAGATAAAAATGAAATTAAAGAAGACCAATCAAGTTTATCTTCAGAAAATTTTTCAAAAAATATCGCAAAAGAAAGTATATTAAATGAAAATATTAACATTGATATCCCAGCTGCTCCATCAGAAGTTGAAATAAAAAATAAGAAGAACTTTTTTACACCACTTGTTTTAAAAATTGCATCAAAAAATAATATTTCTCAATCTCAGCTTGAAAAGATATCTGGAACAGGCAGAAATCAAAGAGTAACAAAAAAAGATATTTTAGATTATCTGGATGGGAATAACGTTGAAAGCAAAAAATCTATTGAATTGGATAATCGAAAAAAGAATGAACAAATAGAATTAAAAAATAATTCTAGAATTGAAGAAATGCCAAAAATGAGAAAGTTAATTTCAGAGCACATGAAGCAAAGCTTAGATACTTCTGCTCATGTATACTTAATGTCTGAAGTCGATATGACACAAATCGTAGATTTTGTTTTACAAAAAGGAGATCAGTTTTTTGTAAAAGAAAATTATAAGCTTACCTTTACACCATTTATTGTAGAGGCAGTTACAAAAGCTTTAATGGATTATCCTGAAATGAATGCTTCCTTATTCGGTACAAAAATTCATTATCATAAAAACATTAATATAGGCCTCGCTGTAGCAATAGAAAATGGTCTCATTGTACCTTCGATCCTAAACTGCGAAGAGAAAAATTTTTTAGGCATATCAAGATCAATAAATATAATGGCTAGAAAAGCAAGAGAAAATAGATTATCTATTGATGAGATTGAAGGTTCCACTTTTAGCATTACTAATTTTGGCGTGTTTGGGGTATCTATTGGTACTCCAATAATAAATCAACCGAATTCAGGTATTTTAGGAATTGGTGCAATAAAAAAGCATCCAGTTGTAATAGAATCAGGCGGAGTAGATTCAATCGCTATAAGGAATATGATGATTTTATCACTTGGCTTCGATCATAGACTAATAGATGGTGCTGGAGGAGCAAATTTTTTAAATTCAATTAAAATTAGGCTGGAAAATTTTAATAGTGAAAAATTTGAGATCTTTTAATGTCGATTGATAATGTGTTAAAATTATATTCTGAAACTATTCGCTCTTCTTTTTTGCATTATGGGTTCTGGGATAAACCAGAAGAAGTTGAACTAGAGTCATTAACTTTGAATGATTTGAAGAATGCACAATTAAAATATGCTGAACATTTATGTTCATATATACCTTTGAATGTAAATTCAATATTAGATGTAGGGTGTGGAATAGGAGGTAATGCTGATTATCTTTTATCTAAAGGCTATAGAGTTGAAGCTCTTTCACCTGATGATTATCAAAAGAAGATTATAAAAAATAAATTTAATGGGAAAATGGATTTTCATCACACAAAATTTGAAAATTTCAATACAATTAAAAGATATGATTTAATATTTGAGAGTGAAAGTGCTTGTTATATCAAGATTGACTCTGGATTTAAAAAAGCAAAAGAATTGTTAAATGAAAATGGGTATTTATTAGCTTCAGATTATTTTGTTCATTTTATTGATGATTCTAAAAGCCCACACTTAAAGTCATCGCATAACATGGAGAAATATTTATCAAGTGCTAAAAAAAATGGATTTAAAATTATTAGAGAATATGACCAAACATTAAACACAATTCCGACTCTTGATTATGCTTATTATTTTGTTGAAAGATTTGTAAAACCAAGTTTTGATTATGGAGTATATTCTACGGAAAAAAATTATCCATTAATCACTAAAATGATAAAAAAAATACTTGAACCCAAGTGGGATAAGAAAAAAAAACAATTAGATTTAATCAATAGTAAAAAATTCAAAAAGTATAGAAAATATATGATATTTCTATTTCAAAAAAAGTAATGCAAAACATAAACAATAACACATACAAACCTAAGATAAAACTTCAAATAACAAATAATTATAAATTTGTTGATGATATTGTTAGTAAGAACAATTTAAACACAGTTTGCGCAGAAGCTCGATGTCCAAATATTTATGAATGTTGGGATAGAGGAACTGCAACTATAATGATATTAGGGGATGTCTGCACGAGAGCATGTGGTTTTTGTTCTGTTAAAACGGGAAAGCCAGTATGGGACGACCCCTTAGAGCCTTACCGAACTGCGATGGCTGTAAAAAAAATGAAACTTAAGCATGTAGTTATAACGTCCGTAGATAGGGATGATTTAAAAGGCGACTATGGTGCATCAATTTGGTCAGAAACCATACATCAAATTCATAAACACGTTAAAGGTTGTAGTGTAGAAGTATTGACACCAGACTTTAAAGGTTATAAGCCCGCGATAAAAGAAGTTCTTAACGCAAAACCAGAAATATTTAGTCACAATATAGAGTGCGTTGAAAGAATTAGTAAAAAAGTAAGGTCTCAAGCAGTCTGGTCTAGAAGTATGGAAGTTCTTAGGATGTCCTCAGATTTTGGTTTACGAACTAAAACTGGAATAATGGTTGGCTTGGGAGAGAGCTTTAAAGAAGTGGTGGCTACTATGGAAGAAGCAAGTGAAGCAGGAGTAGATATTTTTACAATAGGCCAATATTTACAACCAACTAAGAAGCACTTGCCAGTCGATAGATATGTTGAAGATAGTGAGTTTCTAAAATACAAAAAAATAGGGAATGAACTGGGGTTTTTAATAACTAAATCCGGATCACTTGTTCGTAGTTCCTACCGTGCTGAAGAAGGAGTTAAAGAGTTATTATCGTCATAATATTGTTCGCTCCAACTAGCTTACATGACATATTTGCAGACTAGGTATTTTTCCTCCGACTTAAAAGCATGTAGCTCGTTCTGGTATAATGATTGCAAAAATGATTTGTTATAAAAAATAAGGAAAAAAATCATGGCTGAGAAATTATCAGATAAAGAAATAGAAGATTTCAATTTAGAGGGGTCGGATAAATATCCGGTGATGCCATTGAGAAATACTGTTTTATTCCCTCAACAGGTTATCCCTATTTATATTGGAAGAGAAAGAAGTCTCCAACTCATAAATGAACTAGATACAAAAAAACGATATATTGTGGTTGTGGCGCAAGAAGATGGTTCAATTGAAGATCCAAAACCTAAAGACTTGTATTCCTATGGAACATTGGCTCAAGTACTAAAAGTGTTTGATATGCCAGACAACAGTAAATCCGCAATTGTGCAGGGTATTTCAAGAGTTAAAATTTTAGATTATACTCAAATGGACCCATATTTTATCGCCGCAGTTAAATCAATGAGGGATGAACCAATTGAAGAAAAAATTGAGGTTGAGGCATTAACAATTAATTTGAGACAAGCATTTGAAGACTTAATGAAAGTTGCTCCAAATCTGACTGAAGAACACTCGGGAATGTTAAAAAATATTCAAAAACCAAATCGTCTTACGGATAGAGCAATTTCAGTGATAACAATTTCTAATCAAGAAAAGCAAGAAATATTAGAAGAACTAAATATTAAGGAAAGGATGGAAAAAGCCTTGAATTTGATTAATCGTGAAATGCAGCGCATCAAATTAGGTGACGAGATCCAAACAGAGGTACATGATGAAATCTCAAAAACTCAGAGAGAATATTATCTCCGAGAACAAATGAAAGCCATTAAAAAAGAATTGGGTGAAGATGAAGGAACGGTTGAAGTAAAAGAGTTAGAGGATAAAATAAAAGCAGCAAGAATGCCTAAAGAATCTGAAAAAATAGCAATGAAGGAGTTAGATCGTTTATCTCGTATCCCAACTCAATCTCCTGAGTACAATGTATCCAGAACTTATATCGAATGGTTAGCAGATTTACCTTGGAGCGACTCTACAGAAGATCGAATTGACTTAAAAGAAGCTTTAAAAATTTTAGATGAAGATCATTATGGGCTTGACAAGGTAAAACAGAGAATAATTGAGTACCTAGCGGTAAGAAATTTGAAGCAAAAAAAAGATCCAGAGGGGAAAGTAAGAGGTGCAATTTTATGTTTTGGAGGTCCACCTGGAGTTGGTAAGACATCACTCGGTAAGTCGATTGCAAGAGCGATGGGGCGTAAATTTGTCAGATTGTCGCTAGGTGGAGTAAGAGATGAAGCTGAAGTACGTGGGCATAGAAGAACGTATATTGGTGCATTACCGGGTAGGGTAATTCAAAGCATCAAAAAAGCAGGGAAAAATAATCCTGTATTTATGCTAGATGAAATAGACAAACTTGGTTCAGATTATAGAGGTGATCCATCTTCAGCCTTACTGGAAGTCCTTGATCCGGAACAAAACCACGCTTTCAGTGATCACTATCTTGAAGTTGATTTTGATTTAAGTAATGTGATGTTTATTGCAACTGCAAATTATCAAGACGCAATACCACCTGCACTCAGGGATAGAATGGAAATTCTTGATTTTTCAGGTTATATTGAAGACGAAAAAGTGCAAATTGCAAAAAGACATATTCTTCCAAAGCAAATCGAAGAAAATGGTTTAGATAAAAAACAAGTTACTTTCGATACTGGTAGTATTAAAGAGTTGATTAGTTCCTACACCAGAGAGGCTGGAGTTCGAAACCTAGAAAGAGAAGTCGCAAACGTGCTTAGAAAAGCTGCGAGAGATTTAGTTGAATCAAAAATCGAGAAAATAAAGATCAGCAAGAAAAAAGTTGGTGATTATCTTGGTGCGCCACGCTTTTATTCTGACATTGCTGAGCGTGCAACTAAGCCCGGAGTCGTGACTGGTTTAGCTTGGACTGCAGCAGGAGGAGATATTCTTTTTGTAGAATCAACTCACATGATTGGTAAAGGTCAATTAACATTAACTGGGCAATTAGGAGATGTAATGAAAGAATCTGCTACTGCAGCTCTTACATTTGTTAGATCTCATGCTGATGAATTTGGAATTGATTTGAAGTTTAATGAAAAATCAGATATCCACGTTCATGTTCCCGCTGGAGCAATTCCAAAAGATGGACCTTCAGCTGGTGTAAGCATGGTGACTTCTTTAGTTTCTCTTTTGACGACGACTCCGGTAAAAGAAAAAGTTGCAATGACAGGTGAAATAACATTAAGAGGAAATGTACTTCCAATTGGTGGGGTAAAAGAAAAAGTAACAGCTGCCCACAGAGCGGGTATTAAAGAGATAATACTACCGAATCATAATCGTAAAGATTTAGAAGATGTTCCCGAAAATGTGGCTAAAGACCTAACCTTCCATTTCGCAAAAGAAATACAAGATGTTCTTTCAGTTGCTGTCCCAGGAGTAATCAAAGCAAGAAAAAAATCTAATACTACTACAAAGAAATAATTAAATTATCTATAAAGATAGGGCGATTAGCTCAGTTGGTTAGAGCACTGCGTTTACACCGCAGGTGTCGGGAGTTCGAATCTCTCATCGCCCACATGTACTAATTAATAGTCTTCTATTTTAAAAGCCACTTAACTTTAAGTGGCTTTTTTTTCAAAAATTTCTTTCGACAAATATGAGGATAAATATGAGTAAAAAAATAAATTTTAATGAAAAATACTCAAAATTTTCAGACTATTGGGCTCCTAAAGTTATTACTGAAATGAATAATTATCAGTTTAAACTAGCGAAAATACGGGGTGATTTTGTATGGCATTCTCATGAAGAAACTGACGAAACTTTTATTGTAATTAAAGGTATGATGGAAATTCATTTGAGAACAGAAATAATCAAATTAAACTCAGGTGAGTTGTATGTAGTTAAAAAAGGTATAGAGCACAAACCTTTTGCTGAAAAAGAATGTCATATAATGATTGTTGAACCGAAAAATATATCCAACACTGGAAATATAAAAAATAAAATGACTTCAAAAAATAATATTTGGATTTAAAAAGAGCAGTAAATGTTTATAATAAATTGGAATAATATAAAATTATTTTCAATTATTCTTTTCACAATTTCATGCTCACCTCGTATTGATTTTTTTAGTAATCCAGTTGATCTAGAAAGAGAAATTATATACCTTACTAAGATACGAGAAGATTCATCTGTCAAAGACAAATATTACCTCACATTTAAACAGGTTTATGAAATTAAAGAGCATGAAATTAACTTGAAAAATAAAACATTAGAAAGATATCTTAAGCTGATAATGAGCTATTATGGTTATTCTGAAAAAAAAATAATTAGTAGAAAAAATAAAAATTTTTTAAAACCATTATTTTATGTTACAGTTCAATTTAATTAGTTAATATATTTTTGTTAGGTAACAAGTTTTAATTTTTTTTGGAGAAAATATGAAAGAATATTTCAAAGGGTTTTTCACTGCTGTATGCTTGACGTGCAGTATGTTTTTATTTATCGCTTCTAGTAATAAAAATTTAGGAGATATTGTTGTGAGTAGTATAACAATAGTTCCAGGTAAAGATGGAGGAGGTTTTATTAAGTCCTTTAATAAAAATGGTTTAGAAACTGCATATTTAGGGACAGCCGAAGATGGTGTAGGTGTATTAGGCCTTCATAATAAAGAAGGTAAACAAATAGTTTACTTGGGATCAGGTGATAGGGGCTCTGGTTTATTACAAACTTACAATCAGCAAGGTATTAAAAATATTTATGTTGGATCTGGTGGTCAAAATGGAGGATCAGTTCAATCATTTAATGAGGATGGAAAGCAAACCTCATTTTTAGGAACAGCTGAAAACGGAGTTGGAGTTTTAGGCATCCATAATTCTGTTGGGCAACAAATTTGTTATCTAGGAACAAGCGTTTATGGATCGGGTTTTCTCAATATAAATAATAAAGACGGAAAAGTTTCATGTTACTTAGGATCTGGTAAAGATAATAGAGGTGGGCATTTACAAACTTTTAACTCAAATGGTTATAAAACATCTTACGTTGGATCCTCTAGCTCAAAAGCAGGCTTAATTAATTTAAATAATGAATTAGGCTTGAAGGTGAGTACATTGGGATCTATCTATGATAATATTAATTATAGAGGGGATGGTGCAATTATGCTTTATGATAAAAATGGAGAATTTGGATGGTCGAAAGATGGAAAAACAAAATGAAAATTAATTATAGCCCACAAAACATAATATTATTTTTTACTTTATTTTTTTCAAATGCTTTAGCTGGTCAAGAAAACCTCAGTGAATTAAGTATAATTAAAAACCATGTAAGTAAAGATTCATGGATTGGAATTGATAAAATTCAACATATCATGTATAGTAAATTTATTTCATTAGGTGTACAATATATATTAGTAAATAAAATGGACCTGAGTGAGAATGATGCTCTTCCCATATCAATTACGTCCAGTTTTTTTGCTGGATTTTCCAAAGAAGTTATTGATGGCAAATCAAAAAAAAATATTTTTAGTAACAAAGATATGGTTGCAAATAGTCTAGGACTATTAATTGCAATATTCATTATACATAATTGATTATTAGTAAATTTTAATTAACTTCTATTATTCAAGTATGATATTAGAATTTTAATGAGCAATATAATAAATTTGTAAAATTATTATGTTAAATGAGTTAT
>MDTB01092363.1_pt1 | contig 20438 bp, 19 predicted proteins | sample 811161 | NCBI WGS metagenome assembly MDTB01 (sample SAMN05326650, study PRJNA326480) | marine metagenome | isolation source: seawater | place: Mediterranean Sea | collected 2009
CAGGGACTGGGACTGGAACTGGAACAGGGACAGGGACAGGGACTGGGACTGGAACTGGAACAGGGACTGGAACAGGGACTGGAACTGGAACTGGAACAGGGACTGGAACAGGGACTGGAACTGGAACAGGGACTGGAACTGGAACTGGAACAGGGACAGGTACTTAATATCCAGTAGGATTAATAAACTCTAAATCTTTCAATATTTTGATTCAAATTAATCCCTTTAATTAACAAAGCTCCTGGATCTTTAGTTAAAGGATGCCATTCGTAATTTGATAATGAATTTTTATTCCCAAAAAAACTAAAGGGTATAGTAAATTTTACACCCTTATCAAATGAACCTTCTCCGTAAAGTCTCTTTGGCACATCAGTTCTTGTAAAAAATGCAGACATTTTAATGCCATTGTGAAATTTTCTGCCGACCTCAAATGTATAGCCAATATCTCCTGCAAGATACTCACCTGCAGACAATTTGATATTTATTCCTGTTTTTGGCTCATTAATAGAAAAATTGGTTCTAACTAAAATATTTTCATAATCTTGAAATTGCAATTTCATGTCATATTCTCTTTTTCTGACATAATACGCTTCTATTCCTAATGAATAGAGTGATCCTTCTGGGTAATAAAGATACTCTCCGCCTATTCCTCCAAACATTTCTTCAAAAATTCCTGCGCTTAGTAAATAAAAATGTTTTCTATCTCTAGAAAATAATCTATTCAACTCTAATCTTCCAATAATTACTCCTTCACTAAAATTATTAAAGTAATCTTTATTATCTGATCTTACTTGATTTGGGTAAGTATCTCGTGGGGGGACAGTCAGCTGATCAAATTCATCATAAATGGAATATTTAAAATTTGAGAGTAGAAAAAGATTTTCACTGAATATAGCCTCAAAATTATTTTCTAAGAATAAGCCTGTAAATGCCAAACCTTCCCTTGCTGCTATGAATGTTCTTATATTTGGATAAAGATTATTGTTGAAATAAGGAAATTTATCATTTACAACATATGCATTATCCTTTAAATCAGAATTAGTGTATTGTTCTTTCTTAATATTACTTAATTCTGGTTTATGAAAAGTCCTCACAACCTCCATTCCTAGGGTTTCTTGTGAAATGATTAGGTTTCTATTGTTTCTTATCTGCTTCGTATCTTCCAGAACTCTTTTAATCACTTCCGTCTGGTCCAGGAATGCATTTTGACGTACAGCAATTAGAATATCATCATTAGATTTTGCGATTCTTTTTAAACCAATTTTATTTAGATCTAATATTCTTTTTAAAGATTCATAACTATTTACTTTCTCTGATTTATGTCTCAAAGGATATGAGTTAAATTTCATAAAGTTTTGAAATAATCCAATCTGAAACGTAATTTCAGATCCACGTATATGTGACAACTTAATAAAATAGTCATCATTCACATATTCAACACCATAATTAATGTTCGATTGAAAATCATAACCGATGTTCGAAGATTCTCTGGTAGGGTCTAGCTCCATCAAAATGCTTAAAGATTGATTGTAGTTATACTTTATTGCTCCAAAAATAGAAGCTTCCTCTCCTGAAAAATATACTTCTGGGTTAAGAGTTCCTCCAAGATCTCTTTCGACCTGCCTTGTGCGACCTCTGAGAGGGTTATTTACTGTAATACCATCATTATATAGGCCCCATCCTAATCCAAATGAAAAGTCAAAATCTTCACTTTGTTTGCTAAAAACTAAGTACTCACTCGAATATATTCCTGTTCCAGCAAGGTCATTAAATCCAATGCTTAAAGAAGAGTCATCAAGCTTAAGAATATTTAATTTTGCATTAAAGCCCTTATCTTTGTAGCTTTGTTTAAAGTTTCCTGGATAATCTTTTCCTGTAATGTCTACATAAAATATTGATAAATCTAAAAAGTTAAATGGGCTTAAAGTAAAATTAAATTTTCTATCAGGCTCACCTCTATTTATACCTAAATAGATAGAAGATTCGCTAAAAGTAAATGCAGATGGGGTATTTATATAGCCAAGTTGCCCATATGAATTTACAGATGCATTTAAAGTATTAATTCCAAAGAACAAAATAAAGAAATAATATTTTATTGTTCTCAATTGCTTATTGCTCTTAATGACGCAGCTGAGAATGCTATATCAGATAATATTTTTGTAGCAACACTAATCAATGGGATAGGCGGAATTCTATTAATATCTCTTGGGACTACAATTGTATCTCCAGGTTCTGGTAAATAAGATCTACCAAATGAACCAAAATCTGAAAACTCAGATAAACCATTCGCTTTAATGACATAAATAGATCCCTTATCTGCGTTATCTGTTAAGCCACCTGCTTGTTCAATATAAGAATAAATATCAAAATCAACTTCATATGCAACTGTATTAGGAGATAGCACTTCACCAACAATTGTTACTGTACTTAAACTATAAGGCACTACGATCTTATCTCCAGTTTCAAGAGACAATCTATTAGCAAGGGCTGAATTTGGAGATAGATCTCCTGAAACTCTACCTGTATATTCAATATTTGCTGATGCATCTAAAAGATTAATTAATTCTGCTTGATTAGCCTGATCACTTTCAATACTATTATTTGATATTGATTTATACAAAATATTTCTTGCGTTCTCACTTGCAACTATTTGTCTTTGTTTAATTGACTCTCTTGAAAAAAATATACCTTTGGAAGATGCAGTATTCAATAAGCCTCCAGCAATACTATAGAGCTGGTTCAATGTTATAGAGCTATTGACAATATAAGTACCTGGATTTTTTACCTGTCCACTAATCTCCACAGACACCTCTTCAGGCATATTAATTGGAAAGCTAAGGAAAGAAATATCCTCACTATCTACAGTCTGATCCACTTCCCCAATACTAAAGCCTTCACTAAGAGCTAATACAACCTCATTCTCATTAACTGAAGCATGAAATGAAAAGTAGTCTAGAATCATTCTGGGTGTTAAGCTCCCTGTCAATGGTACAGCTATACTGTTTGATCCAAACTTAATTTGTTTTAAAAATTCAGCGGGAATGCCAGTATCTTGTTCGAGAACTTCATCTCTTGAATAAAAGGTTAAAACAGAATTGTTTCCAATAGAGGTATCAGCATAAGAATCTATGTCTAAAATAGATAAGTTAAGAATATCTTTTTTTAAACCATTTTTATTTGTAGTCTCAATCTTAAAGAAAAAGGGATATATGTCATCAGAAAAAACAAGACGATCTAAAAATGATTTTAAATTTTCATCTTTTTCAATTGTATAAAACCCGTCAGCCACAACGCCAGAACCAGAAACGAATACATTAAGGTCTTTGACATCAACTTTTGAGCCAATGTGAATACTTTGCAAATCTCTACTTGAGACTCTTTCATCTAGCTCTAAGTCTTCAGTTAATATGACATTATTAACTTGGATGTTAGCGCTAATTTTTTCTCTATTTGCATTTTTCTTCAAACCTAAAGCAAAACTTATCAAATCACTAAAACTATCTGATTCTTTATATTCATAGAAATGCTCTCTATGTACTGAGCCGCTGATTTCAGCAAAATTTGACGTCGCTGGAACAATGATTGTGTGCCCATTTAAAATATTTATGTCATTTGCTCTATTCCCATAAATTAAAAAATCATAAAAATCATAAGAAAATTCATTACCATTTAAATCTTTTACAACTACATTTCTTATTGAAGCATTTTCTAAAAGTCCTCCAGCATATTTTATTGACTCTGATAATGATATGAATGGATTTACTAAATATGTGCCTGGGTTTTTTACTGCCCCAATAATTGATATTTTTCTGAGAGATGGCAATGAAACTGATAAATAGCTCTTTGTGCCAATGTAAGTATCCTGAATTAATGTGCTAATTTTTTTATTTGCTTCATTAATTGTAAGATTAACTAGAGATATTGAGCCAACCTCTGGGATCAAAACATTACCAGATAAGTCGATCCTGATATTAAAAAGTTTATCAACATTTCCAAGCAATAAAAGTTCAAGCTCATCATTGAAACTAAGAATATAGTCAGACTGTAACGGGATATCTAAAATAGGTGTATTAGTTTCAGTATCAGTTTCGAAGAAATTATATCCAAAGAATGGTTCCTCTTCCTGGTTCTCGCCCATGTCCTCTGAAGTGCTTTCGAAACTGCTGCTAGTTAAATTATCCTCAATATTCAAAGAATTTGTTTGGTTTTCATCAGTCAATTGACTTTCAAACTGTTTTCTTAGGTCCTCTGGAAGAGAATCTAAATAATCAAGAGCATCTTGACCTGCAAAATTTAAAGAAAGAATTAAAAATAAAATTATTTTTTTCATTTTTATTTATGTTGATATTGATTTTAACTTTTTCTAACTATATCTCAAAGCCTGCAGAACATGCATCGTCGTAGAACATTTTTACTGTTTCAAGAGAGAATTCCTCTAAGTCTTTTCCAAATGTTTTCATCGCACTCAAAATATCAGGAGTAATAGTTATAATGTCACAGCCACATCTCTCTGCTTGAACAATATTAAGAGCTTCTCTAGGGCTGGCCCAAAGTATTTCTTTCTCTGGGGATTCTTTTGTTATATTAACTGCATATCTCATGATTGGTTCAGGATCTATACCGGTATTCGCTATTCTTCCTGCAAAAACTGAAATTACACTGGGTGTTTTGTTTAAAATGCTGTCTGCAACATTCTTAATCTGTTCTTCTGTAAAGATTGCTGTTACATTGACTTTAACGCCATTGCTCGTAAGTGTTTTAATCAAATCGTAGGTCGTATCTCTTTTTGTGTTGGTAACAGGAATCTTTACATAAACATTTTCACCCAGCTCATTTAACTTGTAAGCTTGATCTTCCATTTCGTTTAGATCATCTGAAAAAACCTCAAAAGAAATTGGCATATCTGTGATATTGGCTAAAGCTTCTTTTGCAAATGAAACATAATCCTTAATGCCAGATTTTTTCATTAAAGTTGGGTTAGTTGTAAAACCAGACACTGATTTAGATTGATAGGCAGCTAACATCTCTTGTATGTCAGCACCATCAGCGAAAATTTTAATATTCATTTTGTAGACTCCCATTTCATCTGATTTTCAAGAACTTTTGGATGAGACACAATCCCATGCCAAACAACTGCCTGCCATCCTTCTGTATGCGGTGTAATCATTGAATCTTCTATAGTTGGAATAACGATAACTAGTTTGCTTGCCTCAAGGGCGTAACCTCCATCTTTGCCAACTACTCCCATAATTGGGGCACCAATCTCTTTTGCGTATTCCATACACTTGACTAAATTCATACTAATATTTTTTTCTTTTGAGCCACCGCCAACTGAAAAAACAAATAATGCATCATTAGATGAAAACCTGCTTGCCTTCAAATTGTTTAAATAAGAAGTTTCCCAACCGTCATCATTAATTCTTGCAGTGAGTTCAGAAACATTATCTGTCGGTGTATAAGCTTCAATATTAGCTATCTTTCTGAAATCATTCACTGCATGGCTTGCGTGACCTGCTCCACCTCCAGAACCTATAAAAAATAATCTACCTTTTCTGCTCTTTAAATCTGCAAGACTTTCTGCAATATCTTCAAATTGTCCAGGATCTAACATCGAAGCGATTTTTGCTGTCTGATTTAAAAATTTTTCTGAGAATTTCAAATTATGTCCGTGATTGATTTTATGTGAAAACATTGTACATTCTTTTTATACTCATTGTAAGAAGTTTTAAGATAAATTGAATCAATCCCTGCATTTATAGCTGCATAAACATCTTTATAAGAGTCTCCGATCATTACGCAATCTTCTCTGCGTAAATTTAATTTCTTGATTTTAGCTTCAATCATCCCGGGTTTTGGTTTCCTACATTCATAATTATCACTGTCATCATGAATGCAATAAGAAATATCATTAATACCAAGCTGATCTCTTATTAGATTTGACATTTTTTGCAGATCGCTTTTATGAAGTTTTCCACGAGCAATGTCTGGTTGGTTTGATACAACAAAAATTCTTTTGTTTCGGTTTAATAATTCATAAATAAATTCTTTAATTTGGTCCTTAAATATAAATTCTGCAATATTTCTTGGTGACGAGACAACTGATCTTCGTATTACAACTTCGTTAATTATTCCATCTCTATCTAGGAAAAAATTTTCATATTTTTCTAATATACTCATCAAATTCTTTTAACCCTTCTAAGCTTCCAATTTCATAAAATCGTTTTCTAACTTCGTAGTACTGCAATTTGTTTTCTAAACTATATTTTTCTTGTAATAATGATAGATCAAATGAATTTGGTGCATGTAAAAAATTTTCTGTGTCAAAAATACTTAATCCATAGTCAATGTAATTGGCTCCATCAAGAGGTTGGCTTTTTGAATAAATTATTCTCTCATCAGTCAGCATGCAGTTGCTGTTATCAAACTGCCCATTATTTTTAAAAATTGTCATTAATGGCCCATTGCCCATTTTGTAACTTTTTAAAATTTTTTTCAAATTAATATCTAGATATGAATCACCGTAAGTAACAAAAAAAGGGCCTGATATTTTTTTAGCTACTTTTTTTACCGCACCTCCTGTTCCGTTAAATAATTTATCATCATAGGACTTATAAAAATTTACTTCAGCCTTGGAGCTGGTCTCAATGTATTCTTCAAATTTTTCTGAAAGATGTCCTAAACAAAAATAAATATCCTTAATACCTTGGTCAATATAATTCTCTAGAATATAACTTAAGAATGGCTTCTTATTTATTTCAATGAGAGATTTTGGAACTTCTGATGCTAAACTGCCTAATCTTTTAGCTTTACCACCACATAAAATAACAAGCGGATACATTATATATTTATTATTTCAGTTCCCTGATTAACAAAAGAGAAATTTACAACTCTTAAGTTGCTTTTTCTAAGTCTTTTAATGAGTTTATTTCTATCTTCAGTCTGGAATAGTATGAAGCCACCTCCTCCGGCACCAATAACTTTTCCTCCGTTTGCACCAGAATTAATTCCATACTCATAAAGCTCATCAATTTTTTTTGATGTCATTCCTGGGCTTCTTTTCTTCTTATTAACCCAGTGTTCATGCATTACTTTTCCATATTCATTAAAATCTTTATCTTGTAATAGTTTTAAAGAGAGCTTTCCGAGAGCTTTAGTTTTATCAAGATTTTCTAACATTTCAGAGTCCATTGCTTCTGATTTTATTTTTTGATCAGACAATATTTTTGAAGCACTTCTAGTGGATCCTGTAAAAACCATCACCAGATTAGATGAAAATTCATCAAAATCTTCAATATTTTTATAAATCATTTTATTTTTGACACTTCCATCTTTTTTAAAAGTTAATGCACGTAAACCTCCTAAAGCAGTAATAAATTGATCTTGTTTGCCAATTGGTTCTTTTAACTTTTCAATTTCAACATAACAAGAACTTTCTGCCAGTTTTTCATTTGAAATGTCATCAACTTTTGTAGCAAAAATTGCTTTAATCAATGAATTTGTAAATGCACTTGAAGACCCTAATCCTGTTCCACCTGGTATATCTGCTAAACTTGTTATCTCTAGATTGTTTAAATCATTAGCATACAACTCTAAAACAGTTCTAATAATTGGGTGCTTAAGATTTCTAAATGAATTTGTTTTTTCGTAATCAGAATATTTAGCGATTATTTCATCTTCAAAAGTTCTGTGGATTGCAACATATACATATTTATTAATTGCGCCGGCGACTAAGAAACCTTCCCTTTGAGAATAATATGATTTAAGGTCCGTTCCTCCTCCACCTAGGGAAATTCTCAATGGACATCTGGCTATAATCATTTTTTTGTCTCTTCTATAATCGTCCAGATTTTTACTAGATCATTTATTTGACAAGGCTCTATATAAGTATTGTTTTCAGCAAGCAAACAATCAAGCTCAACCTTCCAGCTTAAATCTGTTTGATTGTAATTATGAATCTTAATTTCAGGGATTCCCATCTTATCACTCATAAAGTATTTAGTTAATTTTTCTTCTCCGTACGAACCCCCCAAACCCTCAACATGAAATTTAGCTTTTTCATAATAAATTTCAAATGAAAATAAATTTTTCCACTCAGTCCAAGAAGCATGAAGCCATGAAGTTGCTTTTTTTGATTTTAAGCAAACAAATGCGTTGTCCTCAACTTCCATATTCCAAAAGAAAGTATCAAGAACGCATGAATTTAAATTAAATTTTTTATCAAATACTAATGAAAGGTCAATAAGGTGCGAGCCTTGATCAATCAACTCACCGCCACCTGAAATGCTTTTATTTGCCCGCCATTCTTTTTCATAACCTAACCTTCCTCCATGACCATATCTACCTCTTATAAACATTAGCTGTCCATAGTCAGAATTCTTTAATTCTTTTTTTATTTCAATGAACGATGGGTGGAACCTATGATTGAAACCAATATGTATTCTCAAATCTTTATTCTTTGCTTGTAATTGCTGAAGCTCCTTCGCTTCATCAAGAGAAATGCATCCCGGCTTTTCAATCAAAAGATTCTTATTATGCTTGATACCTTTTTTTGCAATTTCAAACAACATGTTATGAGGCACTGCAATAATAAGATATTTAATATCTTTATCGTTTAATATTTCTTCCAATGATTCTGCAGCAATACAATTAATCTCTTTGGATAATGCCAACGCTAGTTTTGGGTTTATATCATATACACTTTTTACCTTTTCTGGATAGCAGAGTGCCCTCTTGCTCCCAATTAAACCACAACCAATAATTCCAATCTTCATAGTTAATTCTTTCTGATCAATCTCCCTAAATCACTTTCATTCGTTGATTTTTTAGAAAATATTTCAAAATCATCCCACTGTGAACTAATAAGCCTACCAGAAATATCTAGATTATCTGAAATTAGTTTTTTAATTAAGGTTATATTTTTTGAAAAAATTATATCTTGATTGTCTTTAGTATTATCAATTTTTTCTTTTTCATTTTTTGAGATGAAGCCTGAACTAAGGCCATCTTTCAATAGATTACTATGCATTATGCCTGGTGCAATATAATTAACTTTAATGTTTTTCTTTTTTTCTGAGATTTCTTCAGATAAATTCTCAATATATTTATACTTGGCAATTTTTGAACAAGCGTAAGGCGAAAAATAAGGTCTTGGGCTTGTCACACCTCCTCCAGAAAAGGAAAGTATTCTTCCAAAATTATTTTCAATCATAGGATTCATAATCGAATTAACTATATCAATGAAACTAAAGAAATTAATATTAAAAGCACTATCAAAATCTCCTGAATTAAGCTTATATGACGCATCAATACAACCATGAGCACCAACAAGATCAATAAAAATATCTGGAGAATATTCACCCATATACATAAGATCTGTCTTTGAAATTCTCTTAGACATATCAATTTGAATGAATTTTAATTGTTTATGTTTGGATGTGCGTTTATCTTTTCTTGAAATGATGCATATCTCGTTAGCTTCTTTCATAAGCTCTGGTATGAGCTGTTGAGCCAATAATCCAAAACCACCACTTATTAGAATTTTTTTACCCATACAGCCCTTTCCATGGTTTAGTTCTAAGCTTTACCTTAATAAATAAGGCATACACTAAGTAAAGAAAAAAGTTTTTGACTCTGCTTATAAGGTTTAAATTCAGAATATCCTTCATATTTTTCCATTGCTGAAGAACTGTTCTCAGCTGAAAGGAGGAAAGAGACTGACCTGATGATACATATGCGACGTATGAGTCGCTTTTAACCATATATGCCCTAGAACAAGTATCTCTGAGAATTAATTGAAGCCATATTGTTTCCTCACCAGAGTGAGGAAGAATAATATCTAAAACATTTTCTTTGAACAGATCTCTTTGAATACATACTCCAGATGTAACAATGCCACGTTTATACAAATATTCGTTAAAAGAATATGATTTTGCACAGTGCCTATAGTCAGAAATCTTTTCATTATCTAGATCTAAAACTTTTGTTTTTGAAAATGTAAAACCTTGCGAAAATTTTTTCATTTGACTGATCTGATCTGATAACTTGTTATTTGTCCAAAAGTCTCCTGCATCTAAAAAAGCAATATATTTTCCTTTTGAAAGCTTTATTCCTTTTGCCCTAGCATCAGCAGGACCATGATCATCTACATTGTTAAAATAGACTATGTCTATCTTCTTTCTATAGCGATTAATAAGCTCTTTTGTTTCCAAACAATTACTTCCATCAACTATGTAAGCTTTAAAATTTTTATATGTCTGATTTATAAGGCTATCAAGAGTTCTTGGCAAATGCTCTTTTGAAAAAAAAGCAGGGATAATTATAGAAACGTCTTCATGCTTAATTTCTTTCATTAAAAACCCATTGATTATTTTTAAGAAACTTTACTGTTTTTCTAATACTTTGCTCGATTGTATATTTTGGCTCCCATCCAATTCCGGTAACCTTGGAAGTATCAAGATGAATATGAGGGTTATCACCCACCCAGCCTCTTTCAGAGTCTTCAAAAATTAGTTCAGGATTCAATCCTAATTCGTCACAAATCCATGATATTGATTCTCTTACATTGCAAACATCATTAACACCCAAATTATATAAATTAGATTTCTGATTATCGCTATTTACTGCAAGATCAATTGCTTCTAAACAATCTTGTATGTAAAGATAAGATTTTTTTTGGTATCCATTTCCCAACACATTTAATCTTGTTGGATCCTCCCTTAGCTTTTTATAAAAATCATAGACATGGCCATGTGTATACCTTTCTCCAAGAATTGAGACAAACCTAAAAATGCTGCTTGTAAATCCATATCCTTCAGAATATGCCTGCAAAAGACCTTCACATGCAAGCTTTGATGCACCATAAAGTGATGTCTGAACTGGAAATGGGCAATTTTCTGGAGTTGGTATTACTGCAGCCTCTCCATATACTGAGCCTGTAGAAGAAAATGCAATCTTGTTGCAACCAACTGCTCTCATAGCTTCTAAAAGATTAAAGGTCGCAATAGTATTTTCTTCTAAATCTTTGCTCGGATGATCTAAACCAAATCTTACATCTGCATTTGCTGCCAAATGGTAAACCATATCTGCTCCATCAATCTTATCCTTAAGATCTTTAGCTTTTAAATCTTCTTGGAAGAAAGAAAAACCTGGATTAGCTTCTGCTTTTTCAAGAAACCTTTTTAGACCGGTTGAAAGATTATCAATTCCAACAACAGTATGCCCTCTTTCAAGCAGATAATCAGTTAAATTGCTGCCTATAAATCCTGCAGCTCCAGTAACAACTATTTTCATCTTACACCTATTCTCCTTACAACTTTATTTTCTTCTAACAGTTGGTCTTTATATTTTTTTAAATAGTAACTTATATCTTCATTGAAAGATGGTTGTTTGAATAAAATTTTTCTGACTAATTTATTCTCCTTAATTATATCAACAAAGTTATTTGCTCCAATGCCTCTCAGAAAAGAGGTTGATAGAGGCAAGAAATATTTGTTAAAGAAGTTAAATCGAGGCTTGCCAAATGATGAGTGAACCTTAGTTAATTTGTTATTTGTATTAAAGTCAGCTTGAATATTTACCTCTAAGTTATCAAAGCTCCATATCTCGAGCTTATCTCCTAATTCTTTTTTAAATTCTTGGAGTCTGTGCGCACAAATAAAATGATTATTGTTAATTATTTCATCTTCCAAAGCTTTGATATCTCTGCCGTAAGCAACTTGTAATTTAAGAAAACTTTCCGCTCTTTCCAAAGGGTTTCTGTGAATAAAAATAATCTTTTCAAACCAATGCTGCCTGGCACAAATAAAATTAAAAGATAATTTATTGCCAAAATATTGGGGACAAACATCAATATATATTTCTTTATTTTTTTCAAACAATGTTAAGTATTCATCCAGTTCTGGAGTCTTTTTTATCAAAAGGTTATTTTCTTTCTCTGATGGTGTTGAAATATTGGAGTTATCTTTAAAGTGTGTATATACACTTGTGGTGCCAGATCTTTGAGGCCCAATAAAAAGATAAATTTTTTTATTCATTATTTAAGCAGATTAAGACCACTGGAATTGGATTTCCTGCAGCTCCTAAAAAAATTAACGAAAAGAAGCATAACGTATTAAATGGTGAATATAAATATTTACTTTTAAATGATCTTTTAATTAGGAGCATCGTTGCGAGAAAACCAATGATTCCAATTTCTAAAATCAATGACGCCACAAGTGAAGTTGGTCTTGCTCTGACTTCAGACGATCTTTCTCCATAATAGCTTAGAGAATATAAGTCATTATCTGCTTTAATAAATTCGTTCATTTTAGTCTTTGAACTACCGAAACCATAACCCAAGAAAGAAATATTTGTATAGCTTGCATAAACAGTAGAAAATCTGAATCCTGTATAGCCTATTAAAATTTGTAGTGCTTGATCCTGTCTTTCTAAAATTTCGAAAGCAATTGCACCAGATCGAGTTTTTTCAAACTCACTGCCTAACTGTACAAATGAAAAGACACCTAAAATACTAGATAAAAAAGCTATTGAAATTAACTTAAAATATTTCCTTTCCCTAATCATTTTTACTAATGAAATTACTGCAAAGATCAATATTAAAAGCATAAATATGCCTAAACCCGTAACAGACCTATTTATGAATAGCAAATAACCTCCTAGTATTGCTAAAATAAATATAGGATTTTTGATCGCTTTTACTTTAAGAAGCATCGAGAGTATTAGACAAAGCTCCAAAGCCTGTCTAGCTGGTTCTGAAGAAAGCCCCGAAACTCCTCTAGATGAAATTCCTTCAAGCAATGAAATTTCTGATGAACTTCTCGGCACAAAATATTTAATAATGTCAGAAATGATTGAAATCTGAAAAAATTGAAGAACTCCAAAAAAAATAGAAAGAAAAAAAATAAACTTAGCAGCATTAATAAGCTTTTCTTTTTCTTTCACGTCTAAGCTGTTAACTAGGAAAAAAAAAGTTATTGCATTAATAACTGCAAAGAGGCTTCTAAAAGATTCACTAAAACCAAAATAAAAATAACCAAATAAGAACCAAGGCACCAATGCCACAACCCAATATAAATAATTAATATTGATCTTATTGAAATTTAGGAATGTATAGATCATCAACCAAGGAAAAATTTCAGATGGAACAAGGCCAAATGTCACAGACGGAGTGAAGATAAGTAATCTTAAAATATTCACTCTTTATTAAATTTTTTTATTTCATTTCTTGTAAATGATAAAGAGATTATGTAAAAAATTGAAAATAAAAAAGAGGATAAAATAGCCAGAATAAATTTCTGCCAAATCTTTAACCCTAGTGGCTCCTCTGGAATAAATGGAGAGTCGACATATTCTAGAAGATATTCTTGGTTAACGTTTGCAAACATCTGATCATTAAGCTCCTTTTTGATTAGGCTACTAAGCACATCTTTGACCTCTTTTTGTGGATAGGCTTCATATTGCCTATTGATATAAGCTATTGATTTATTTGTTTTTTCTATAACTTTCTCTGTTTCAAGTGAATTAATAGTTGATATCATTAACGTTAAAAGATCTTTGGCTAAAATTTCTGAATCATGAGCAAATGACATAGTGAAATAATTCGTAAGCCGGTCATAATCAAATGAAAAGTGCTCATGGAATTTCTCATGGAACCCAAGAATACTTGGTCTGCCAATTGAACCATCCTTATTTCGATAGTTCCATTCACCATTACTGTTAAAAACTTTTTTATCTTGAATGATTAATTTCTCATTTTGATCGTACGAAGAAAATGCAAACAAAGCTTTTTCAAAAATTTCTATGTTTCTTAACTCAGTTGAAAGTTCAACAGACATTAACTTTTCACGTACATAGTATTGTTTAGATTCATTTGTGCTTAGGCCTCCCAAAGGCAAAATATCTGCAATACTAGAGCTTTGATTAGATTGAATTACATCATCATTAATTTTTAATACAGCCTTTGAAGTGTAAAGATTTGGGTTAGCTTGAAAATAGATTATTAACACTAAAAAAACTAAACTAAAACAAACAAAAAAATTAATTTTATTAGACAAATATATATTGTAAATTTTTAGTAAGCTCACTTTATTAAATAAATAATAACCTTATCATTTTAATTTTTCTTTTGCTTCATTAATATCAGAATCAACCATCTCTTTAATAAGGTCTTTCAAAGTAATTTTTGGTTTCCATCCCAATTCTATTTTTGCTAGAGATGAATCACCAAGTAATGTTTCGACTTCTGAAGGCCTGAAGTACCTTTTATCTACAAATATTGCTTCCCTTCCATCAATTACTCCAATTTCATCTAGGCCTGATCCATGCCAAACTAAACTCAAATTTAATATATCTGCTGTAATTTCTATGAATTCTCTTATGCTGGATTGTTGTCCAGATGCAACTACATAATCTTTTGGTTCATCTTTTTGCAGCATAGCCCACATCATTTCCACATAATCTTTAGCATGACCCCAATCACGTTTTGACTCAAGGTTGCCTATTTTTAGATTTTTTTGTGTGCCTAATTTAATCTTAACAAGTGATTTTGTTATCTTTCTAGTGACAAAAGATTCGCTTCGAATTGGACTCTCATGGTTAAATAATATGCCGTTACAAGCGAAGATATTGTATGCTTCTCTATAGTTTTTTGTAATCCAGTATGCGTAAAGTTTAGCGACTGCATATGGATTTCTTGGATAGAAAGGTGTTGTCTCATTTTGAGGAATTTCTTGAACTTTTCCATAGAGCTCACTTGTTGAAGCTTGATAAAATCTTGTTTTTTGTGTCAAGCCTAATTGCCTTAACGCCTCCAAAATTCTTAAAGGTCCATAGGCATTGACATTTGTAGTATGCTCAGGCTGAAGAAAGCTTACAGCAACATCACTTTGAGCTCCTAAATTATAAATCTCATCAGGATATACATTTTTAATGATTTGAAAAATTGAAGATGAGTCTGTCAAGTCACCTTTGTGAAGAACTAATTTTCTTCCATAATCCTTTTTCTTAGAAAGGTATTGAAAAAGTTGATTTGTATTATCAGTACTGGCTCTTCTTACAAGGCCATGTACCTCATAATCTTTATTCAATAAAAACTCCGTAAGATATACGCCATCTTGCCCTGTAATGCCGGAAATAAGTGCTTTTTTCATTCAAGGGATTATATCAATATTACTGTATACGATATATACTTTATGCTTTTTAAAAAGTAGTAAATTAAAAGCTATGAACAGAAGGAGTAATAAATATGGATAGTAATTTTGATAAGAGCGGTAAAAGAGTCCTTGTCTGCGGTGCTGGAGGCTTCATAGGTGGACATCTAGTTACAAAATTAAAAAATCTTGGAGCTTGGGTACGAGGAGTTGATATTAAAGAACATGAATACAAAGAAACTGATGCTGATGATTTTGTTGTAGGCGATCTTAGAGATCCAGTAGTTGTAAATTCAGTTATTGATGAAGGTTTTGATGAAGTTTATCAGCTAGCTGCAGATATGGGAGGCGCAGGTTTTATATTTTCAGGAGAAAATGATGCAGACATTATGCATAACTCAGCGCAAATAAATCTAAATGTTATCCCTGCATGTGTTAAGAGAAATGTTGGAAAAGTTTTCTATTCATCTTCGGCTTGCATGTATCCTGAACATAATCAGCTTGATCCTGATAACCCAATGTGTGAGGAAAGCTCTGCTTATCCTGCTGATCCAGATAGCGAATATGGTTGGGAAAAATTATTTAGTGAAAGGCTTTTTTTAGCATCAAATAGAAATTATGGATTACAGGTTAGAGTTGGTAGATTCCACAATATATTTGGTCCCTACGGCACCTGGAAAGATGGTAGGGAAAAAGCACCTGCAGCGTTTTGTAGAAAAGTTTCTGAAATGGAAAATGGTGGAACAATCGAAATGTGGGGAGATGGCAAACAAACCAGATCTTTCCTATATGTTGACGAATGTTTAGAGGCTGTACTAAGACTGATGAACTCAAACTTCATAGGGCCAGTAAATATTGGGTCTGAAGAAATGGTGAGTATTAACAAGTTGGCTGAAATGACAATGGCAATTGCTGGCAAAGAAGGAAATATAAAACACATAGATGGCCCTCTAGGAGTTAGAGGTAGAAATTCAGATAATAAACTTATATTTGAAAAGTTAAGATGGAAGCCTACCAAACCGCTTCAAGAAGGACTTGCCAAAACCTATGCATGGATAGATAGCAAGGTTAAAGAATTATAAATTTTTAGCAATGCAGAAGGACCTTTCAATCATAACTGTCACATGGAATTGTGGTGAAAGCTTAGACAAGACACTTAACTCAGTAAAAAAGCTAGTTGAAACTAGCTCTTTATCTATTGAATCGATAATAATAGATGGCTTCTCAAGCGATAACACAGAGAAGGTCGCAGCAAAATATAATTTTGCTGAATTTATTCAGAAACCGCCTAACGGAATATGCAACGCATTTAATGAAGCTATAGATAATTATTGTAATGGTAAATATTTATGGTTTTTAAACGCTGGCGATGAAGTTTTTTCTGATTTAGATATTGAAGAATTTGATAAATTTTTAATAGAAAATATCAACTCTGATAATTTACTGGTTTTCTCCGTTGCTCTTGAAGAATTTCAAAGAAGGATTTACAAACCTGGATTTACTAATGAGAGCAGTCTTAAGACAAAAGCATTAGCAGTTCACCATCAAGGCACATTTATTCCTAGTAAACATTTTAAGAAATATGGGAATTATGACGAGTCTGTTGTTCTTAGAGGAGACTTTGATCATTTCTTAAGAATCTTTTCTGGAGGAGAATCCTTTAAACAGACAAATTTAGTTATCTCAACATATGAAGGTGGTGGTGGTACCGCCATGATGAAAAATGCAGTGAAAAGCTCTTTAGAAGCTTATAGTTTAGAAAAGAAATATAAAGCTTTAGATGGCAACACTCTGTTAAAAGCCTATTTAATGGGGTACAGGAACATTATAATTAGAGCTATATTCCTCTCCTTGCAAAAGTTAAGAATGGTTTGGCTTATTAAGTTATTAAGAGATATATTTTCAGCACGAACAAAAAAATTGTGAAAATTCTAAGCTTTTAAAAGTTCTAGAAGCAACTCTTATAAATTTCATATGATTTTGCAGAGTCCTGTGGTAAAACACTTGCATAACCATTTTCAAGCAGGGCCATGTTATTCTTGTATCCAATCATCTCTTCTTCCATGTCTATGGTAAGATCATGCTCATTACGATCTTGGTATACTGTAGCTTCATTATAAATGACAAAATCACCATACTTTTCTTTAAGATCTTGTTGTATTGCATATGCACCCCAAATATCATCCATTCTTCCAATGTGAGGTATAACCATATAAAAAGGTATTAAATCCCTATGTATGAAAGTATTCTGACTATTGAACGGAGAAATTTTAGAAGCAGCAAATGGCTTAAAAGGCTTGAATTCAACTTCTGGCATCTTTGTAATTCTGCATACTGCATCTATATCAGGATCACCATTCCAGAAATCTGCTTGCACCAAGCAATTTACTTTCTTTATTTCTTCAGATTTGACATTTCTTTTTGAAACAAGCTGCAATGGAAAACCTCTATGCCATAACTCTGAATGTTCAGTCACAGAAATAGGATCAAAAACATTTAAATCTGTAGTGTAGTAGTTGACTTCAACTTCACTTCCGATGTACAAATTCTCTCCCCAGTTTTCTAGTGGTATATTATCGTCATCTACAGTAGCCATTACATCTGCACCCATTTGATAAGCCTTTAAAAATCCGAGGTTTCTTCGTCTAATTGACTTCCACCCAATAGAGTCGCTTAATTCTTTTGAAAGAGATTCTTGGTCTTCAGGAGAAAGATAAGTTACATTTTCTAAGTTCCTATACAAATTGTGAGGTGTCTTAGTGTCGCCAACTACTATGAGATGCCAGTCAGTCATTGCTGCAAATTTTAAAGTAGCTTCTTGTGGGTCGTTGATTGTTGTTGTTACTATAATTTTATTCATAAAAATCATTTAATTATACATATGTATAAAAAAACTGCATGAGTTTATTGCATTTCATTGAGTTTTTTTGCTTTTAATAACATCAAAGGAAGATGTACTATTAAATTAAATAGCAACATTAATACCGTTACGCTAAAAGTAGTTGAAAATATATTTAATGTAGATATCAGGAGCATTGTAAAAAAAGACCCTGCTAAAACATTTTCTTTAAAAAAGTATTCATCGAGCCTAACCTTAAAGAACATATTAATAGAATCAATAACCACTCTTGTTGTGAAGAAAATAAGCAAAATAATTGATTCATAATAATTTAAAAATCTACCTTGGAATGCAAAACCGTTTATTTCATTAAGAAATAATAAAATACAAAGAACAGTTCCAAGAGATAAATTTAAGCCTATTGAAATCGATGCATCTCTAGTTGCATTTCTTTTCGATTGTGCGATGTCTCCTTGACTATAAAGTTTAGTGTATTTGGCTAGATTAGTATTAAATATAACTAATGAAAATATCGAGATGTATTCAAATAAAACATAAGTAATGGCAAACTTTGCTGCGTAAGAAGGGTCTAAAAAATAAAAGATTAGAATTGATGGGCCACTTCTTATAAGGAAGCTTCCAAATAAAAGGCTTAAAAAACTTTTTACCTGAAATCTAAAAATCTTACCTTTAAAAAAATTTTTGTAATCATATCTCTCAGAATTTAGGAGGTATTTGCTAACTTTTCGCCAAACAAGAATAAGGGCAATAGATAGGCCTGCTAATATGCTTAATGGCAGTGATAATAATCCAAAATTAAAATATAACATAACCCATAAAGATATAGCAGAGACGAATGAAGAAATAAACTTGTATTTATTTGCTTCGTTTATCCTATCCATTCCATCAAGCAAGGAGCACATTAAAATCAAAATCATCTGAATTGAGACAGCAATTGACATCAATAACCATGCAAGCAACCAATCAATTTCACTTTCCTTTGAATTAAAAGTAAAAAGACCAACAGGCAAGACAACAAGAAAAGTTATAACAGGAACAATAATGATATACCTCTTCAATAAATTAGCTAATCTATAAAAACTCTTGGATTCTTTGTCTGTAGAAATATCAAAACTTTTAAATTTTTTTCTTTCTGAAGCAAGTAAAAATAAAAACATTGATGAAATTCCGCCTTCTAAAATAAATGCAAGAATTCCTATTTGAACAAAAATAGAAAAAAACCCTTGCTCTTCCTGTGTTATGAGCAGCAAAATTAAAGTTGTTGTAATTGGGCCTCTAATAAAAGAGAAGGATCTATATAGGTACGACCAAGAATAATTTTTTAGGATATCTTGCACTATTTTGCCTTTAAAAAAGAGTAGAGCTTATCTAAATTTGAAATATTTTCCTCAAGAGTAATTATGTTTTTTGAATTGTTATGATCGGAATCACTCAAAAAGGACCTGTCTGATTTCTTTAATTTCTTCATAATGGTTTTTATGCTTTGAATATTCTGACTTTTATTTTTAAATTTAAATAAAAAAACATTTTTATTATTTTCAAGATATTCAATACATTTAACACGATCTGAGATAATTACCATACAATCTTTTGATAGAGCCTCAAAAACAACGCCTCCAAATGATTCATAAGAAGAGGGAAGGATAAGAAGTTTTGAATCTGCATATAATTCCTCGATTTCCTTATTGCTTATATTTGAAAGAAGAGAGAGGTTGTTACTAACCTGGTATTTTCTTTTTGGTTTAGTGACAGCAATAAAATTTATAGTAGGAAATTCTTTTGCAATCATAATATATACATCCAATCCTTTGTGGTTATCATCTCTGCCAACAAAAAGAACCTGATTTAATTTTTTTTTGCTTATTTTACTGTTCATAAAAAAGGGGGGTATGATTATGAAATTTTTCTTCTCTAATCTAAATTGATTCACTTCATATTTTGTTGAGAATGCAATGTATATATCCTGATTCATAACAAGATTTAAAAATAATTTATTAATGTAGGCCATTATTGGTCTTTTTGTTGTCCACGGAGGATGATAAGAAGGGCTTAGAAAAATAGGGATATTTTTGTGCAAAAGCAATGTAATTGAGATCCAAATATTTGGTCCGCTTCCATGAAAATGAACTAAATACGGCTTTTCTTCATTAAGAATTTTTTTAAGTTTGGTTGCATCAGGGAATTTATAGTTCAGAACTTTTTTACTTACAAATGAATCCCTACAACATACTCTGTGTTTGTAGAGGTCATTTCTATAATTTTCAGTAATATTTCTTACAACAGACTCGATGCCGCCCTCTTTTCTGTACGACTCTGAGTCAATGAAGTGCAGAATTTTTTTTTTCATATAACTGGTGCCCAGGGCCGGACTTGAACCGGCACGAAGTTTCCTTCGAGGGATTTTAAGTCCCTTGTGTCTACCAATTTCACCA
>MDTB01151204.1_pt1 | contig 20437 bp, 21 predicted proteins | sample 811161 | NCBI WGS metagenome assembly MDTB01 (sample SAMN05326650, study PRJNA326480) | marine metagenome | isolation source: seawater | place: Mediterranean Sea | collected 2009
AGATCATTATCAGGAGATCTAAAGTTAATAGTATTATATTTTTCTGCTGTAAATTGCATATTTCTGTAATTATCATTGATTACAATATTCTTTAGGGGACTAACATAAGTAGCAATATTATCTACGTCACTCATATCTAAACCCAGTAAATTTATAAATGATTCAACAGAGTATTCTCCATATACAGGTAGTCTGAAAGACCCCTGTCTATGGGATATTCTTAACTCATATTCTTCTATTAACTTCAGTGATTCACCAGTAACTTCAAATGATCGTTTATCAATATTTGCAAAATAAATCCTTGAATTAGGTAACAAGTCTATAGAGTTATATGTGCTTGGATCATATAAATTAAACAAAACTGTAGACTTAATCAGCTCATTTTCATCAAATTGCTCTAATACTCCTAGCCAAGGATATACATCGACAAATTTTAAATCATCTAATAAATCAGTTAGTTTTTTATAATCAGAAGCATTATAAAAACCGGGCTCCTCTATTGCACCCAGAACAAGAATATTGGCACTTGGTTCGTTAACATAATTAAAAACATTTACAGACAGTGCATTTTGTAGGTTTTGATCTAGAGTGCTAATATTTTTCTTTACTATCGAAGCTTCATTTAAATCCAAAAATGACACAGAAATATTAGTTTTATTGGCTGTTTGGGTAAAGCCAAGCGCAAAATCCACTAAACTATTAACTGTTTCACCCTCTAGGACTTCATATATTCCAGGTCGCTTAACAGCACCAGTGATTTCAACAAACTGCGATGCTGCATTTATTAACAAAGTATCGCCAGCCTCAATAGTAAGATCTTTTGATCTATCACCTCTTATAAGTAAGTCATATAAATCAAATGAGTAAACTTCTTTATTTTTTCTTATTAATTTAATATCTCTTAAAGAGCCTATTTCAGATATTCCTCCTGAGTATGATAGTGCGCCAGTAATCGTGCTGAAGGGATTAATTAGATAAGTGCCTGGGGTTTTAACTGCACCAACTATTGTGATCTTTTTAGCGCTTAAGTTTTGCATTGATATATCAATATTCACACCAATGTATGACTGTTCAATCAATAGCGATAGTTTATCCTTAACTTCTTGCAGAGTTAATCCAACAACGGAAATTGCTCCTAGCTCAGGAAATAAAATTGTCCCATCTAATTTAACATTTAAATTAAATATTGAATCTTTTGAGCCTGATAAAATGACTGTAAATTGATCTCTTAATGATATTCTATAATCGTTAGGTAAAGGGAGGTCTCCAACTGCTGTTAGAGAAGTTGGTGTTGATGAAAAGAAATCATAGCCATATTTTTTACCAGGGATTTTATTTGCATCATTATTAGATTTTTTTGCTACCAATGATTCATTTAAAACTGGAAGTTCTTCAACTGAAACATCTGTAGAGTTTTTACCCCCATATACATCTTTTGCCATCTCAATTTGTTCAGGACTAAGTTGAGATAAGATTGAAGGATCTATAGCTTGAGAATAACTATCAAAAGAATAAGTAAAGAAAACTAGAAATAGAAATTTTTTATAGTTCTTCATAAGTGATGAATGTATTAATAAAGTATTTTACATTTATTTTTTTAAATAAAGTAATTTCGAGTCATAATTCTTGATTTATTAATCCTGGAATAGAAATACCCTCCAAATCAATAATTGGTTTAAGCAAACTATTGACGCTTTCTGAAATTTCTTCATCAGAGAGAGTAGTTGAAGATGATTGAAATATTAGCCTAACGCCAACTTTAATAACATTGAGTTTTTTATTTTCATAAAAATCAAAAATAAATGCATCTTTTAGATTTTTATCACTTAAATCTGATAAATGCTCAATGACAGCTTCGTATTTGTTAGGATCTTTTATAGAGAAAGAAAAATCTCTAGCACTTGATGGGAATTCTGAAACTGGTTTATAGTTAATAAAGTTTATTTGGCCATTGCAGGAGTCTAAATCTTGTAATATGTGCTCTGGTAAATTATCTATTGATATTTCAATGAAGAAAATTTTGTCTTTCTTTTTAGTTTTAAGCTTTGATCTGTGAATTTCTTCAATGATAAAATCTGGAATTTTAAGATCATCATTAAATAATTCTCTGAGATAATCATTGTTAAGTTTCTTAGAAAAATCTTGATAGTTGTGTCCCCTTCTTCCGCTTACAATGATACCTAACTTTTTTTCTTGCTTAATTTGATTATCCTTCGAATACAAATCACTTATTTCAAAAAATTTTATTGAGTCTTGTTGTCTTCTTTCGTTATAAAGGAGATTTTCTAATAATGAATCTTTCAAGGAGGTTCTGAGGTAGCTTCTTTTTGAATCTAATGGATTATCAATGGATATAGATTTTTTTTCCTTAATTTCTGTAAATGGGAAGTTAATGACTTCGGAGAAACCATTTCTAATTAAATAATTTTTTATTCTATTAGCTTTATCTAGACTTTTATCAGATAGTTTCTTCAATTTTAGAGGGTTACTTTCTATGTTGTTATAACCAATAGTCCTTGCAATTTCTTCAGCTAAATCATTTTGTGATGCAACATCATGTCTATATGAAGGTATTGTAATTTCTTTTTCTATAGAAAAGCCTAGCTGACTTAAGTATGCTAAGTATTCTTTTTTTTCTAAATTAATTCCTAAAATTTTATTAATTTTTTCAATATCAATAGGAATACTTGCTTTCTTAAATTGATTATCTTCAAATGACTGAATTTTAATTTTCTTTATTGTGGTGTGGTCTCTTACTATTTCAATAAATCTTCTAAGAACAGTTTCTTGTGCTTCAATATCGACACCTCTTTCAAATTTATGAGCTGCATCAGAAGTAAGGTTATATTTAATACTTTTTCCAATAATTGCTTCTGGTGAAAAAAATGCGCACTCAATAAGAGCTTTTTTTGTCTTTAGTGAGCAAGCTGTTGACAATCCTCCCATTACCCCAGCAAGGCTAATAATTTTTTTATCTAAAGAAAAAACATAATTATTTCCTGAAAGATTGATATCAGACCCTAAAAGAGTCTTAAAAGACTCATCGCAATCCCTATTTTCAAAAATTAATTCTTTTGTAATAGTATCTGCATCATAACAGTGAGTAGGTTGGCCCAATTCATAAGAAATATAATTGGAAACATCTGAAAAGAAATTTGTTTTATTGTTGCCAATTAATGAAAAATAATTCTCTAAGTAAGGTTTATATGAATTTGGGATATCTTGTATCTCTATTTCTAAAAAACTAATTTTTGCACAAGCATCAGTTGATAGATTTTTGAAATTTAAATCAAGCAGATCTATTTCATCCTCAAAGATTTTGAAAGGCTCTACTTTTCTAAAAAAAATATTGAGGTCTCTTGCTAAGCCGTTCAATGATAAACAGTCACCTCTATTTGGAGTAAACTCCATATCAAATAATTCACCATCAATTTCATGTTCATGACCAAGCTGGAAAAGTTTTTCAGATAAAAGCTCTTTTGATGGTTTTTCAGATAAAAAGTTTAGCAAGTCTTTATATAAAAATTTCATTTAAATTGTCTCAAAAAATCTAAATTTGACTTATAAAAATCTCTAATATCATTTACTCCATATTTAAGCATTGCTATTCTTTCAACTCCAAGGCCAAAAGCAAGTCCACTATATTTTTTTATGTCAATGTTGCAGTTTTTTAAGACAATTGGGTGAACAACGCCACAACCAAGAATCTCAAGCCATTTCCCATCTTCAGATAAAATATCTACCTCAGCGGACGGTTCTGTGAAAGGAAAATATGATGGACGGAACCTTATCTCTATATTTTTTCCAAATAAGCTATGAAGTATTTGATGAATGAGGTCTTTTAAATTAGCAAAAGTAACATTTTCATCAACGTAAATACCTTCTACTTGATGAAACATTGGCAGATGAGTTGAATCGTCATCTTTTCTGTAAACTTTACCTGCTGAAGTAAATGCCATTGGGGGCTTGTTTTTAAGCATACCTCTTATTTGGACTGGAGAGGTATGTGTTCTTAAGACCTGACTTTTGTTTTCAACATAGAAGGTGTCATGCATTTGTCTTGCAGGATGAGATTTTTTTATATTGAGCATGTCAAAATTGAACTCTTCATTCTCTATTTCTGGGCCTTGAATTTCTTTAAAGCCTATTTCAGATAAAAGATTTAAAAGAAAATCTTTAGTCTGATTGATTGGGTGAAGTGAACCTATACTATTGACTAGGATTGGGGGCTCTATCTTGTCCTTTTTAGACATTGAGCTTTATTTTATAGCAGTTTTAGCAATTTTCTCAAAAGTTGAAAAATCATTAATTGCTAAGTCAGATAATATTTTTCTATTAATAATAATATTATTTTTTGTTAAGCCATTAGCAAATTTTGAGTACGAAATGCCCAACTCTCTGGAGGCAGAATTTATTCTTGAGATCCATAAAGATCTGAACGATCTTTTTTTATTTTTTCTATCTCTAAATGCATATTGCATTGATTTGATACTAGATTGTTTTGCAGTCTTATAAAGTCTGCTTCTTGCGCCATAATGACCTTTTGTCGAGGCAAGAACCTTTTTATGTCTTGCTTTTGCTGATTTTGCTTTTGTTACTCTTGGCATATTACTTATTGATAAGTCTTGAAGCCATTTTAAGCATTATGCCTTCAAGTTTATTTAAACCTCTGTTATGTCTTTTTCTTTTAGTAGATTGTTTTGATAATATATGATTTCTATTAGCACTTTTGCTCTTAACAGATGATCCTGTTTTTTTAAAACGCTTTGAAGCGCCAGAATGTGTTTTTAACTTATATCCCATTTTAAATACCAAAAAAAACTAATTCTTCTTCTTTCGAGGTGAAAGAACCATCAATAGTTGTCTTCCTTCCAGCGAAGCTTCTTGGTCAACTTGGGCAATCTCAGATAGCTCTTTTTTAAGCTTACTTAATAACTCAAGTCCAAGATCACTATTAAGAATCTCTCTTCCTCTAAATCGGACAGTTATTTTAGTCTTATCTCCTTCAAGAATAAAGCTTTTAATCTTTTTTAATTTGATGTTGTAGTCACCCACATCAGTGGAAGGTCTAAACTTAATTTCTTTCAATGTATTTTTGGCTTTACTTGATGGTGAGGTATTTTTCTTTTTTGAAAAAAGATGTTTGCCATAATCCATGATTTTGCAAACGACTGGACTTGAGCCTTTGGGGGAAACTTGGACAAGATCTAAGTTGTTTTCCATAGCTTCTTTAAGTGCCTTTTCTGTTGGGATTTCTCCAACTTTATTCCCATCAACGCCAATTAGGACTACTTTGTCAGCTACAATCTTTTCATTGAGAGGCACTTTATTCTTATTTTTTACTATGATATTCCCCGAAATAATAAGATAGGTTTAGCTATTAAGGATGAAGGTGAAGTTGCTGAAAAACATTTCGACAATTTTACAACAAATAAAAAAAATTTTAAATTGTTTATGGCTCTAAAAATCCTTTTTCCCACTTACTTTTAACAAAATTAAAAGTCATTCTTTTGTTAAGTCTTGACTTATGTCCTTCCCAGATTTCAATAAAATATGGTTTTATAGAAAAGCCTCCCCAATAATCTGGACAACGAGTTAGATCAGCATTTTCGAGAGTATCTTCATATTTTTTTATTACTTCTTCATAATTATTTACTTTATTTGACTGAATAGAGGAAATTGCAAGAGCATTTTTAAATTTATTTCTTTTTTCAAAATAATTTTGATTGAAAGACTTTGAAGTTTTTTTTATTCGTCCTTGGATTCGGATTTGTACATTTGTTTGAGACCAAAATATTAGGCCTGATACTTGACTATGTTCAATGAATTGAATTGCCTTTGGTGATTCATAATTACTAAAAAAAATAAATTCATTATTACGAATAAACTTCAAGTTAACATATCTTGAGAAAATTTCTCCTTTCTTCTTTGAAAATGATGAAACTGCAAGTGCTTCAATATTTTTTTGATTACTATCTTTTGCATTTTGGTATAAATACTTAATTCTTTCAAAAGGCTCTGAAGAGCAAAGTTCTAAAAATTCTATCATTTTTTAAATTCGCTCCTAATAGTTTTTATAAGGGAGTCTTTTAATTTAAAAGCTGGTCTAAATGATGTATTTTTAATATTTGTCCCGAATATAGAATTTGCGGTAAATTTTTTAATCCTTATGTAACTGATTGGTAGGTCAATTTTGAATATTTTCTTAAAAATATCAAATATAGCTCCAAAAAGAAATCCAATGTTTTTTGGTATAAAAAAATTCTTCCTTTTTATGCCAAGTTCTTCATGGATCAAATTTACAAGTTTAAGCATACTAAGGTCAGGCTTATCAACATAATTGTAAATATTCTTTCCTTTAAAATTTAAGGAGAAAATTATGAAATCTGCAACATTTTCAACATAACACATTGACTTCCTATTTTTGCCATCTCCAATCATTAAGAATTTATTTTTGGCAATTGAGCTTATCAAGTTGTAAACATTGCCTCTATTACCAGGTCCAAAAATAACAGTTGGTCTTATAATGGTGAGATTTCTATTAAATTTATCTTCATCAAGCCACTTTTCATAGATCTTTTCTGCCTGAGATTTTGTTTCACCATATTTATTAAAATAATTATGTTCAGAATCTTCAAAAACCTCTTTTGAAGAATTACCATAAACAGCTGCTGATGAAACAAAGATGATCTTATCTATAGATTGTTTTCTAGCAAAATCACAAATATTAATTGATCCTTGAACATTAACATCGTAATAAAGAGACTTAGGTTCAATATCATCTCTGTGAGCAGCAGCAAGATTGATTATTGCATCAAAATTACCTGAGATATTAGCAAAATCATCTTTCTTTGCAATATTTACAAGTGAAAATAAATTACTGCTTTTTGGTTCAATAATATCTGCAATATGAAATTGATAATTATCAAAACCATCTTTACATACAATGGAATTGCCTAAGAATCCACTCCCACCAAAAATAAGAATTTTCATAGGCTCTTGATCATCTTAAAGTAATTTTGCTGTAATTCATCTAATGATGACAAATCTTCTTGAGAGATTTGAGATGATTTTCTAGCACTTTTAAAAAGAAAGTTATTTAAAAGCGGGCTTGTTTTAAGAAAGCTAACAAAATTTCTTAATCCTATTATTTTTAAAAAATAAATTACTGGGCTTAAAAATGGCATTATGGTTTTAAATCTTGGTGTTCCAGATTTATTTATAACTTTTTTATTATTTTTATTATTTTCGGGTTCAATTTCTAAAAATGAGCATAGCTCTTTAATCAAATGATTTTGATTATTTTTAAGTTCCTTATATTCAAAAATGAAAATATCGAAGTTCTTGTTCTCAATAAAATTCAAGAAAATTTTTAGATCTAAAGACTGTTTAACAGTTATTCTAAGTTCATCTTGACTATAACTAATGCCGCTTGACCCCATAATCTTAATATATGGATAATTAAGAAATTGATCAAAGCTTTGAAAAATTATCCCTCTTCTAATAGCAAAATCATATATAGATTTTGCAAGAGTTTTTGGATCTCTTAAGCAAAAAATCAGCTTAATACCAGGCAAATCATTTGCGATCTTATTAATTGTGCTTTCAAGAAGAAAGTAAGTGTTTGAAATCTCTCCTTTGCAAGGATGCTCAACATTAAAAAAAGATAAATACCAGTCAAAGTCTTTATGATAAAGATCATTAAAATAATTAATTTCTTTTCCAGGGACAACATATGCACCTTTGTGATTTTGAAGAAAATTAAACAACCATGTAGTACCAGTCCTTCCAGGCCCCACACATATAAAAGTTGGCTTAGAACCTTTATTCATGAATATTTTCTATTATTTTTAAACTTGCATCACCATTACCAAACGGATTATCTTTATTGCCTATTTTTAAATAATCATCTTTTTCTCTTACTAATTGTGAAAAACTTTCGATAAGAGATTTCTTGTCTTTTATCAATATTGAAGTTCCATTAGAAATCCCCTCAGGTCTTTCTGTTGTTTCTCTGGTAACCAGGACAGGAATCCTAAATGATGGAGCTTCCTCCTGAATGCCTCCTGAATCAGAAATAACTAAGTAGGCTTTTGACATTTCAGTTATGAAAGACCCATAATCAAGAGGATCAACTATTTTGATATTTTCTCTTGGCTTCAGTATTTTTTCCACTTGTGACCTGATATTAGGATTAGGGTGAACTGGAAAAAGGAAAGTGAATTCTTTAAAATTTTCCGATAATGAATTTAATCCCTCTAGAATATCTTTATGACTCTTTCCAAAGTTTTCCCTTCTATGGAGTGTTATCAGTATCTTATCTTTTTTAAGTCTTTGCGAATCACTTAAGTTTTTAGGATCAATTATGTCAAGCTTATCTAGAGCCATCTTTAGTGCATCGATAACGGTGTTACCAGTTAAAAAAATTGATTTTGGATTGATACCATCAGTTAATAAGTTATTTTCTGCAACTCTGGTTGGTGCAAAATGATCATTTGCAATTTGCGAAATTAAACACCTATTAACTTCTTCGGGAAAAGGCGATAATTTATTGAAAGTGCGAAGTCCAGCTTCTATGTGGCCAATCCTTATTTTTTTATAAAAAGCCGCTAAAGCACAACACATTGCACTATTTGTATCTCCTTGAACGAGCACATAATATGGCTCTACTTTATCAAGAATCTTATTGAATCCACTAATTATATTAGAGTTAAGCTCATTGAGATCTTGATCTTTTTTCATTAATGATAAATCAAAGTCAACGCTGATATTAAAAAAATCCAGAACTTGTTTAAGAAGTTCCTTATGTTGTGAGGTAACGCAAACCACAGGCTCGAAAGATTCATGATTCTTTAGTAAGGCATACAAAGGTGCGAATTTTATGGCCTCTGGTCTTGTTCCAAATGCAAGAATAATTTTTTTCTTCAAGTTTAGTTCTTTTTAACAGCGCTACTCATTCCAATACTGAAATCAGCTGCATCATTTATTTTATCCCAGTTCTGTCTAAACCATTCGACATTTTGATCAAGAGCATCTTCAAATTTTATAGTTGGAGTATAATCAAATAATTCTTTAGCTAAATCAATAGAGGCGAGTAGCCTTTTTTTTGTATCCCATTTTCTAGATGGGTAATGAATTATCTCAGAGGGATTATTAGTTGACTTGTTAACCATTTTTGCCATATCAATAATCTTTGTTTCCTTACCTGAAGCCAAATTAAATGCTTTTCCAGCAACATTTTTAGAATATCCAGCCTTAATAAGACCTTGGACAAGATCTAAAACATAAGTAAAGTCTCTTGTCTCTTCTCCTGTACCTGTGATTGTTAGACTCTTTTGATTCATTGCCCAGTAAATAAAGTTTGGGATTACGTTTCTATACTGCCCAGGGACTTCACCAGGTCCAAAAGAATTAAAAAATCTGCAGCAAGTAGTCTCTAATCCATAGTGATGGTAGTAAAAATTGCAATACATTTCGCCTGCGGTCTTATTAATTTGATAGGGTGTTGTTAGATGAAGCGAAATAAAATCTTCTTTTAGGGGCATTTCTCCATATGAGCCATAAATAGCACATCCACTTGAAGCATAAACAAATTTTTCTACTTCAGTGAATTGTGAATAGTCAAGAAGTTTTATAATCCCATTAATATCAACATCAGCAGATTTTTCTGGATAATCAACAGAGTTTTGATTTGCAAAAAAAGCTGCTAAGTGAAAGACTATTTCAGGTTCTTCTCTAAAAACTCTTTTTATATCGCTGTCTTTTCTAATGTCACCTTTCACAAAAAGAAGATTTTCCATTGAAGGTAAATCGACTGGCTCAGGAAGTTTTATTGCAGAAAGATTATCTAGCACAATTATTTTTCCTTGGGGACCAACTAATTGACATAATGCTATTGTAAGATTACTCCCAATGGCTCCAGCACCTCCAGTTATTAAAATCTTTTTTCCTTCATAAAATTTAAAAATATCGTTGTTAAAAATCGGGCTTTTAAGATATTTTGAAATGATTTCTATTCTTGAAGTCATGATTAATCGCTAATTCTGTATAAATCTCGCATCCAGTCAGCAGTTAGCTTTATGCCGTGTTCAGGATCAATCTTTGGATCATGATTGAGATGTGATATTGCCTTTGAAAAATCAACAGTTTTGATTACAGTAGTAAATGGCTCTGCATCATGGAAATTAATCTCAAGGTCGTTTCTGTTAGTAGCATCCAAGACAATTTTGGCATAATCTTCAATTGACATTTCCCATTCTACCCTTCCACCAACATTATAAACCTCACCAGGAATAAAATTATCAACTATATTTGCAAAGGTTTTACACGAGTCCTCTACATAATCAATAATCCTCTTATGGCCTTTGTGAACATCAAATGATTTTTTATGTAAGGCAAGATAGATAAATTTAGGTATAAATCCTCTGTAAGGTGTGAAATGTTCATGTGGACCATAACAGTTTAGTGGCCTTACTCTTACTATCTCATTTCCATGCATTGCCGTCTCATTAAGACACATAAGTTCACCAGCCCATTTTGTTATTGCATAATCATTCATCTGATAAGTATCTGATATAGGATTGCTTTCCATGACATCCTCAGTCATAAGTCCATCATAATCTCCGTAAACTTCACAGGAAGAAAAGAAGATTAGTTTGAATCCAAATATTTTTTGAAGTTTTAATATATTTTTTGTTCCTATAGCATTAGTTTCCCAAAGATTCTCATAGTAAGCTTCACCGTTCCATCTGCCATACTCGGCAGCTAAATGATAGACAAAATCAAATGAACTTTTTTGGAATATTTCTTCTAATTGCCGATAATTCTTTACATCACACCTTTGATAGAATTGTCTTTCTGAATTAGCTAAGTCTATGCCAAATACCTCAAAACCTCTCGATGAAAGCTCATTTACGAGATTTGTTCCAATATTTCCAAGAGAGCCTGTTACTAAAATTTTCATTTTGTTTGATGAGTGAGATTATGTATGGTTATTTTACATTTTAATATTTATAATTTAAAGATTAACGATTTAAAAAAAAATAAAAGCTTTCTTATTGTTCATAGATATTTTTATCCTGAAAATATTTCTGCTTTTGCCAATATTCTTGGTTATTTATCTAAATATTTCTTAAATCTAAATGACAAAAATAAGGTTGATATAGTTACTATTTCAAGCAAGAAATTTCAAAGAGATTTATTCAATGGTTATGAAGAAAGAATTAAAATAATTGAGGACTTTTCACAAAGTGATAGATCAGGTTCATTTTTTTTACGCATAAGAAATATTTTTCGACTATTTTTTAAATCATATGCACAGATTAATAAAAAAAAATATGATTATATTATATTAACTTCATATCCTCCTTTTCTTCCATTAATGATTTTATTTTTTCTTAAAGAGAGAAAATCAAAGATAATTTTTTATGTTCAAGACATACAAATTAATTATTTCAAGCATAAGTTTTTGAATAATATTCTTTTACTATCAATTAAAAATATCTTAAATAGCGTAGATTTTGTTATAACACTCTCAGAAGATATGAAGGAAACTTTAATAGGAATTGAAAAAAAGTTTTCCAGAAAAAATATATTTGTATTAAATAATTTTACTAACGTCGCAAGAAATGATGTCCAAACTAAATCCATTAAAAAAAAATACGACTTAATTTATGCTGGTTCTCTTGGTGTTCAGCAACAACTATTAGCTTTTATAAAATTTTTTAAAGATTTCATAAAAACCTATCCGTCCACTAAATTTATAATTTATGGAGAAGGTACTGAAAAAAAAATAATTAATGATTTCGTTGTAAATCAAAATTTGGAAAATAATATTTTTTTACGAAATTATATTCCAAAGAGTGAGCTGCAAAAAGAATTGCATAGTTCAAAATTTGTTTTAGTGTCGATAAAAAGTGATATTTTTAATTATGCCTACCCCAGCAAAATTATTGATTCACTTACAAATGGATTTCCAGTAATAGTTACTGCAAAAAAAGATTCAAAGATTTCAAGTTTTATCAATGAACATTGTCTTGGATCTTCTATTGATATAAATTCTGACAATATTGTAGATGAATTAGATATTTTAAGAAATTTAATAAGTGAGTCAAAAAACTTTTCTAATAAAGATATTCAGACGTTTGCAAGTAAAAAATTTGGTAAAGATAAGTACTTAGATAAATTTAATGAGATTTTCTTGCAAATCTCAAAAAGCTAAACTTTGAATAAATTTCTATATGCTTTTTCGGAATTATTATTATTTTTACGAAAATAATTATGAAAAAAGTGGTATGAATCTTTTTTCAAGTTATAAATTTCCTCACTACTCATAGCACTTAATTTCTTAAATACATTTATATATTCATCAACATCATTATCTTTTATACACCATAAAAACCTTCTATTTTCAAGGTGATTCCATGGAGTTTTATCACTAATTACTATAATTAGACCGGCCAACATTGCTTCTACAACTGCATGTCCAAAGTTTTCACCCAAAGTTGGAAGAAAAAAAACATCATTTTTATTTAGCTCTTGCCTTATAGACTGTGGTTTTAAACTTCCCATATAAGCATAATTTAATTTACCAATATCTTTAAGACTTTTATCTATCTTTTTGAAATAATTTTCTTCATTTTTTGAATAAGGTCCAAACAAGATTAAATTTAAATTTTGGACTTCTGAAAAAATGTCTTTCGAAATATGCATATTCTTTTTTTTAGATATTCTGGACAAAAAAATCACGTTCAATTTACCAAGGTTATTTTTTGGTTCAAAAAAGTTATTTGAGTCAATTAAGTTTTGAATCAATTCACAACTTACATTTTTAGTATTGAATATCTGCTGGATATCCGATATCTCTCTTTCACTTGTCACATGAAAGATAATTTCTTTATTTGGTCTAAGGAGAAAAAGTATTTTAATAATTTTGATAATTAACATCTTTTTCGCAGGCTTTATTGCAAGCTCATTCTTTCCAAGACAGCCTCTGGGTGAGATTATGATCTTAATATCTTTAAATAAAAAAGCTCCCATTAAATAAAGTTGATAAATGGGATTAAAAAATCCATTCAAATAAATTATTTCAGTTTCTTTATTTAAAAATATGAAACTTAAGAAGGATTTAAAGTGTTCAATTTTACTTAAATAATTAATATTTATGGATCTCTTTAATATTTTCTTTTGTTCATGGTCTAAATGTGTTCCATCGTAATCATAGTCATTTGTTAAAATTAATGGATCATTGAATATTTCAAGACTCAGCATATTTTTTAAGCTCTTAATTGGTCCCCCAGCTTTAAATGCAGGCTCATAAAAGCTTGAAATAATTAAGGTTTTTTTAAACATGTCTTGAAAAAAATTTTATGATCTTGTTTGATTGAATAATTATATTGTTGAAATGTAGCATCATTTAAAGCTGGCGTATGGTTATTTTGTAAAATATCTTTCATATAGTCTTTAAAAGAATTTAGATCAATGTTGTATATAAACTGTTTAAAATTTGCATTGATGTGAGATGTATCATTTAAGTTACTTATAAGTAATCTTTTTCTAAGAGAAATTGAATGAAAAATTACTCCAGAATTAAGAGGAATTTTATATGGTATTAGTACTCCTTTTGAGTTTTCTATTAACTCATTTAACTCCTCTTGCTCTAAAGATCTATTTAAAAATCTAATATGCCGATTCTTTTTTGAAATACTTTTTATGAATTCTAAATCAGTTTTTTCATAAAACTTTCCAGCAAAAAAAATATTTATTTTTGTATCTGATATTAAATGTAAAAATTCTTTTAAATTTTTATAAGGTCTAAAATTACCAAACATTAAAAAAAATTTATTTGATTCAAATGGATTTAAAGAGACTCTATTGGAGTCATATTCTGTGTTATAGGAATATAAAGGATGTTTAATAACTGCTAACTCATTTTGTTTAAGAAGAATAAATTTTTCTTCAAACTCTTTTTTTGAAGTATTGCTTAAGAAAATAAATCCATCCACTTTTCTAATAAAAAAATCATAGAAAGATCTAGTTACTGAGGAGCTATGATTGTTGTCATGAGGTTGAAGATTGTGAACAGTCCAAATAATCTTCATCTTTTTTAATTTTATAATGAATAGAATCATAAATGTGTAGAGGAACTTCACATAAAAAATTAAAAATCTTTTTTCATTCAAAAAGGATTCAGGCCAATGAAAATGAACTATCTTACTCTTTGAAAAAAAAATATTTTTAATATCTAGATTTTTAACATCAAATGAATCAGGATAAATATTAAACACATATTTATTTAAGTGTCGCTTATCATAAGATTGACAAAGAATTTTCATTTAAAAAAGTTGGAAATCAAAATAGGACTCCCATCTTGCAATATGTGAAAAAAGTTTTGGAAATATCGAAAGTGACATTAAAAAAACTAACACTTGTATAACTAACCACTCTCTTTTCTCAAGCAATATCTTTAAAAGTATAAATTTGTAGACATCAAAATATGGTCCCATTCGTGAAACAATTTCACCAAAAATATCTCCAAATATCAATCTAGATAGTATTGTTGATGCAAAAAATATAAGTGCGAGAAATGAAGATGGGCTTAAATATTTAAAGAACGTATAAATTACGAATGGTAAAAAGATTATCTTTCCTGGATCTAAAATTCTTGATGAAGAATTTGGTAGAGAGAATTCATAGTAATGAATGAGCTTATCTAGAATAAATTCATAGTAAAAATTTCCTGCCAAGAGGAAAATTATAGAAAAAACAAAAATAACAATATAAAAATATTTTGTAAAAAGGCTGGCAAGAATCCCTATAGAGCTCCCTAGATGAATATTTGCTGCAAAAAATGAGAATGAAAAACTCTTGATAGGCTGCTTTTCAAGTACCAAAATAATTGCATAAAAGAAAATAAGCATAGCAATACCTTGCCTAACAGACCCGAGCAAATTAGGGAAAATCATTATTGAAAATAAATACAAAAATACGAAATATTTAAGCTCTTTAAATTCTCTGGATAATAATAGTAGGAAAGCAGTATAAAAGACGAAGATAATTAAAAAACCAAATAGTGACTTAAGTGAGCCATCCCAAAAAAACATTGAATTAATAAGATTTGAGATAGCTTGAAAAACCAATCCAAATTGTTCAGGATTTAATCTTCCTTTGAATAAGGAGTTATAGCTATCAAAATCTGTTCCATACTCACCTCTAAATCCTATAAATATTAGGCATATTAGAAATGTAATAATGCAAAAAAAGAACCCAACTTTGTTCGAGGTCTTTTGAGGGAAGAAAATAAAGATCAGGCTATAACCAAGGGTAAGAAGCGAGGGTATTAATAAAAAATCGAGCATTAAATTCAACTAAATTTATATACTATACGTTACTTAAATCTCAGTAATATAAAAGTAGAGGAAAGTATAAATCCAATAAAAAAACCTATCATTATAAAAAAAATCCTATTTGGAAAGACTCTATTGATGTCAATGTAAGGACTTTGCACTTTTTGTAAGGGAAAGTTTGCACTACTTTGAATATAAATCTTTTTCTTTAGATTTTCTTCTTTAATAAGTGAAAGCGAATCCTGAAGACCTAGCTTTGAAATGTTTTGGGATACAAGTTGATCTGTTAGTTTGATTGCCTCATCAATTTCGGAAAGATCTTGTGAAACAATAAAATTATTCGCAAAACTTATGAAATTTTCTGAAAGCTCATAGGCAGCAATTGGTGACTTACTTCTTACTTTAATCTCAATAAAGCCTGAATTGCTATTCAAGAAAATATCTAATGTAGATTTAATTTTTCTTAGGATTTCGATATCTTGAGGCTTGCCATCAAATGGAAATGGTTTATCTCTTGTCCATACTTTTGTTTTGGGGTCGTAAATATCATAATTTATAATAGTCTCATTTTTTTCTTTATCATATCCCTCAGTAGCAAAAAGAAGAGGTAATGTTTTGTCATTATTTTGAATTATTCTTGCAAATTCAATTGAATAAAAGAAAGCAAGGGATCTTTGAAGATATGTACCTTTATTACCTGAACCTAACAAATCAAAACCTAGACTGAAGTTGTTGATAGTTCCAAAATTACTGTTACTACCAAGAGATTTAACTAAAATAGTACTTTCACTCTCGTATTGATCATCAAAAGTGAAGGAAATAGATAAAAATAAGGTTGAACAAAGAAAAGAGGTGGCAAAAATAATTTTTTTTTGTTTATAAAGTATTTCAAACAACTCTTTTATTTCGTTCATATGCTGAACATTTTAGATATTTTTGAGTCATCAAAGTCTTTGAATGTTGAAACATTTGATGTATTTTTACGAAAGATTAATTTGTTTTCAATTATTTCTTTTAAATGATTCTTATCTTTATACTCAACTAGCATTTTTTTTTCACTTTTAGAGAGTGATGACTTAACAGTAAATATACCTAAACTATTTGTTAATACAATCTTACCATGATGCAGCGCTTCTGCAATTTTCACATTCATTCCATAATCTTGGTCAATTAGTGCAATCAAAACTTTATGTGAATCAAAACATTCATTAAGACTTTCTTGAAAGCCCATTAAATTTATCCTTTTATCAGAAATATTATCAATAGAATCTGTCACTGATCCATAAATATTCAAAGTTTCTTTTGTATTTGTTTCTGAATAAATTTGTATCAGCTTAGTTATTTCTTGAATATTTGCAAAAAAGTTTGAACCAATATAGAAATAATTATTTCTTACATTATTGTTTTTGGAATCTCCTTTGAATGTATGTGGAAGAAATGAAGATTTTTTATTTTTATCATTAAACATAAATTTTGCACAATAAAACAATTTATCTGAAAGCAGCTTTGCCACAATGCTTGTCAAATAAATCTTAATTGAGTTTAAGAATCTAAATAACATAGATCTATTTTTATGCTTATTTGCAAAATATTTCTCTTCTAAATTATGAAAAAAGGTAAATATCATTATTTTTTTTGATGAAAATATATAGCAACATCTTATCGCTAATGTTGTCCATGAAAAAATTGATCGGTCAATCCAAAGATATATTGACCTATTTCTTGATAGTGATATGAATGAGATGACTTTTTTAATAGTTTCAATGTTCACAAAAAAGAACTTTTTAGCAAGGCCTTTTGAAGGATTAATTTCTATTTGTCTTAGTTCAATATTGTTAAATTTACAAAATCTCTGAGCATATTCAAGATTTCTTTTACTTATATAGCATCCTCCCGAATGCTTGTTCATTGGTTCACTTATAAAAATAAACATTTTTTAATTGCGCACTCTTTTTGAGATAAATAGAAATATAATTAATAAAAAAGGAGATATTGTCATAAGCGAGGACATCAGTATTGAAATCCAATTCATTCCGCCATATTCATAGGAAAATATTGTTAGTAGATATACAGAGAAAAACAAAAAGATATTTACCAAAAGAATTATAATTTGAAGCTTATTCACTAAGATATATTGAACTATAAATGCGTTAAGTGCTACCGCCGGCCAAGCTATAGATAATATCTTCACATATCCATATGCATCCATGTATGAATCACCTAAAAGAATATTAACTAAGTCTCTACCAAAAAGAATCCAAAAAATTGATAAGACTATTGATAGAAAAAATATGGCCACCATAAATTTGATATTTTTTGTATTGAAAAAATCTACATTTCTACTTTTCAGATGAGCCGCAACAAAAACATTTGAAGATACTGTTAAAGTTGTAATTATTAGTTGATTGATTCTTTTGGATATGCCCCAATTTCCTACTTCTTTTGATGATGCAACAGATTCAATTATTATTGTATCTATTGCCAAATATGACACAGCAACGAAACTTCCCATTATGACAAAACTATTTTTCTTTATGATCTCAAGACTCTCAGAAATAATCTTTATAAAATATTGTGGGTTAAGTTTTAGTTTTGTTTTTATTGAAAATAAAAAGAATGCTGTAATAGAAATTGATTCAAGCATATACGCAAGAGCAATAAACTTAACATCGCCAAAAAAAATTGCTACGGATATCTTAAATAGTAAAAAAAACAGAAGAATTATGTTCTCATAGATTATAAAGAATTTTTGTTTTAAATTTTTTTCATAATCAAGTCTTAGAATATTATGAAACTTAAAGAAGGAAGTAATTATAAAAATTATTAATACATTTTCTATGAGTATGGAATTTGATGAACGAAAAACAATGATAGAGGTTGCCACTAAAATTGCTAAAAAAAAGAAAGCAAGGATGAAGCTAAATAAAGTTAAATGATAATTCTGGAAGAATGGAACTCGCATTGCAGAGTTAATCCACATCGAAATTATTGACATCATCGCTAGTCCTACTGCTATTGATGAGTAAGTCTCGGGACCTAAAACTGCGGCTACAAAAAATGTTGCGGTAATACCAATTACAACTTTAAGAAGCTTATCAGCAATTTCAAAAAATGTAAGAGAAAAAAGTGAATCAGATTTATTCAAAATTAAATTTAGATATGTACTCATATTTCCTCAATTCTTTATGGTGCCCAAGGCCGGACTTGAACCGGCACGGTATTTCTACCGAGGGATTTTAAATCCCTTGTGTCTACCAATTCCACCACTCGGGCATTTCAAAATAAGCGACCTTACAAGAATTAATTGAACTCAATGTTTTGCTCTTTCTCCCTATCAGTAGTTGTATTATAACTCTTTCTTATTTCATTATTTATTTTTATTACTTCCGCCAAAAGACCAAAATCTAATTCTTTGGTTATAGCGAAATCTAGAAGAGCTTTAGTATCTTTTGGAAAACAAGCTCCTCCAAAACCAAATCTATTGTCAGGACCAGGAACCTGCATATGAGAATTTCCTATTCTTTTGTCAAAGGCAATATACTTAATAAAGTTATCCCAGCTATCATTTGCATTTGATTCATTAAAAAGCTCTTTAAGCTGATTAAAAAAAATCACTTTAGTTGCTAAAAAACTATTTATTGCATACTTTATCAGAGATGCAGATATTGCATCAGTGAAGATGTGATCTTTTTGAATGCATTTTGTATGATTAATATAAAATTCTGATACTTTTTTACATTCAGCGATTTCTCCACCAAAAATAATTAAATCAGAATTAATAAAATCTTCCATTGCGTTAGCTTCTCTTAAGAACTCAGGATTTATAATTAGTCTTTTATTTCTCTGAAGCATCTTTGTAATATTATTTGGTAAAGTTGTGCTCTTTAAAACTACTGTACTTTTAATACTATATTCATTTATTTCGTCTAAAATTGAATTTACGATACTGATATCTTGATTACCCTCTTTGTCCATTGGTGTCGGCGCGCATATAAATATAATTTCAGGTGAAAACTGCTGAAGATCTAAAATGGATGTATTCAATTTTGGATCAACTTTAAAAATATCTACTGAATCAGAGATGCCATTATTTAGAGCATTTCCAACAAACCCTAGACCAATAATTGCTACCTTCATTATCTAAGCTTCCCTTCTTTCCTTAATTTTTCTCTAATCTTTGTTGCGCTTATTTTTGTAATTGAATCATCAAAAGATTCTTCCTCGAAAACATAGCCAACACCCCTTCCATAAGAAATATTTGTAATGTTAGGTACTAACATTATTTCGTAGTGCTTACCCCTGAAAAAATTATCTTCACTCAGGCCTTCCTCAATATTTTTACAAACCTCTTCCCAGTTAAATGGATTATCATCTTGATCTTTTCCGCCCGAGAAGCCTTGAACATCTCTAACTTGAATAATCACTTGTCCAGTTTTATTAATACATCTTTTAAAAAGCTCTTGGTGGCCTTTGTGCCAAGGCTGCCATCTTCCTAGCATCTGGACTGTTGGTTTTTTCCAATCAAACATATTTATTCTTTATGTCGTGTGCAATATTGATATGATTCTTTTCATTCCACTCGGTAATTACAAAATCTACATTTTTTGGTTCAACAAAGATATTATTTGTATCTTCAAATCTGCCTTCCTTTATTGTATCCATCCAAATCGTTATATCTGCATCAAAATCTTTTCTAGTTTGAGAAGTTGGACATACAAAGTCACATATAACAAATCTTCCATTTTTCTTTTCAAAGTCTGCAAAAGCTCTCATTCTATTTGCCTGTCTTCGCCTACCTTCATCAGAGAAATCCCAATCATTTGCCATATTTCTGACTTTATCTGCATTGTACCAAGCAGATTTTAGAAGGGGTTGAAGTCTTTCAGTAAGATATGTTTTTCCACTTCCTGGTAGCCCCATTACGAGTATTTTCATAAAAATATATTCAAATAAAAAAACACATTATATAGAAAAAATTTAATGATTGATCATTTATTAGAATTGTCGAGGATGGAGGCTGAGGCCGGAATCGAACCGGCGTACACGGATTTGCAGTCCGCTGCATGACCACTCTGCCACCCAGCCATTTAAAA
>MDTB01210984.1_pt1 | contig 20436 bp, 16 predicted proteins | sample 811161 | NCBI WGS metagenome assembly MDTB01 (sample SAMN05326650, study PRJNA326480) | marine metagenome | isolation source: seawater | place: Mediterranean Sea | collected 2009
AGAGTAAATTCAAAGTAAGCTTCGGTATTTGCAGATACACTTTATATTTTATATCAATAGGTAATGGGCCCTTTAATGCCTCTGTCACACATATGCCACGTTGAGATATGGCTGCAATAAGAAAAGTACGCTTGTCGGGATTTGTATCAGAACAACCAATAAGTGCAGCGAGTCATTTTTACAAAACACAAAATTGTGAGGCTAGTAATTTGTCTGTTTTTTTCTTTAAGCTGAAATAATTTTTGGGTTTTTGCGACTTCTGCACCAATGTATTTCTCTTTATCTTTCTACAAGCCTTTATGCCTGCTTGCCTCTCTGTCCCGGCTGTCCACCGACTTGCAATCTACTGATGCGCCATTATTGGTTTTTAGTGATATCTACAGACATCCTAAAAACCCTTTAAATAAAAATTTTTGCAATCCTTACGATTGCTATTGCTATTGCTATTGCTATTGCTATTGCTATTGCTATTGCTTCATGCAGACTGCGAAAGGCTATAATTAAGCTAATAAAAAATTTGAGATCCACCTACTCAAATCAGTAAACGTCTGGAAACAGGTCTTTAGTCAAAGTATGAAAAAGTCTCTTGGCCTTTTATGTTGAGTAACGTTTCATAAATCAGCTTAATGACATTTTCAACATCATCTTTATGAACCATCTCGACCGTTGTATGCATGTACTTTAATGGAAGGGAAATCAAAGCGGAGGGAACGCCCCCATTGCTGTAAGCAAATGCGTCGGTGTCAGTTCCTGTAGCTCGAGAAAGTGCCGACCGCTGGTAAGGAATATTTTTGTTTTCAGCGGTATCAGTAATCAAATCACGCAGCCTTTGTTGCACAGCTGGCGCGAAAGCAATTACGGGACCATCACCATTTTTTACCGCGCCCTGTTTTTTTTGGTTAATCATAGGTGTCGTGGTGTCATGAGTGACGTCCGTAATTATTGCCATATTAGGTTTAATAGTTTGAGTGATCATCTCTGCACCACGGAGCCCCACCTCCTCCTGAACGGAATTCGTAATATATAGACCAAAAGGGAGTGTCTTCTTGTTTTCATGTAGCAATCGTGCGACCTCCGCAATCATAAATCCTCCCATCCTATTGTCTAGTGCCCTGCAAACAAAATTTGTTTTATTAAGCACATGAAACTCGTCTGGATAGGTAATCACACACCCAACATGCACACCCAATTTTTCAACCTGTTCTTTCGTTTGACATCCGCAATCGATGAATATGTTATCGGGTTTTGGCGTTTGTTCCCTGCTTCTATCTCGAGTATGAATTGCCGGCCATCCGAAAACCCCTTTGACAAAACCAGTTTTAGTATGAATGTTTACTATTTTACTAGGTGCTATTTGATGATCACTCCCGCCGTTACGCACTACATAAACTAAACCGTTCTCAGAAATATAATTCACATACCAAGAAATCTCATCTGCATGACCTTCAATCACAACCTTATATTTCGAATTAGGATTGAGGACTCCAACTGCACTCCCATAGGAGTCAGTAATAAATTTATCTACGTAGGGTTTCAAATAATTCATCCATATCTTCTGCCCCTCCCACTCATGGCCAGTCGGAGCAGCATTATTTAAATAATCTTTTAAAAACGACATTGATTTGCTATTCAAAATCTTTTTTTTGGGCATATTTGCGATCCTAAGTTAGTGAATAATTAGGCGTAATTGATGGAGTGTCCAGTGTAACCAACAGGATGAACTTAGCAAGTACTGACATTACCCAGAGGCCAAGATTTTTAAAAAGCGACTTATTAGCAAATAATATTAAACGGGATATGTAATTAAAAGTCTCTTATCTTACTGTTGATTTTATTTGTTCTTTTAGGAAGTTGCGGTAACGTCCAGACAAATCAAGAAGCCTTTTCTAAAATGTACTCGGATGAACAACCACTCTTTATGGTTTTGGTACCCGCTATAAACAAGTCTACTGCCGCCGATGCTGGATTTCTCTAAAATTCAAAGCTTTGTATTCCTTTTGCATACAACGGATACTATGTGCTTCCAATATCTATAGAGTCCGAAATTTTTGCCCGAGAGGCATTATCGAGGGAGAACAATTATTCGGGGTTTCGTCAAACATCTTTAAGTCAAATTTTGGAGCAGACTCAGTATTGTGCTTAACCATCAATAAATGGAATACCACCGACGTGGTAATCGCTGCTAAGGTGACTGTTGGAATTAACTCCATATTTGTATTCAGCGACACAAACTAGGTTTTATGGTCTTATGATTCTGGGATATTGGTAGATACGTCAGGGGACTCTCCGGGTTTCATTTTGCTAGACGTTGTTGCGACAGCAGGTAAAACTGCTGTAACCGATCATATTCCAATCGCACGTAATGTAAATTTTCAAGCAGGACAAACAATGCCGTTCGGTAGATATCACCTTCAATTCGGTCAAGATAGTGACGCGGAAGTAGTTTTGACATCAGCCAAAGAAATGGTCATCGATCAAATTCAAAACTAAATGAGTTTGCGAGATATGTTGACCATCGGAATCTTTTATCTAAATCGTCATCGCTCAATGTGTGAGAGGCTTTTTAAAGAACGATAATCACGAACAATTATGCTGAGTTCCCTAAGTGTTGTGTAACATTCACGCGACAGTTTAATTGCTTGGTGAGCATTTTTACAATTTTCTATTTCGCAGTTAATTACCTTTTTTGAAAAATAGAGGCCTAAATTGGGATGTAAAGTCAGTTGACTTTAGCACTTTTATAAGCTGTGAAGGATGGGATGGCCGCAGCAATCATGGTAGCGAGTATTATCATACATGCATAAATGAGATTATTCTGGGCAAAAATGTTCGCACTTATGTTCAGTCCATAATTAGATGCCATCAAATCACTCGTTACAAGTAAACCTATGAATAGGGCAAGTGTGCCAACGGCAATACTTATCATGCTGATCAATAACGCTTCCAATTCGATCAACAGAAATAGAAATATTGGCGGCGCGCCTATTACCCTGAGCAAGTAGATTTCGTGTCGACGCTCCCTGATGGAGGCCAACATCATGGCACTTAAGCCTAATAGCGCTGACATAAGAATGAGAACCGAAACTAATCGTAGAGTATTTTCTATAACTTTCATCATTTGCCACAATTCGGATAGAGCTACGCCCGGCAAAATTGCTGTGAGAGGCTCCGATGAAAAATTATTTATCTTCCTCTGAACTTTAAATGTAGCTATTTTGGAAGTTAGGCCAAGCATAAAAGCCGTTATGGTCTTCGGTTGGAATTGTTTAAGCTCGAGTTGGTCAATATTTATGGGAGTTTCTCGTAATGTCTGGTTTATTCTTTGGTTATTGTGAATCGCCTCCATGCCCTGAAGACTTATTTGAAGGGATTGATCAACAGGAGTGCCGGTGGGTACCAATATACCTACTACCCGAAATGGCTTATCCTCATGGAGGCTGAAACTAGTCTTTCCCAGTCCGTGTGCTAGCACTACATTAGTTCCAATAGAATATCGCAATTTCTCAGCCACTTCTGAGCCCAATACCACATCAAAAATCTTTAAAAATGGTTCTCCACTCGCAAACTGAAGTCGGTTTCGAGCACCATAACTAAAATGAGTGAAGTAGTCCGATGTTGTTCCGACTACACGATATCCCTTGTGAGAATCACCCAAGGATATAGGAATAGACCATTTTACTGCCGGATCTGACGCGATACGTGTGTAGGAATCCCAACCTAAATTATTTGTCGGTGCACCAATTCTGAATACTGAGTAAAGCAACAAATTTAGGCTTCCGGTTCTTGCGCCGACTATTAAATCCACACCAGATACGGTGGTTTGAAAATTTTCTTTCGCTTGGTTTCTTATATGCTCTACACCTAACAAGACAAATATACTCACGCTCATTGCAACTATTGTAAGAAAGACAGATCCTTTCCTATTTAACAAGCTTTTGGTGGCTAGCCGGAAAAACATTAATGAGATTTACTCACGGAATTAATCTCCTCTAAAGCATCAATTCGATCAAAATTATTTGCAAGTGATAAATCATGGCTAACGAATATCAGTGTTGTGTTTTGTTTAGATATCATTTCTAGGAGTTCTGATATAAAGACATTCTTATTCATCTCGTCGAGAGATGAAGTTGGTTCGTCAGCTATCAGGATCTCTGGCTGATTTATCATAGCTCTTACAATAGCAATACGTTGTTGTTGTCCAATACTCAATTTTCCTGTGGGTGCTAAGCTGTCGGCATCGCTGATACGAAAAGTATTCAGTATCTTTTTAATCTCTCCCTGCCCAATAGATTTAGATGTGTCTTTGGTGAATAGGTTTGCCAGTTGGATATTTTCCAAAGCATTGAGATATGGAATTAAATTAAATTGCTGGAAAATATAACCGATATAGTTAGCTCTAAATTTGTCTCTTTCTGCATTATTCATTTGCCCAAGGTTTTTATTTAGAACCAGAATCTCCCCTACATTAGGTTGAAGAATTCCGCTTAGTAAATTTAAAAGAGTTGATTTGCCTCCTCCCGAGGGGCCATGTAAAAACACTTTTTCTTTCTTTGAAACAGACCAGGCTTTTATAGCGATAATCGACTTATCCGGTATATCGGGGTATGAGAAAGTAACATTTTTTATATTTACAGACATATGCAGGGCGGCTTATGTATTTTGAAACGCTTCCTATTATAAAGCTGTCAAAGTATCATTCCTATAGAAAACTGAAAACCAAAAGTCATCATTTAAGGATGTATCAGTTTTGAATGGTTTAAAGGGATATGGGTTGAGAAGATTAAGAAATTGTTCGTGCCTGCTGTTAATTGCCGCCATGTTATCAGTTGGTGTCGATGATCTTATAGCCTACGAATCGCAAAAGAAATCTTCAGAGTATAAAACTATAGAATGGGATGATCTTATTCCGGAGGAGGATTTGCAGATCTTACTTAATCCCCCTAGTTCAATAACTGATATTGAAGATGGATCATTAGAAGATGACTTTGGGGAATTGCTGATTAGCGCGTCGGATGATCCTGAGCTGGCAAGGTACCAAAAAGCACTCGTCTCAAGAGATGTAAAGCAGGTAATGAATGGAACGTTTATTCGTTTACCAGGGTTTGTTGTTCCATTGGAATTTGATGGCCAGCAGGTAATTACCCAGTTTTTCCTAGTGCCGTATTTCGGCGCTTGTCTTCACATGCCGCCGCCTCCACCGAACCAAATTGTTTTTGTTAGGTACCCAAAGGGACTAAAACTTGAGGCCCTCAACTATCCTGTCTGGCTTTCTGGGAAACTAGAAACCACTCTGACTGAGAGTGATATGGCAACTGCTGTTTATGCTATGGATATGGATAGCTTTGAGTACTATGTCTCTGAGTGATTGTTTGTGATCGCTAATCGTGACATTTAGTGACAAATAATATGAAGATGTTCGAGTATTTCCAAGAAAAACCTCTTCTGTTTCGTACGATGCACAAAGTTCTAAACGATTACTCTCTGACTTACTAGGTTGAAAAAGAGTTGTACACATCTATAGGGACGAATTTCTTAAGCGTTACTAGCGAATTATCACGGCCTCAGAGCTCTCAGTAAGGTCCATAGCTCCCTGACGTTCGTTGTTTACCCACATTACCTTCAGTTTCTCTATAGCGGGGAAGTATCTGATTAATTTGACATTTATGACGGTTAGGTTTTCGCCGGCATCACACTCATAAAGATAGTTAGACGAGATTTCGCTATGTTGTTTCTCACGGTCATGATGTTCCTCGTGTTCCTCGTGTTCCTCGTGTTCCTCGTGTTCCTCGTGTTCCTCGTGTTCCTCGTGTTCCTCGTGTTCCCGGTGTTCATGATGTTCCTCTTGATAATGACGTTCGACATGACCCTCATGTTCGATCCCCCTCGAAGCTTTGTCTGGATCAGCTGAGTTTTCAATGTTAACCTCTAAATTTTTTAACTCACAATGTGTGCCGTTGAATGAAAAAATTCTCTCTGCTGCCTTAAGCAGCGCCTCTGATTTTTCTAGTCTTTGAATTTCTTTAGTGGATTTGGCCTTGTACTCGAAGCCAACGATATTGATTGCTGGGGACTCGAAATTTATTTCCAGTAAATCTCCGTCTAGTGCAATTGTTAATTCGGCATAACCATGAAGGTGTGTGCTGTGAGTCACACTGTCATTCGAGTCTTTCGCAACAAGTGGCTCCGAAAGCAAAAAAGCGTGTGTAAAAGCTATTAAACAAATTTTGTGTAGAAAAAATGATTTGACAATGTTTATCGGAATTACCCTTTTAAGAGATAAAAATATAATTTTCATTTGCCTTCATCACAAATACCAAAATAGCCCATCTTCCAGCTACAAATTTCGCCTTTGCTGCAGTCTGAATCAACATCGCATGCGGCGGTGTCGACTTGGTTAGAACGTAATCTGGAGGCAAAAAAGGAGTTATATGTGGCGGGATTCCGTTGCAAGGGGAATTTTTCATTCTTCGTTTTGTTCGAGCCCGTAGTCACATAGCAGTTATCGTATGACCCTCCATTTTTTATGCATTCTAGATCATAAGTTGGAATCGAAAATCCGTAGGGGGAGTCATGAAAACCGCAGGACAAAGCAAGATTTGCCATAGAGACAAGACCTAAAAAAATGGGGAAAAAGACTCTTTTCACAACTCTTCTCATTCAACGGAAACTCCAGTTAGCAATCACAACATGCTCCTTTACACATCAGGAATCTACACCTATGTACCGTGCAATATCTATAAGTAAACCATACCATGCAGTTATTATTCTTTTCAAATGTTGAGCACTAGAACAGTATTTAAAAAACATAACTGCAATAATGAGCGTACAAAATATATTTGAAAAAATTAAATATAAGCTTAAATTACATATAAAGTACTGATTTTTCCGCGAATATCAAATCGCTTCAAACATTTGAATTAGCGAGAGAGGAAATTATATTGGCGTGGTGCATTCAATGCGCGTATACGTTGTACAAGTAAGATCTAGCGGTCCATTTTTTAAAGAGTGATTTTTATTCAAGCCCGAGAGTCGTTTTAGATTAGGGCTAACTTTTGATAGAGTGCAGAGTTATTAAAAAAATTTTTTTTTTTACAATTATATGTACGTCCTTAATACATGTCTCTTGCGATCGGAGAAGCTTTTGCTGTTATCGAATGTTCTCGGCGTGAGATGGAAATTTTCTTTAGTGCTTTTATGGCAATATAAAAGCCCTCAGGATCTGTAAATGTATACTGACTAGGAATCCAGCAGAATATTTTTGCTGCAATTTTTAGTGCTTTGCGTGCGCGGCGACCTAGATATCAGGACTGATCTTTTTCAGTCGCTTAAAAGTCATAAACAAATTATTTTCTATCCCAGAATTATATGGAGTCAAAGATGAGCTTTTTACCATCTGCTCCGCAGATAGGATCTGGATTATTTACTTTTGGAACGTTTATTATTGCTACCCCGTAACTCTTATCATTAACTAATAGCTCGCGCTGGCTCGTATATGACATTTATGTTCGTGGACTGAGAGAACTAAATTTCCCAGCTTAATAATTCCATGATGTAAAAGCTCTCTTTTAACCTTGATCCGTTTCCAGCAGGTAGCTACTTGCTGGCCCAAAATAAGGATCCGTAAGCTTTCTGATTTTAAGTATAAGCGCGTTAGATTTAGTGGCACATACTTGAGTACCGATAATTCACTGAGAGTCCGTGAGGGCACCGACATGATCACAGTGAGCCTGATAGACAAGTAGGATTTTAATGTCACGTTTCTTTAATTCCAACTTGCTGATAGGTGAAATTAGCTGAGCTTCAAAGCCAACCATACCGGTATTGGTGAGGATATATCCCTCGTCTCACTAAATAAGCAAGGGAGCGAGGTGGCAACGCCCTATATAAAATAGGTTGCCGATTATTTTGTGGGGCTCAAATTCTTTGACGAACCAGATTTTTGTCTTATTTCTTCTAGGTGAGTTTGAGAACCAGCTTACACGACTAACACTATCCCTAGGATTCCAAAAAAGATATGTAAGAAATTTGGATGAGAGTTATGTTGCATTATTTTTTCTCCATGCGCTTACGTATTATCCGATTTGAGCCGAATCGATATCTTTCGGGCACATATGGCACATACATAAAAGCGGCACGGTCCATAGTATCTTTAATTTTTCGGTGCCAAGACATGTCAACTTACAAAATTTTTTTTTATTGGAAAAGTTTCCGGCGTGGATTTGCCTCCGGTTTTGGGTGTTAATTGGTGTGCCCGATTCGGGGCTCTCTGCATTATTTTTTTTCATAATGCTAAAGTGTGATTTTAGATAGTTTTTTTAGGCTTCTTAAGGCGCCGCTTTAGATCTTATTGCAACGGAGGATATTTTGGTGTTTGAGCAGAAGATTTACTTACATCCTCGTTTTCATAGAGGACCAGTTAGTTCACTAATCTTTGGGGGTTTCCTCGAACACCTTGGTAGGGCTGTATACGGGGGAGTTTTTGAACCTACCTCCAAACACGCTGATAAGGATGGGTTCCGTTTGGATGTGCTTGAGGCATTGGAAAGCCTCAAGATGACGATAATGCGCTGGCCGGGGGGTAATTTTGTCTCTGATTACCACTGGGAGGATGGTGTTGGTCCAAAGAAGCATCGTCCCACCGTAAGAAACCTTGCATGGACGAGTTTGGAGTCGAATCAGTTCGGGACAGACGAGTTTATGAGGCTGTGTAAGAAAATGAATTGGGAGCCTATGATTGCTTGTAATCTCGGAACTGGATGTCCCGAGGAGGCGCGAAATTGGGTTGAATATTGTAATTTTGATTCGGCATCTAGGTACGCTGAAATGCGAAGACAGAATGGAAGGGTTGATCCGTACAACGTAAAATATTGGTGCTTAGGTAATGAGGTTGATGGGGTGTGGCAGATTGGTCATACCTCTGCTGACGAGTACGCAAATCTTGCGAGGCAACTCGCACATATGATTGTAGGCAAGTATGGAACCACCCGCATTGAGCCAATATTTGTCGGCTCAAGCAGCCCTAATTTGGCCACATATGCGGAATGGGATCGCAAGGTGCTCGAAGAGGTAGGAAAGCTTTGGAAGAGTTTTGAGATTCATAAAAAAGACAATCAGCCTGCGTACATAAGTCTTCATCGCTATGCTGAGAACGAGGAGGGAAACTCTGAGGAGTACCTAGCGACCGGCGTTAGTATCGATCGACAGATCGAGACTGTAGATGCGGTGTGCAAGTATGTGCAATCCAGACTAAGATTGAAGAGCAGGTTCTATTTGTGTTTTGACGAGGGGAATGTTTGGTATAAAAATCGGAATTGGAATGGAAAAGACCAATTCTCGCCCCATCTTCTGGAGGAGATTTATAACCTAGAGGACGCGCTGGTAGTTGCACAGTTCTTGAACAGTTTCATCCGCCATGCTGATGTTGTAAAGATTGCGAACATCGCTCAGATTGTGAATGTGATCGCCCCGATTCTTACAAGGGACGACGAAATTTTGCGGCAATCTATTTTTTATGTTTTTAAACTCTTTTCAGAGGTAAAATCGGGGATTGCGCTTGATCTTGCTGTTGAGGGCCCTAATTACGAAACAAAAAAATGTGGAGTTGTAGAGTATATTGATAGCTCAGCTATTCTAAACGAGTTTGACCGACGGCTGGTTGTGTTTTTAGTAAATCGTTCTGTCGAAGGGAATATAGCTACTTCAATACATGTGAGTGGTTTCCGAGACCTGCGATTTGAGGAGGGCGCTATTGTTACTCATTCTGATCTAAAGGCGGCAAATGATTTTGATGTGCCTGATCGTGTCTCGCCAGAGCCATACGATTCGGTAACTGTCGTTGGAAATGAGGTCAGGTTTGAGATGCCTCGAGCGTCTTTCGTGCGTATTATCTTAAAGTTTTGAACCTAATCTGGCGTCCGATTATGAGCGTTAGAACGATTTTGGATAATTTGTGGTTGATGAAGTAGCAAACGTTAACAAACCTCGACTTTCTGCAGCCGGATATATGACAGTTAGTGCTTTTGGGTTTGCTGTCATGGGGATGTGCGTAAAGCTCGGAGATACGTATGGATTCCCCATCATGCAGATGATGTTGGCTCGCGCCACCATAGCGTTCTCACTCAGCTACTGGGACGTTCGCCGGCAGAACCTCTCTCCGTGGGGCAACAATCAGTTGATGCTGTTGTTAAGGGGTATTTTAGGGCTTGCGGGTTTAATTGCAGTTTTCACGAGCTTGACGCTCATGCCTCTTGCTGAGGCGACGCTAATTCAATATCTTCACCCTGTTTTCACGGCATTTTTGGCTTGGGTTTTTCTTAACGAAATCATAAGAAAACATACTATATTCTGTATTACTTTTAGCATTCTTGGCCTTCTTTGTATTGGGCAACCGGAGTCATTCGGGGGTAAAGAGATTCCAAATATTGCATTGTTCATTGGTTTAGTAGGTGCTGCGATAAGTGCTGCGGCTTATACATTGGTGCGCCATTTGAGCAGGTCTGAGCACCCAGCGGTTATCGTTTTATATTTTCCAATGGTGTGTTTGCCTGCAAGCTTCATTGCTGGGTGGGAGGGTTTTATCATGCCTGATTTATTGGGATGGTTGATTCTACTTGGGATAGGAGTCTCTACCCAAGTTGGCCAAGTGGGAATGACGTTGGGTGTTGCATTAGAGACCGCGAGTAGGGCAACAGCATTCAGTTATACTCAGATTGTTTTTGCTGTAGTGCTTGGGATTGTTTTTCTCGGTGAGGCTCCGTCATTTGCAACGATTTTAGGGGCTCTTTTAATAGTTCTGGGTGCTCTTATTAATAATTTAGGGGCAGAGTCGCAATTAAAATATGGGCAGGCTAAACATGGAGAGGGATAAAAAATGAAGCTAAGATATATTCTGATAACACCTTTTTTGTTATTTGGATGCAGCTGGCTTCCACCAGAGGATGAGTTTATAGATGGAGACTCTTTACACACTATTTCCAATTTTCCCATCGGTTCGGCCGTGCGTTTTGTACCTTTCAAAGATGATCCAGCGTTGCAAAGACTGCAAAAGCATCATTTTGATAGTTATACCGCGGGTAATGACATGAAGATGAACAGTATCATGCCAGAGGAGGGAGTCTATGATTTCAGCCTGATTGATGCGATTTTGGCGTACACTCAGGAAACTGATCAGAGATTGTTTGGTCACAATTTAATCTGGCACAGCTCAACACCTTCTTGGGTGAAAGAAAAAGCACAAAAAGATCCAGAATGGTTGTCCGATTTTATGAAAAGATATATTTAAACTTATGTTGGTCGCTACCGGGGGGCTGTGCATGGCTGGGATGTCGTAAATGAGGGGTTGAGGACCAAGGGAGGAGGATATAGAGAGGATAGTATATGGTATGAGGTTTTGGGTTCTCGCTATATTGAGCAGTCTTTTCATTACGCCCACGAGGCCGACCCTGAGGCGGTTCTTTTCTACAATGACTTTAATACAGAGAGAGATCTTGAGAAGTTCAATTTTATGATAGATATGGTGGAGGACTTTATTAAACGCGGCGTTCCCATATCGGGAATAGGTTTTCAGATGCATATCAGAATGGATATACCAAACGAAGTGATCGCATCGACTTTGCGGCGTGCGGCGGATACCGGGTTACAAATTCATCTATCTGAGGTGGACATAATTTTCAATCATCATGACGATACACGGGGCGGAGGGGTTCAAAAGCTGACAACGCTCACACCAAAAATGGAGCAGGCGCAGGCACAAAAATATTATGAACTGGCTTTGATGTATCAAAAATTAATCCCTGCAGATCAACAATATGGGATTACTCTTTGGGGATTCAATGACCGTGATACGTGGATAAGACCATTTTTCGGGATCCAAGACTGGCCGACAATCTATGATGAGAGATTGCAACCGAAACCTGCGCTTTATGGTTTTCTGAAGGGACTTAGATAAAAAACAACAACTGCGCCTCGGGGTTTTCAGTCTGTTTATAAAAATAAAATAGATGTTTTTGTTGTAGGAGATCTATTTTATGGTTCATAGGAACTCTTGATTTACGTCGAAGCTAGTCAAGTCGCCACTAACAGGGATATATTTCCAGCATACACAAACTTCTCAAACATATCGATATAGTCAAATTGACCACCGTATTGTATCATTAGCGTCGGTTTACCACTGTTGAAGCACTTATAAGTTATTAATAACAAAAATAATATGAGAGGATGCCTTGTAGGTATGAAAACTGTTTTAGGTATTGATCTGGGTACCCAGAGCATCAAACTTGTTTTTTATGATTTTGAGACAAAAGAGGTAGTCGCGAGTTCTTCGGCAGACTTGGAAGTGCATCGTGATGATTCCGGAACCGCAGAACAAAATGTTGATGATTGGTTGTCGGCGTTAGAAAGTTGCTTTTCAAACGTACCCCAGCCCATAAAAACCTCTCTCGTCGCGATTGGTGTTTCAGGGCAGCAGCATGGCTTTGTAGCGCTTGATGCTCATGACAGGCCACTCTATTCGGTTAAGCTTTGGTGCGACACGGCAACTCAGGCCGAGGTAGATGAAATCACAGATAACTTTGGAGGTCGTGCGAGACTGATCGAGGTTGCTGGTAATCCTCTTCTCACTGGCTATACAGCGCCGAAAATTGTATGGCTGAGAAAAAATTATCCCTCGGCCTATGAAAGGTTGACACATATCTTGTTGCCGCATGACTACTTAAACTTTGTCTTGACAGGAGAAAAGGTGATGGAACGCGGAGACGCATCCGGAACCGGGATGCTTAATGTTCGCGAGAGGGAATGGAGTAAGGAGGTTCTGTGTGCAATGGATTCAGAACGGGACCTAAGCGCGTGCCTTCCTAAGCTGGTTTCCCCCGATCAGTTTATCGGAGCGACCACAAGTAGGGCTGCGGAAGACTATGGGATCCCCAGAGGTGTGCCTGTCTCATGCGGCGGCGGTGACAATATGATGGGTGCGATTGGGACTGGTAATGTGGTGCCTGGGGTTTTAACGATGAGCTTGGGAACATCTGGATGTTTGTATGCCTATTCTGATACCCCCATAGTTGATCCGAAAGGGAACATCGCTGCATTTTGTAGCTCCACTGGAGGTTGGTTGCCGTTGGTTTGTACAATGAACTGCACGCTCTCGACAGAGCTGATGCGGGCTCCCTTAGGTGTTGACTTGAGCGAGTTTGAAAATGTGGTCAGTGCGGCGAAACCTGGTTGTGATGGAGTTATATCCCTTCCCTTTTTCAGCGGAGAACGGACTCCTAATATCCCGAATGCAAGAGGCTCAATCCTGGGTCTTACAGCAGAAAACTGTAATACCGCCAATTTATTGAGGGCGCAGATGGAGTCTTCGATTTATGCGCTTAAATTTGGTTTGGATGAGATGATTTCAATTGGTGTAGAGGCAAACGAAATTATACTGACTGGTGGTGGTTCTAACAGTGCAGTATGGAGACAGATTGTATCAGATATCTGCCAGCTGGAGGTTGCAGTGCTGGATCAGGGGGAGGGCGCTGCCTTTGGAGCTGCGCTCCAGTCACTCTGGGTCCTCTTTCGGACATTAGGTCAAGATGTTTCGATAGCGGATATCACGACCGAGCACCTAACAAAAGACCTGTCTTCTCACACCAAGCCCGATGAATCTTGCAGAAAAATCTATAACGAAAGTTATCTTTACTATAAGAAAGCAATTCACCATATTTCTCCCTTTTATTCAAGTATATAGGTAAAAAGATGAGTAACGTATTTATTGGTAACCGTGAGTATTTCCCAGGTATAGGTCAAATTAAGTTTGAGGGTAGCTCCTCTGATAATCCCCTGGCGTTCAAGTGCTATGACGCACAGAAAATTGTGGGTACAAAAACTATGCGAGATCATCTCCGATTTGCCATTAGCTATTGGCACAACTTTTGCGGAGATGGTTCTGACATTTTCGGACCCGGAACTCGTATTCACCCGTGGAGCGAGAAGTCTGACCCTCTTGGCGCAGCTGAGGACAAGTTAGATGCAGCGTTTGAGTTTTTTACGAAGTTAGATGTCCCATTCTATTGCTTTCATGACGTCGATCTGGCTCCGGATGGCGCTACTGTGGCTCAAGGTGAATCTTATTTAAGTCATATGGTCGAGCTTGCTAAGATCAGGCAGGCCACCACCGGTGTTCAGCTGCTCTGGGGTACCGCCAATGTATTCGCAAATCCCCGTTACATGAACGGTGCCTCTACTAATCCTAATTTCGGTGTTGTTGCACATGCTGGTGCTCAGGTAAAACGTTCGCTTGATGCGACCGTGGCCCTTGGGGGGGCGAATTATGTATTCTGGGGCGGTAGAGAGGGATACGCATGTCTGTTTAATACCGACACCCAGCGAGAACTAGACCATATGGGAAGATTTCTTGCTATGGCGCGGGATTATGGTCGTTCAATTGGGTTTGAGGGGACTTTTCTCATAGAACCTAAACCTATGGAGCCGATGTATCACCAATACGATGTTGATGCGCAAACCGTGATTGGGTTCCTCAGGCAGTATGGGCTAGAAAATGATTTCAAGCTCAATATTGAGGCAAATCATGCAACCCTGTCAGGCCATAGTTTTGCGCATGAGCTTCAGATGTCAGCGGATGCAGGTCTTTTGGGGTCGATCGATGCCAATCGCGGTAATGCACAGAATGGTTGGGATACTGATCAATTTCCTACCGATTTACATGACACTGTCCAGGCCATGCTGGTTATATTGGCTTCTGGAGGATTGGGATCAGGAGGGCTTAATTTTGATGCCAAGCTTCGTCGGGAGTCTACTTCTTTAGAGGATATGTTTTTGGCGCACATTGGTGGGATGGATTGTTTTGCTCGGGGATTACTGGCAGCTCAGAGCATCCTTGAAAATTCTTCTCTTACTCAGGATAAGAAAGATAGATATTCAAGCTTCGATGAGGGACCGGGCGCTGTCTTTGAGGCCGGAGGTCTGAGTCTTACAGACTTGAGAGATCACGCGGAGATTATGGGCGAGCCAGAATTAGTCAGTGGTCGACAGGAGGGCATAGAGAATATGATTAACGATCATCTTTTCAGGACATGACATTTGGTAGTCATTCGATACAGGGATTTCTGAAGAATTGAGAGCACTCCAGAAAACTTGGATTTCTATAGCCTGTTATCAGAAATTGCAGTGGATCCAGCCTAAGCTTGTTAAAACTTTTTTTATGGGACTATTGAGTTTTATAAAGATTCTGGTATCGGTTCTTCTAGCTGCGCTAGCAGGTTGCGGGGGTGGGAGTGGTGCTGGGGTTCCTGGCGTCCTCCCACAGCAAATATCTCCGGGGTCTACTCCCATAACAAATGATGGACAGGCAGATTTAGATCTAACGCCAGTTCCCTCAGGATCATCTGCAAGTCCTGTAGACGGGGTAAATGTACTCCTGCAGTCTGTAGATGGAATTGTAAGAGAGCGAACTTTTCATATTAGATTTCCGTCCATCATGAATAAGACAAAATATCCTGTGGTTTTTTTCTTTCATGGTGCTGGCGGAACCGGAGATCAGTGGCTTTCTGAAGGACGCGGAGTAGTAGACTTAATTGAGGCCGAGAAATTTATTGGAATTTTCCCGGACGGCTATGATCGTCGTTGGAACGTGGGTACAGAGACAAACGCTGATGACGTAGATTTTGTCAGTTCAATAACAAATTTTGTTGGTTCCTCCGAATTGTTTGATTTACATCAGATGTACGGCGTTGGCACTTCTAATGGTGCTGGGATGGTTAACAAAATTGGTAAAGAGACTTCATTTTTTAAGGGCATCGCTCCTATCATTAGCCAGCAGACGGAAATTATCGGTTTGACTGTGCCCCCGCAAGCCTTATCAATATTTCAGGTCAATGGAACGGAGGATAATCTGATACCGATTGATGGTGGGGCTGGCGTGGCAAATCATGTTTTTATGTCTGCGACAGCGAGTGCCGAGAATTGGGCCTTGAGCTTTTCATGCAACTCTGAGGCATCAGTTCGATCTTTGGAGTGGGGAAATTATAGAGCTACCGAACATACCTTCAACGCATGCATTGAAAACCGGCGCGTGAGGTATGTGACGGTTGAGGGAGCGGGGCACACTGCCAACTTTGGAGGCAGTTTTGATTTATATAGTCGCATTTGGGATTTCTTTTTGAGAAGTGAAGAGGGTTATTACGAGGAATTTCTGTCTGATATTAACCTTTCTCAGTCAGAAAAGGATCTATTCATCATAAATGGGCAACGTTTTCAGGAAATTTGCCTAGATAATTTTGTCGGGTTAAAAAATCCGCTATGGCAGATATATCAGACAGGAGAGTGGCCCATATATTTCCATATAGAGTCATGGGATGGTCCGGTGACCGCAGTCGCGATTAACCGCATGAGAGCAGATTACCAGAAGATTGCAAACGAATGGATTACCGGCTTGAAGGCATATGATCCAACTTTTGATCGACAGATAGACGTTAAACTTTTCGGGTTTGTCTTTAATAACGGTGTTTCAAGCGACGCCACATTCACTGATGCGTTCGGACGATACCCACTGGTAAGGGGTTTTACAGGCACAAATGAGCGCTCTCCATGGGAGGTGGTTTTTCGTGATGATGGTGCTAAATTTAATCAGAACTGGTATTCCCTCGACGACTTTAGTCGGGTCAAGGTGATTGGTATTGGGGAAAATCTTGGCGCCGATGTGTCACATTATCCAGATGATTGGGAAAGCTTTCAGCATCCTGAAAATGTAGATCACTTTTTGACCAAGTTCTGGCATAAGGTGTCATGGGACGCTGTTGCCCAAAGACAATATCTAAAACTTGGTGGTAATGTTACCCAATACGAAATAGGTGAGACCCGGTATAGTGTTTTTGCCCATGAGATGGGACACACTTTTTTTCTTGATGACATATACAGTATCGATAAGTATCCGGATGGGGGGGCTATTAGCTCTATTATGAATAACTCAGGATCAATTACTGAGTTCGATATTTTTAGTATGCGCATTGTATGGAAACAGCAAAAAGAAATGTATTGAGCGAGGGTCGGTGCTTAGGACTTAAGCCATTACAGGAAGTGAATTTATGGTAAGCAGTGCCGACTTCACTAGTTATCTTCTCCCCTTGACTCGATCTGAAGCGGGTGTGGTAGGAATTATGGAAAGACGGTTTGGTGTGCTAGCAGATGGATCGGAGATAAGTGTATTTAGGTTATCAAACGGAACAGGAGCATGGATAGATATTACCCCACTTGGGGGTACTATTCTGGGTGTACACGTTCCTGACCGAATCGGTAACATTTCTGACGTACTATTGGGATTTGATGAACCACAAAAATATGCTGAACCGGGCCCTTTCTTCGGTGGAATTATTGGCCGCTTTGCAAATCGTATTGCCGCAGGAAAATTTTTTATTCAAGAGTTTTGCTATCAGCTGGATAAGAATGAGGGCGACAACTCTTTGCATGGAGGCTCTGAGGGGTTTGATAAGTGTCTTTGGTCCGCGCAGGTCCTTAATGATAAGGATAGTGATTTTTTACAATTAACCCTTCATAGCTTGGACGGCGACCAGGGTTACCCAGGTAATCTATCGGTGACGGCGGAATACCGTTTTGGAAAAGATAACAGACTTTCAATTGACTATTCTGCTGAGTCCGATAAGGACACGATTGTCAATCTTACACAGCATCCTTATTTCAATCTCGATGGGCATGGTAACGGGAATATTTTAAACCATCAGCTATTCATCAGGGCAGATCATTACCTCCCCGTCGATGAGGTTTTTATTCCAACTGGCGATTTATTAGTGGTCGATAAAGTGATGGATTTTCGTAAGCCGGGGAGCATTGGTGAACATATTTTTGCCGCACATGCTCAGTTAAAGATTGCCGGGGGTTATGATCATACGTGGAGTCTGTCGAAGTCCTCTGGCGGGGGCTTACCCATTGCAGCGACTTTGTATTCGAAAGTGTCAGGGCGAAAATTGTCGATATTTACCGACCAGCCCGGCATTCAAGTTTATTCTGGCAACCATTTGAGTATTACTAGCGGGGGAAAAAAAGGAGTACGTTACGGCAGACATTCGGGTGTTGCACTTGAGACACAACACTTCCCCGACAGCCCCAACAACAAAAATTTTCCAAACACTATTTTATATTCCGGTAAAAGGTATTGCAGTCGCACCGAGTGGGTGTTTTCAGCAGAGTGATCGATAGTCGATATGGCGGTTGACTGGTGGTTATATGGATCAATTGCCGTCAGACCTTTTCATTTTTACATGGTTTTTTATCTAGTTCTCGTCGGTTGTAAGTGGGTCTTTGATTAAGAGTCAGTCCCTAGCTTATGGAGCGCAAAGTATGCTTTTTTCGGTTGTTGTCGCGAGTCAAACAGGAGCGGATAGTTTGTTCTTCCGACCACTGGCCGATAGTTCCTCCATGTCTCATCATCTGATGTTCCCCAAAGAGATACCCTTGGAATTTTATCTTGATGCTTGATGAATAATCGGAATAGTTCTTCATACCTTGAAGCAAGAAGTGTGCTCACCCTTTCGGGTAGTCCGTCCTTGTATGGATTTAATTTGCCCGCTCTTTCAGGAAGGTCATTGATATGTTGATCCCTGTAACCCCATGCATTAGGGAGGACATCCACATCTAGCTCAGTGACGTGTACCTGCAAGCCCTCTTTATGAAAGTTTATTATAGTCTCCTCAAGCTGCTCGATTGTTGGCTTATTCGGGTTCAGCTCCACATGGCACTGAAGGCCTATTCCATCTACCCTGACACCTTTCTTCTTTAGAGTTCTTATTTGCTGTATCGCAAACCTTTGCTTTTTTTTGTTTTCGAGCTTGAAATCATTATAAATCAGGTGCGCTGTTGGATCGGCTTCTCTAGCAATTTCAAAAGATTGACTTAAAAAACTAGGGCCAAGGACATCATACCAGCTACTTTTACGCCAACCGATTTCCTCATCGAATGCCTCATTCACCACGTCCCAAACAGCAACATAGTTTTTATAACGATCCACCACCTTACTAATGTGATTTTCCAAGAGTTTGAGTAATTTTTTATGAGAGATTAATTTTCCATTGTCGATGAAGACAAAGGAGGGAGTCTGTTTATGCCACACGAGGGTGTGGCCGATCATTAACATAGCGTTTTCTCTTCCAAACCTTACAAATTGATCGCACAGACTCCAAATCCAACGATCATGGCTTGGATGAATTGCACTCCATTTCATCGCATTTTCCGCCGTGATAGCATTAAACTCTCTAGCGATAAGTGGTAGCATCGACGGGTTTTTTGCCGCTCAAGGTTTTTGTTGACATGGCGGTTCCTAACTTAAAGGAATCCTTATATACCTCGGCAAGGCCGGTTTTTTTTATAGCCTTCGCCCGTAATTCGGTAGCCGTCCCAGAGAGTAATGCTCCCGCAAGTGCACTGCGATAGATAAATTTTCGTCGGTCCATTAATTTAAGCGAGCTCACAATAGGTTATTTTAATTTAATATTTCTTATAGCAAAATATGGGGCTTTTGGGCTTCGGGAACGGTCAAATAGGAGTGGGTAATTTGTCCTTCCTGCAACGGGCCAGTCGTTTTTCCAAGATTCATCATCAGTTGTCCCCCAAAATGAAACCCGAGCGATTTTATCTCGATGTTTTATAAAGAGTTCAAACAGTTCTCTATATCGTTCCGCTAACCTTTCAGAGACTGCGCCTGGGAGCGCATTTTTGTATGGATTTATCTTTTCCGAGTACTCGTAGTTCACATCGATTTCAGCACCGTGATAGTCCCAAGCGGATGGGAGCACATCCACATCTAACTCGGAAATATGTACCCTCAACCCCGCTTTGGCAAAGTTGACGATAGCAGTTTCTATTTCATCTATGGGAGGACCTTCATCTAGCGTGGCATGACATTCCATACCGACACCATCCACTCTTATACCCATTCTCTTACATTTATTCACCTGGGCTATAATGAATTCTTGTTTATCTGGATTATGCATGTTGTAGTCGTTATAGATTAGATGCGCAGTTGGATCAGTGTCCCGAGCAAATGCGAATGCTTTGGCAAAATATTCCTCTCCAATAATTTCCAACCATTTGCTACGTCGCCATTTGTTCTGCTCGATAGCCTCATTGACCACATCCCAGACGGCTATAGAGTCCTTGTAGCGGTCTATCACCGTCCTAATGTGATTTTGCATGCGCCTAAGTAATGTTTCTTGAGAGGCGACGGATACCTTATTTTTGAAGACGTATTCCGGCGTCTGTGAGTGCCAGATAAGGGTATGTCCTACCGTGAGCATCTTATTTTTTTGCCCAAAATTCACAAAGTCATCTGCTAGTTGCCATGAAAATTGATTTTCACTTGGTTGTAAGCCCTCCCACTTCATGGCATTTTCAGCAGTGATCGTGTTGAATTCACGTGCGATTAGA
>MDTB01052393.1_pt1 | contig 20435 bp, 26 predicted proteins | sample 811161 | NCBI WGS metagenome assembly MDTB01 (sample SAMN05326650, study PRJNA326480) | marine metagenome | isolation source: seawater | place: Mediterranean Sea | collected 2009
AGATAGCGGAACGCTATTGCTAGATGAAATATCTGAAATGCCGCTAAGTTTACAAGCTAAGCTATTGAGAGTTTTACAAGAAAGAAAGGTCACACCAGTAGGTGGAACTAGAGACATAGAGATAAATGTAAGAATAGTTGCCACTACAAATAGAAATATGCTAGATGAGGTTCAAAATAAAAAATTTAGAGAAGACCTTTATTATAGATTAAATGTTTTTCCAATAAGAACTTGTAATCTTTCAAATAGGAGAGAAGATATTATTCCTATTACTAGTGCAATGATAAAAAGTAATTGTGAGGGAAAAGAAAAATTTCCTTATTTGCATAAAGATGCTCAAGAGGCTCTTTTGAAACATAATTGGTCTGGAAATGTTAGGGAACTTGAAAATGTTATATTAAGAGCTTTAGTATTATCTAACAATGAAAATATAAATGAAGATCATATTTTAATTGATGATAATTCAAAAAATAACAATCAATATTATAAACATTTAGAAGATAAAATTGTAGCAATGGGAAATTGAGGTAAAAAATGAATAAAGTATCAAGTACAGGATTAAATTTTATATCAAAAAATATAACGGAAAATATTGAAAAAACGAAATCTTTACAAAAAGAAATAATTAATACTCAACAAGATGTTTTGAAAGAAGCAAAATCACTAAGTGGTAATTTTATTAGTGATGTAAGTAATGCATTAGATAATGTTGCTAATGCTCAAAGCGAAGCAGCTAAAATCACAAAAAATTATGAAATCGGAAAAGAACAAGATTTAACAAAGGTTATCGTAAACCAGCAAGTTTCAAAGTTAGCCTTTCAACTTACGTTGAATGTAAGAAATAAAGTCTTAAGTGCTTATAAAGATATAATGAATATGCCTGTATAAATCTGTAAAGGAAAGGAATTAAAATGGCTGATACTACTGTTTCAAATATAAATGAGGGAAAAAGTAATTTAATTACTAAAACTTCAGGTGCTATCACTGACATAAGAAGAATGCTAAATGAGCCAGCAGCAAAAAGGGCTTTACCTACAGCATTAGCTTTAATTGTTACATTCATCGGTATTATTTTATTTATTTCTGTAAGAGAACCTTCAAAAACTACCTTATTTTCTTCTCTTTCTGAAGCGGATAAATCAAAGGTAGTAGAATCATTGAGACAAAATGGTATTAATGTATCTTTAGACTCTGCTACGGGAGAAGTTTTGGTACCAAGTACAGATTATTATCAATCTAAAATGTTATTAGCTGCTGAAGGATTACCAGAGTCACTTCCAAGTGGTTATGATGATTTAGATAATATGCCTATGGGAACAAGTAGATCTGTAGAGGCAGTTAAAATAAGACATGGATTAGAAAATGAGTTAGCCAGATCTATTAATGAAATATCGGGTATACTTGGTGCAAGAGTACATTTAGCAATACCTGAAAAATCAGTTTTTGTGAGAGAAAGAGGAAAACCAACAGCATCTATTTTTGTAAAATTGGGGGCAGGTAGAAGTCTTGGTGAGAACCAGGTTAGAGCAATTGTTCATTTAGTCTCATCAAGTGTTGCTAATTTGCCTTCAGAAAATGTAACTGTAGTTGATCAGCATGGAAATTTATTATCTAAACCTTCAGATGATCTAAATTCTGCAATGTCAAATAGACAATTGGAATATAGTATGAAATTAGAACAAGTTTACAGGCAAAGAGTTTTATCTTTGTTAACACCAATACTAGGAGCTGGTAATATTACAGCACAAGTAAACGTTGATGTAGATTTTACAACGCAAAACATTACAGAAGAGGTTGTAGACCCAGAAGGATCTGCATTAAGAAGTGAGCAAGCAACACAAGATACAACAAGTGAACCTCAAGCTCAAGGTATACCAGGAGCAGTTGCAAATACTCCTCCTTTAGCTGCAGAATTAGCTACAGAAAACCCTGTACCTAATCAGGCACAACCCAATATCAAATCACAGAGTTCAAGTAGTATTAAAAACTATGAGGTTAGTAAAAGAGTTAGTACTACCACCAACCCTACAGGCACAATAAAAAGAATTGTTGCTGCTATATTAGTAAGAGATAAACTAGTAACTAATGAATTAGGTGAACAGGTTGTGCAAAAGTTAAGTGAAGAAGAAAAATCGAATTTGGAAGCTCTAGTTAGAGATGCAATAGGTTTTAGAGAAAATAGAGGAGATTCAATTACAATATCTTCAGGTGAATTTGTAGAAGATTTAGATGTTATTGAAGTACCTTGGTATGAAAACTCTGCTATAAGAGAACTTTTAGGAAAGCTATTTACCATATTGGTGTTAGCTATAGTAACTTTTGGAGCTTTAAGACCTTTATTGAGCAGAATATTAATTCCTGCAGGTGTTGGAGCAGTAGGTGGAGCTAGTATATCTGTAGCTGAGGAAGAAGAAGATGAAGAAGAAGATAAAATAGAAGTTTCAGAGGGAGAGTCTTTAGAAGACATCAAAGCAAAGCTTAAGCCTAAAAAGTCTGCAATTTCAGCAGATATGCTTGACACTGCAAATACTTATGATGATAAAGTTGCTATTATAAGAATGATTGTAGGAGATGAAGCTGGAAGAGTTTCAAGTGTTTTTAGAAATATGATGAAGCAAAGTGCTAAAAGTGAGGAACAAAGTTAATAATTATGAATAATAATGAACATAAAACTAATGACTTTAAAAACTCTGAAGAAGTTTCTGACAAGCCTTTATCAGATGATGAATTATCAAGTCTAATAAAGGCTAGTAAAGAAAGTACATTTAATGAAATAGAATTAAGAGTAAAACAAGATGAAGTAGAAAGCTTCAAGAAAGTTACACTACACGATATTGCAAAACAAGAAAAAAAAGATATTAAAGAGGATAATTTAAATAAAAAAATTAATAATACAAAAGACAATACAGAAACAAAAAATAATACACAAATTGATAAAACAGAAGAAATTGAAAATGTTATAGAGAATGCACAGAGTAACGAAAATAAAATAGAAGAAAAGGATGCTGATAACAAAAAAGAAATTGAGGAAAATGACTCTTCTAAAAAACATCAAGAAACTGAATTAGAAAATAAGCCAATTAATAGAAATGAACACCTTAAAATTCTTGAGGAGGAAAAAAATATTGCATACGAAAAAGGTAAAAATGATGCTTACAATGAAATCAAGGAGGGTTCTGATGCAGCAATCGCTCAATTGAAAAAAATTACTGAAAGTATATCGAAAGTAGAAGAACTAGATTTACAAAATTTTGAAGACATTGTTGAAAAAAAAGTATTAGAGTTAGCATCAGATTTAGCGGGTAATACTATTAAAGATATACCTTCAGCTTTTATTAAAAAAATAAAAAATTTAATGTCTCAATTAGAAAACATTCAAGGAAACATTGATATCTTTTTAAATGAAGAGGATCTTAAAAGTTTAGAAAGCAACAAAGATATAAAGAAAGAAATTAAAAATCTAAATTTATATTCTAACAATGACTTAGGTAATGGTCAGATAGAATTAAAAGTTAACGGTATAACTGTCAGAAATGTAATAAAATGAATATACTAGGAAAGCTTTTACAGGACGAATTTATTTCTAGTAAAAAAACTTATTTAGAAGTTTCAGGTTTAATTAGAAGTTTTGAAGGAAATATTATAGAAACTGACCCTTTTCCTGCAACTATCGGTAGTATATGTGAAATAGAAACTACAAATACAGAGAATTATAGTGCTGAGATAATAGGATTTAGAAACAATAAGAACCTTCTGGCAATGCATCAGTCAGATAATAATGTTAAAATAGGATCTAAAGTAAAGTTGGTTGACGATGGAATAAATTTACCTGTTGGAGATAATTTATTAGGTAGAGTATTTGATGGCATGGGAAATCCCTTAGACGGTAAGAAAAGAGTGATTTGTGACGATAAATGGCCTCTTTATGGTAAAACTATAAATCCACTGCAAAGAAATAAGGTAGACCTTCCTTTTGATGTAGGTGTAAGAAGCATAAACTCTTTAATGACTATAGGAAGAGGTCAAAGAATAGGAATAATTGCTGGTAGTGGAGTGGGGAAGTCTGTTTTATTGCAAATGATGAGTAAGTATTCTGTAGCAGATGTTGTAGTTGTAGGATTAATAGGAGAAAGAGCTAGAGAAGTGAAAACTATGGTAGAAACTTTAAAGAAACATGATGAAAGTAATAAAATAATAATTATAGCTGTACCTGCTGACCGTTCACCTTTATTAAGAATGAAAGGTGCTAACAGATGTACTGCAATAGCGGAATATTATAGATCTAAAGGAAAAAATGTATTACTTATAATGGATTCTTTAACAAGAGTAGCTCATGCTAAAAGAGAGATAGGACTGGCACTAGGAGAACAACCTACTTCAAAAGGTTATCCACCTTCTGTAATTTCCATGATTCCATCTTTAATAGAAAGAGCAGGAAATGGTGTTGCAGATGAGGGTTCTATAACTGCTTTTTATACAGTTTTAGCTGATTCAGATGATCATAATGATCCTGTAGTTGATTCAGCAAGAGCTATCTTAGATGGACATATAATTCTATCAAGAGAACAATCACAATTAGGAATATATCCTGCTATAGATATTAAAAATTCAATTAGTAGAATTATGGATGATATAGTAAGTGAAGAACAAATTAAATTAGCAAATCATTTTAAAAAACTAGTTTCAGTTTATCAAGAAAGTAGAGACTTAGTTCTTATGGGGGGATACACTAAAGGACAAGACAGTTCTATAGATGAAGCTCATGAAATGTGGCCTACTTTAGTTAATTATATAAAACAAAATCAAAATGAAAAATCTTCTTATAGTGATTCATTAGAAGAACTTAAATCAATAATTAATATTAAGAAGTAAGATGATTAAAATCAAAAGATTAAGTAATTTGAAGCTATTAAGAGAAAAAAACTTAAATAAAATCTCTAAAGAAATTAATACCCTAAATGATGAAGTTATTAAATGTAATATGCTAGAAGATAAATTAATTAAAATTAAAGATAATTCAAAACTGGATAGTAAATATAAAAATTCATGGAATATTAAGCTAAAATATGATTTTGATATAAAAATTATAGAACAAATATCTATTTGCAAAAATAGAATTTATTTTCTAGAAAAAGAACTTCAAAGGGCTAAGAAGAAATTAGGAAGTATTATTTTGCAAAAAAATATAATAGAAGAAAAAATAAAGATGTTAAGTATAAAAGATTTAAATGATAAAGAAGAAAAAAAACTTAGAGATATGCCTTATTACAGAAAAAACTAATGGCATTAATATTGCAGTAATTATGCAAAAAAGGAAACTATGGAAAATTTATTAAAGCTTAATTTTTTAAAAATCACAGAATCAAAAAAGACTGAGGATACTGTTATACCAAATGTATCGAATAATAATGAGGAGATTGTAAAAGATGTTAACAATAAATTTTTTATAAGTAATGAAATGATAAATAATGGTGAAGATTTTGAAAATAAAGGCTTGTTAAAAGAAACAGATGTAATATTAAAATCTAACAATATGAATAAAAATATAGATAAAGATCAAAATGAAATATTAGCTGCTGAGCACAATATAAAAATTAATCAAAATGATTTAGAAACCAATCTTTTAGACATTAATAAACACAATAAAAATATTAATATAAATAGCAATTTTAACAAAATGACAGAAAAAAAACATATTATAGAACCTAGTAATAAAAAAAAAGAAGGCATAGAAATAGACAAAAAAGCTTATTTAAATAATGCAAATATAGAAAGCTTAAGTAATATAGATGAAGTTTTTAAAAGCAACAAACAATTAAAGAATAATAATCATAGCAGTATTTTTTCAAGAATAAGAGCGAGCAATAAGGCAAGAATTAAAAGTTTTTTTCAAAATTACATAAACTATTCTACAAAAAGCTATAATAAGAAAAATATAAAGTCAGAAAAAACCAGTTTATCAAATACAAATCTTGATTTAAATACTTTAATTATATCAGGCAATAATGCAGATAAAAGTAAGCATAATTTAGTTCAAGTACAAAATATTGAAACTAAAAAAAATAAATCTAAAACTATTGATGCTGTTAATAAAGATCAAAATCTTTTAAATGATACTACCATTAGAGATAAATCTGATAGAACAGTAACTTCTTTTAAAGAAGTAGGCCTAGAAAATTTTGATAGGTTAAAAAATATTCTAGATATAAAAAGTCATAATATACAACAAAGATTTACACAGATTTTAGAAAATAACATAAAATTAAATAATAATAGATTTGAAATACAATTACGTCCAGAAAATTTGGGTAAAGTGCATATAACATTAGAGATTACAGGGCAAAATGTTGATATTAATATAAATTCAGATAACATGAATTCACTACAGGTATTAAATGAAAATAATAGTAATCTACAGAAAATGTTACAAAATCATGGTATGAATTTAAATAATTTTAACTTAAATGGAAATAACAGTAAAAATAAAGACAAAGATGGTAAAAATTTTGCAAATAATAATAAAGAAAATATATCAATAGATGAGGAAAATAATTCTATAGTAGACAATGATAGAATATCTGACAAATTGCTTAATGTTAAGGCTTAATTTCAAATGGAGTTAATTTATGGCTGATAATAAAGAAGAAAATGAAAAAAAAGGTGGAATAGTAAAAATTGCTATATTCGTAGCTGCAGGTTTAGTGCTTCTAGGAATAGGCCTAGGTATTGGTGCTTTGATTTTTGGAGGAGGTTCTGAACCAGACCCATCTGCAGAAATATCAGAAATTATTGATGGCAAAAAAGAGCCTACAAATAAAAAAGAAGATGAAGCAGAAGAAGATGCTTCAGATGCTGAAGATGAAGTTGAAATGGAATGTTCTGAAAATGCTGATGGTGAAGAGGAGTGTGTGCCTAAGAAAAAAGTAAAAAAGGTAAATGTAGAAGAGAAATTTCTTACTACCTATTATGAATTTCCTGGAAACTTTACTACCAATCTAAAAGCATCCAAAAGGTTTTTGCAAATCACGGTTGGTGTTTCTACTCAATATGATGAAGAAGTAATGGTAAATGTAGAAAGTCATCAATTGGCATTAAGGGGTATAATTTTGGGAGTTATGAGTGAATTTTCGCAGGAGGATGTAGCAGGAAGAGCAGGCAAGCAAACTTTAGCAGATTCAATAAAAGATGCTCTTAACATTTTTTTAGAGGATAAAGAAGGTTTTGGTGGAGTAGAAGGTATTCATTTTACATCTTTTGTTCTTCAATAAAGGTTGAAAGTTTATGGCTGATTCAAGAAAATTAACTAATGATGAAGTAAATGCATTAATGGATGGACTTTCATCTGGAGACTTGACTGGTTCCTCAGGAGTTGGAAAAGATCTAGAAGTAGCACCATTCAGTTTTGGAGCAGATGATCTTTCTCTGATGGGAGACTATTATGCTTTAAGGTTAATAAATGAAAGGTTTGCAAGGTTTGCTAGATCAGTTTTTCAGCCAATGTTAAGAGTTCAACCTAGAATTAGTTCATTTCCCCCAGAAGTAAAAACCTTTGATGAATATTCTTCATCATTAGATAGTTTTATGAGTTTATCTACATATAGGATAGAAGAACTTAGAGGATCTTTATTAGTAGTACTTTCGCCAACTTTTATAAGTATTTTAACTAATGCATATTATGGTGGAAACATAGAAGTATTAAAGACAAATAGACAAGAATTTACTGCTACTGAAGAGAGAATTATTGAAATGGTAAATATTGATTTGATGAAACAACTAAAATTAAGTTGGAAAGATTTAACGCCAATTACGTTTACTAAATTAGGAAGAGAAATGAATCCACAATTCACGAATTTTGTAGATTCTAGTGATTTAGTTATTATTTGCTCTTTTGTAGTCCAACTGCCTGGTGTTGATGCTGCTAATTTTGATATTTTATATCCATTACAAACTTTAAAGCCGATAGCTTCTTTACTAAGATCTAGAGTTCAATCAGATATAGTAGAAGATGATGTCTCTTGGAAAGATAAATTAGAGAATGCAATACTAGAAATACCATTAGACCTTAAAGCAACGTTAAGCCAACCAATGGTAAATATGTCAAAACTATTAAGAGTTAATGTAGGCGATACTATTCAAATCCCAATATCTGATAAAATAGATGTTTTTGTAGAAGATATAAAAATGTTCAATGGAGATTTAGGCGAGTATAAAGGAAATGCAGCAGTTAATATAAAAAAAAGAATATAACTTATAGGAGAAAATATTATGGCAGAGGAAAAAAATAATGAAGCAACTAAAGTAGAAGAGAAAAGTGATCCTGTTGAAGCAGTAGAAAATAAAGACGAAAAAGTTCAAAAAACTGAGAGAAGTGGTTTAGAGAATTTGAGAGTATTAGAGAATATTGACGTAAAACTTACTGTTGAAGTAGGAGGAGCAGAAATAAAGTTAAGAGAATTATTAAGAATTAATGAAGGTTCAGTAATAGAATTAGAGAGATTAGCTGGCGATCCATTAGATATTTTAGCTAATGGGACTATAATAGCTAAAGGTGAAGTAGTAATGATAGGGGAACGCTTTGGAATAAGGTTTACTGAAGTTGTTGATCCAAAAGAAAGAGTACAGAACTTATAAGTCAAATATTTGACCAGAAGGCTCAAAACCCTTAAAAAAGCCTAAAATTAAAGCATTTTGCTTTTGGCAAGAGTTTTGCATCTGATACTTTAGGAGATACAGATGCAAGAAAGTTTCGATTTTTATTCACTAATTATAGTAATTTCATTTCTAGGTGCTTTATTATTTATAGCGTTTTATATAAATAAGAAAAAAGACCTTTTTAAATCACATATAAATAAAAATAGATCAATAGCAATTATTAATTCAGCAATACTTGGTGGAGGTAATAGAGCTATTTTATTCGAAGTAAATGCAAATCAATTTTTAGTGGTATCAAATAAAAATAGTATTTCCAACATAATTCCATTTAAAGAAACTAAATCAGATAATTCTAAGAGTGAGCAATAAAATGAAAAAAATAAAAGATAATATGAGTAAAATTGTTTCTTCTTTTTTATTTTTAATTTTAATATTATTTTTAAGTAAAGCCCAGGCTTTAGAGACTATGGGTGGACTACCTGCATTAAATGTAGAGGCAAATGAAAATGGTGGAACCACATATTCTCTTTCTTTACAGATTTTACTTTTAATGTCAGCACTTACAATATTACCTTCTTTATTATTAGGAATGACATCATTTACAAGAATAGTAATAGTAATGTCTATATTAAGGCAAGCTTTAGGAACACAGCAAACTCCACCTAATCAAGTATTGATAGCATTGGCTTTATTTTTAACTTTTTTTATAATGGCTCCTACTTTTACGAATATTTATGAATTAGTTGCTATTCCTTATATGAATGGAGAAATACAAACACCAGATGCTTTAAATAAAGCATCAAAAGAAATAAAAGAATTTATGGTTATTAATACAAGAGAATCAGATTTATCAATGTTTGCAGAAATATCAGGAGCAAAAGACTTTTATACAAGAGAGGAAATACCTTTCAGTATTGCTTTACCAGCGTTTATTACTTCTGAATTAAAGACAGCTTTTCAAATAGGGTTTCTACTTTTTTTGCCATTTTTAGTAATAGATATGGTAGTTGCATCTGTTTTAATGTCTTTAGGTATGATGATGTTATCACCTATGCTTATTGCTCTTCCATTTAAAATTTTACTTTTTGTTCTAGTGGACGGATGGAGCATGACAGTAGGGTCTTTAGTAAGTACTTATGTAATTCAATAGATTTAAAATGGGATTTGAAAATAATATAGAAATGTTAAGTTTAGCTTTTTGGCAAGTATTAAAATTAGCTGGTCCAGTTTTATTAGTAGCTTTAATAATAGGTTTAATCATAGGAATTATTCAAGCTGCTACATCTATTAATGAGATGACACTAAGTTTTGTTCCAAAAGTAATCATAGTTATTCTAACTATAGCAATTTTTTCTAACTACTTAATACTCGGATTGACTGAGTATTTTATGTTTATTTTTGAAACGGTTGCAACACTAAATTAAATATGAATAGTTTTAGCCAAATTCTTCCAGGATTAGAATTATCATCATTAGTTTCTATAATTGGAGCTTTAGGTTTAGCGTCTATTAGGGTAGGTAGTTTTTTTTTAGCTTCTCCCCTGTTTGGATATAGAATTATTCCTTTACAAGCAAGAATAGTAGCTTCTTTCGCGATTAGTTTTTTAATATTTAATCAGATAGAAATGCCAAATATAGAATTATTAGCAGGTCCAAAATTAGTTTTAACTATTCTAATTGAGTTAATTATAGGTTTAACTGCCGGTATCATATTAACAATTTTATTTTCTGCTGCTGAATTAGCCGGAGAAAAAATAGCATCTAGTACAGGTCTTGGTTTTGCAAGCATAGTTGATCCAAATACAGGTACTCAAACTCCAGTTTTAAGTCAAATCTTATCATTATTTATGATTGTTACTTTTCTGTCTTTAGACGGACATTTAATAGCCTTATCAATTATTATTGAGAGTTATAAAGTTCTTCCCATAGGTATTGTAAATTTAGACTTAAACATAATTAAACTAGGCATTGATGCAGGTGGGTTAATGTTTAAATTTGGAGCCTTAATTATGTTGCCAGTAGTAGTAGGTATTACTCTATTAAATGTTATAATAGGTATAGTTACAAGATCTGCTCCTACTTTGAATTTATTTTCTTTTGGATTTCCTATAACTATGATATTCGCATTTTTTTTATTATATATTTGTACTATCACTATAGGAAGTAATTTTTCAAATGTTACGAACGTAGGTATAGACTTTATTAACAGATTAGTTGAAGGGTTAATGTAATGTCTGAAAATGGACAAAATAGTGCTCAGGAAAAAACTGAACAGCCGACCCAGAGAAAACTAGATAAAGCTAGGGAGGAAGGAAAAACTGTTTCATCTAAAGAAATGTATGTATTTACGTCTATAATTATGATGCTAGCATTCTTTTATTTTATAGCTAACAACTATGATCAATTTATTTCAAGTTGGAAAAATTTATTTTTTTCATTAGAAACAGTTAAGTATGGAATTTCTCCTCTTGATCCATTAAATAATGCTATAAAAAAAATTCTTATATTTATATTGATTATAGGAACTCCCATACTATTTGTAACTATATTGACTCAATTATGTGTAGGAGGTATTACATTTAGTTTAAAATCAATAGCGTGGAAAAACAGTAAATTTAATCCTATTGAATGGATGAAAAGAACTTTTAGTATGAAAGGTTTAGTAGAGTTAGCTAAAAGCATTTTAAAAGTATTTTTGTTATTTGGAGTAGGGTTTTATTACTTATATAACGAAACTAAAAAATTAGTACAATTATCTACTGAGACTTTTGAACATGCTGTAGTTACTGCTTCATCATTTTTTCCATTACTTATAATAGTTTTAATAATAGCTTTGTTTATTATTGGAGTTTTAGATTGGTCATGGCAAAAATATTCTTTCATAAAATCATTAAGAATGAATAGACAAGATTTAAAAGACGAACATAAAGAAACTGAAGGGTCTCCAGAAGTTAAAGCTAAAATAAGAAGACTTCAATATGAGACAGTAAAAAAAGCTGCAAAGCAAGCAGAATCTATATCAAGTGTTGAAGAGGCTTCTGCAATTATTGTAAATCCTACTCATTTTGCTGTAGCATTAAAGTATGATGTAGGTGCTATAGGAGCACCAAAAGTACTGGCAATGGGCAGAGGAAAGATAGCAGAAAAAATTATAGAAAAAGGTAAAGAGTCAAAAGTATTTATATTTAGACATAAGTTTTTAGCCAGAGCTCTTTACTTTACATCAGAGTTGGGTCAAGAAATCTCTGACAAATTGTATACAGCAGTTGCAATAGCTCTAGCTTATATATATAAAGTGAATAATGGAGAAGATATTATAGAACCGAATATAGAAGTTCCTAATGAAGTATTATTTAATGAGGATGGCACTCTAAATGAAGAAAAATAATAATAATATAAAAAAACTTAGCGATTATATTATGAATTTCGCATTTTTGTATTCTTCTCTTGTATGTTTTACAACTGCTGCAGAAAAATGGTACGACCAAAGAGGTTTAGCAATAATTATTTTAGTATGCGGTATTTTTTCTTTTATAGCAGTATTTAGAATTAAAATTGCATTCCTTGTAAATAAAATTAGAAATAGTAAAGAATATGAATGAATTTATTAAATGTCATGGATGTAAATATTTTTACATCACTTACAAGCCATCCAAACCATATGGTTGTAAAGTGTATGGTTTTATATCCAAAACATTACCTTCAAAAATAGTTTTTGACTCATCTGGCATAAAATGTGCTTATAAAAAAGATATAAAAAGGTTATAACAGGAAAAAATAATGAATTCTGCAAATGAAGTACAAGAAAGTATAAAAATAGCATTAGATGCTGCAGATGCAGCAACTGATGTGACATCAGAATACAATAAAATAAAGTCTGAAAATAAAAAACTGGAGGCATCTGTGAAGCAAATTCATAAATTTACAACAATAATATTTGGAGTTTCTATATTAGCTGCCGTTATAGGACTAAGTTTAACAGCATTAATTTATTCAAGAACAATGAATGAACTTACTGCAATGACAAGTACTAGCAGAGAGGCTTTAGTAGTTTTTGCTGAAAATGTTGATGGCGTAAAAGTTGCACTACAAAAATTGGAAACTGGAATAGATGAACAGGCTAGAATTTTGGAAACCAATAATGCTCTTATAGAAAGTATTAATAATTTAGATAAAAATGTGACTAATACAAATAATTTATTAGTAGAGGAGTTATCAAAGCTTACTAATAACTTTTCTTCATCTGTTAAGACTGCAAATGACAAGAATATTAATGAATTAAAGAAAATAGTTAATGATTTAAGAAAGACTCAAAAAAATTCAACAAAGCAAATGGTGAATTTAGCAAAAAAATCTACTAACAAAGGAGTTCTTGATAGAATGGCCTCTAATCAGAAAAAAATGAATAAAAATTTTAATGATTTAGCTAAAGCGGTTAATAGTTTAGCAACACAAAGTAGCGAACTTGCTAAATCTTTTAAAAATAATTCAGTAATAAAATACCCTTAGGTTTATTATGAGTGGAACCATTAATAACATTGAAAATAATAAGAAAGAACAAAAGAATGAAATATTAGGTTTTTTGAAGGTTGAAGTACTTAAAAAGGGCTCCCATGCCTTAAACTTAATGCTTAGGACTGAAGATGTCATTGTTGGTATTAATGGTAGATTATTTAGAGGTACACAAAAAACATTAAATCAAGAATTAAAATTAAATGAAGACAATAAGGTAATTACAATCTTTAGAAAAAATACGTTTTTAAACATTAAAGCTTATGGTCCTCTTGGTATAAAATTATTAGAAGTAGGAAGTGAAGAGGCAGAAGATCTAATATCTAAAACTGAAAAATATTTAAAAAAAATTGAAAACTTTAATGACTATAAGGAATTTGAAGTTTATAAAGGAGCAAAAAATTTTTATGATATTTTAGAAGTAAATGACTCATCTTTACTAGCATCATTATTACCTTTTATATGGTTTTATCATCATAGATTATTTAGTCCTTTATTATTATTAATTGCTACCTTTTTGCTTTTAGGTTCTATTGCCTGGTGGTTGCTTTTATCTGCCTGGGTTATAATAACATTATATATGAGTAAAAGTTCTATGTCACTTTTACGATCATATTGTTTGTTTCAAGAGATGAAACCATATTTGAAAATTTTTTCCAAGTCTAGCAAAGAAGTTCAAGAAGTTGTAAGAAGTATTGATAAAAAGTCTAATTATAGATACCCATTTATAGAACCAGCTGTTCTAGAGACTGAAGTAAGTGATAGTAAGGAGGGCTCGAAGTTAGGCACAAAAAAAGAAGTTGTCAAGCCTGAGCCTGCCTAATATACAAATAGTTTTAATGATATAATAAAGTTTATAGTTATTTACTACAAAGCAAATTCTTTGCCCTTAGTATCTGTAGCAGTAATATCTGGTTGAATAAAATCATCATAAAAATCTAATATAAATGTCGGGTTTGCAGATAAAGCACCAAAGGTTTGGGCCTTAGCTAATTCGCCATTTGCATCTCTAAAGTATACCCAGTTTACATAGTACTCTGGAATAATTTCTCCTGAAGAAGGATCTGTAACTAAACCTGTATCCATTGGATGATTAATTTTAAACTTTAATCTCCAATTTCCTGAGGATCTTTTATATTTTTGTACTAACATTTTTCCTAACTCAGTCGGCGCACATACTTCTTTTGTGGGATCACAAGCAGGCAATGAACAACCTCCAGGTGAATTTACTATCACTTTTTTAGAGGATATATTCCATACCCCCTCGTTATCTAAAACAGCTGCTCTAACATAAGAATCTTGTTCCATTCTAATATTAAACCCAACGGATTTCAGTGCTTTATTTGGATATAGTTTTGTAACTAATTGAATAGGATTGTTATCAACTAAAATTATTATAGTTTTTGAATATTTAAGTGTTTTTGGAATTTTTACAATCATAGATACTTCATGAGCTTCTTCAACTTCATCCTGAATTACTAAACGAATATTAGAATTATTTATATAATTATTATCTTTACCTAAATACTCATTTTTAAGTACAGTAAAGTTTGTTCCATAGACTTCTTCCTTGCTTTTTAATAATGAAGAAAAAAAAGCTAGACTAAAAATAAGCAATAAAATATAAAAATTTAATTTTTTAGAAATTAACATAAAATTATGTTATTCTTTTTTTTAATTTAAGCAATGAATAATACATATATTACTTTTCTAATAAATAAGATTAACTTGCTGGATAAAGCTGAGTACATGATGCTTGTATTAATCTTACTTTTAATTATTTCCTTATTTTTTTCATTCTTTTTAAACGTGGGTTCAAATAAAAGTATTGCACTAGAAAAACAAAAATTACTTAAAAAAGAAAAATTATTAATTAACTTAAATAATTTATTTAAAAATGGTCATATAAATGCAAAGGAATATAAGGAAAGAATTGCTAATTTAATTAAAAACAATAATTTATAGTATGACAGTAAATAAAAATAATTCAGATATTGCTGATTCATTTAAAAATCTTTTAAAAAAAGCAGATGAAATGGCACTAGAAAAAAAAAAAGATGATATTCTAGATAATAGTAAATTAATTACTGATAAAAAAAATAATTTTAATTTAATTGATAGCAAGATTCCAACTTTAGATAGGCTAGGTATTAAAAGCATTAAAAGAATTCCGGAAAATCCTTTTATTGTTAAGAGTAAAAATAAAAATGAACTTTACTTGAAAAAGAGAAAAGAGTTAATTATTAAACTTTCAATTATACTTAATAAACACATACATTACTGGTTACAAAAAGAAATGCCAAAATTCGCAAGATTACAATTAAAAAAACATGTTTCAAATTCAATACTCAATATACGAAAATAATACAGCTATAAATTAATATCCTAATTCTTATAATTTAATTAAGGCCTAATTATATTAGAATTTTATATTTTTCTAAGTTATTTTCGTTCCATTCAATTCCCGTACCTGGAATATCAGGAATATAGTATTTACCATCTTCTACTTTAAAACCAGTATCTTGTAAGATAGGGTTGGACCAATCCACCCATTCAAGCCAATGGGCTGTAGGTGTTAAATTCATTAAATGAGCGGATACTTCAGGATATAAATGTGTAGAAAATTTTAAGTTATAAGCTTCAGCTATACTAGCGGCTTTTAACCATCCACTTATTCCTCCTATTCGCATCAAATCTGGCATTATATAAGTACTAGCTTTTGCATTAATAGATTTTATTAAATCATAGGGCCCATGAAAATTTTCTCCTATACAAATAGGAGTCTTAATCTTAGATGAAAGTTTAGCACAATCATCAAAGTTTCTATAATTTACAGGTTCCTCAAACCAATATAATCCTATATCATCTAAAGTCATCATACGTTTTAGAGCGCTATCATACTCATAGCAACAATTAAAGTCAGACATAATGGTAATATTATCTCCACCTATTTTTTTGATTTTCTCTATCACACGAATATCATCTTTAATTTCATCCCTTCCAATTCTTACTTTTAACGCATTAAAAGAGCCATTATCAAAAAGGTCATCAATTTCTTTATCAACTTTGTCCAAAGGTATTAGCCAAAGTCCTCGGGAATTATAAGTTTTAATAGGTTTTAAATCTGACCCCAATAAAGAAGCCAGTGGCATATTTGCAGCTTTTGCATAAACATCCCAAAAGGCAATATCCAAAGCTGCTAGTGCGTAAAGTCCAATACCTTGATAACCTAGTAGTGCCGTTTTGTTAAAACCTTCTGCAAAAAAATTATAAGGCCTTATGTTACGATTTAAAAAGGGAATAGATAAAGCTTCGATACATTTTGCAATAACAGGTAATTGATTAACTAGATAAGGTCCTATATAACTTTTACCAATTAAACCTTTATTTGTATGAACGTCTAAGCATAAAAAAGGCCATTTTTCAAAAGTGCCCAAATGAGCAATTACAGGCTTATTTAATGGAACGTTAACAGCTCTTATATTTATTTTTTCTAATTTTAAATCCTCCATATCATATTTTTAGCATATTTTTTATAAAAGAAATAGTATTGTTAGTATCAGTAAACTTATAAGTATGAAAACCTAACTCTCTTGCAGGTTTTAAGTTTATACCTAAGTCATCTATAAATAAGATTTCCTCTGCCTTGAGGTTTAAATTATCTAGAACATAATTGTAAATTTTTTTTTCTGGTTTTCTCATATTTAGTTTACTAGATTCAAATATGTATTTAAAACTTTTTTTTATACTATTAAAATTATTTGAATTGCTATCTGATATATTATATTTAAAATTGTTTGTTAAACATATGCAATCATAATCTTTTAATAATGATTTTAGAAATTCAAACATTTTCTTATTTAATGATACATCTAAACATTTTAAAAGTCCTTTAGGGTCAATATTGTTTAAGCCCAAAGAAGCTGCTTCTAGTTTATATAACCTTATAAATTCGGATAGTGATATAATGTCTTTTTCAAATTTTGCCCAAGCATTATTAAGAGGGTTTGAAGAATTAATTTTTATTATAGTGTTGATTGGAAGTTTATAATTTTTTTCAAATCTTTTAAAATTTTTAATTGGGCTATCTGTTAGTACTCCACCATAGTCCCACATAATTGTTTTAATATTATTTTTATTCATTATTTAGTAATTTCTCATAAGATTCTAATTCATCAATATCTTCTAAGATGCTGGCATTTTTAATTTTAATTAGTTTAGTGTATTGCATACTTTTTTTTACCAGACCTTTCGCGCCTTTATCTCCACTGAGTTTTGTGAGTTCTAAAAAAAAATAATTACTAAAAATTATAGGATTGCCATTATTTTTATCATATGAAGGTATAATTATTAAAGGCATATTTTTAGTATAATACTTTTTAAATGCTCTAATTAACAAGTTATAAGTTTCAGTGCTTATTTTAGGCATATCCCCTAGACATATCATGGCTCCGTCAATATCTTTACTCAAATATTTTATTCCTTTAATAATAGATGAGGAAACTCCTTTTTTATAAGAAATATTATGAATGAGTTCAACATTAAATTTATTAAAAACCTTTGATACCTCAGTGTGTTGGTGTCCTGTAATTCCAATTATTTTATAAAATTCAGCATTATTTGCATTTTCAATAGTTTTTTCTAATATAGATTTATTGTGAAAGGCTAACAAAAGCTTATTACCTATTACCATTCTCGATGATTGGCCAGCAGCTAATATAATACCTATTATTTTAGGTTTCATTAAGATTTTTTTTTATAAAGTTTTTATATAATCCTCCATATGACATCTCTGCTATTATTTTTTTATTTATTTTTAAATCAAAACAAGCTTTTTCAAGCATTAAGTCGAAACCATTCCTTAATGAAGATTTAGCACATCCAGGAACACCTATTACTTTAATATTTTTTAGCTTACCGTACATGATTAAATTTCCTGGATCAGTAGGAGCACCAAAAGATATTACTTTTCCGTTAACTTTTTCTAAACTTCTTGGTAGTACATCGTTTTTGTCAACGATTGAAGTGCTCCCGTAAAGAAGGATTAAATCACTATTTTTAATTATTCTTAATTTTAGAAAAGCAATCAGGCTTTCAGTCGAATGCTTGCAATATAAAGTATTTTTGAGCTTTAGATTAAACTTAGACAGTCTATCATTTATTGAATTTATGACTTTTGTATTTAACTTATTATTTTCTTCGTTTGAAGTAATTATCAAATTAATAATTTTAGTTATTGGTTTATCAATTTTTAAAATTTTAAAAAAAGATTTATTATTTAAAATTTTATCAAATTTAATCTTACTGATAGCATAGGGGAGAATTTTTACATTTCCTATAAGTTGATTCTTTTTTATAATTTTTTCAGATTTTATCATAGCAACAGCTAAATCATCATTTAAATAGTTTAAATTGATTAGTTTTTTTTTATCATAATTTAACATGCCATTTATAGTAGAAAAAAGGTCAGCTCTACCGTTTATAGGTTTATTGATTTTTATATGCTTATGAGATATGTATTTAGCTATTTTTAAGGAAGCCACATTTTCATCGATATAGTTTTTATTTTGATCAAATATATAAACTTTTTTTATTCCTATACTTTTAAATAACATAATATCTTCGTGATGTAGTATTTTTCCTTTAGGAATTTTTTCTTTATTAATTACAATACTATGTGCTAAAATTTTATTTATAGATTCTTCAATTTGAACTAGTTTAAGCATGTGATTTATTTTTTATTTCTATTATTTGTGATATTATAGATAGGGCAATTTCTGTAGGAGTTTTTGCGCCTATATTTAACCCTACAGGACCATGTAATTTTTTTATCTTTTTATCAGAAAGACCTTTTCTTTTTAGCCTCTCTTGCCTACTTAAGTGTGTTTTTTTAGACCCTAAGCAACCTATATAAAAAGCATTAGATTCAAGTGAATATTCTAAAGCCGGATCATCTAATTTTGGATCATGAGTAAGAGTAACTATTGAAGTACTTTCATCGATATTAATTCTTTTAAGAGCTTCATCAGGCCACTCTTTGTATATGGTTACCTTATTAAAAATTTTATCAGCAAAATTATCTCTTGGATCAATTAAGAACACTTTATAGCCTAAAAGAGTAGAAAACTTTATTAAAGGTTCAGCTATGTGAACTGCGCCTACAATAATAACTTTAATATTTGTTTTATATACTTTTAAAAACCACATGTCGTCTGATAAACCTTTCAAAGTTGATTTTTCTATTTTATGGAAACTTTCTAAATTATTTTTTAGTAAACTATTATTAAACTCTGAGTCGCCATCAAAAAATTCTTTCTTACCGTCTTTTAATCTAGTAGCAATTATAAGTTTTTTTTCTGTAGAAAAGGTCTTTATAATTTTATTTATATAACTTATATCAGCAATAGATATTTTTTCTAAAAATACTTTAATTTTTCCGCCACATGTGAGACCCACTTCCCAAGCTTTACTGTTAGAAACACCAAAATCTAAAGTTTCTACATTATTACTTTTTATCACTTCAATAGCTTTGCCAAATACAAAGCTTTCAACACAGCCTCCAGAGACTGAACCTATAATTTCATTCTTATCATTAATAGCCATAATGCTTCCTACTGGTCTAGGACTTGAACCCCAGGTTTCAATCACAGTTGCAATGGCAACTTCATGTTTATTACTTAGCCATTCTTGTATTTTAAAATATATTTCTTTTTCATTCATTTTTTAATAACTCACTTATCAAAATAGGTATTTTATTTATTAACAAAGATTTTCTATAATCAGCACTTGCATGAATATCATTATTGAAATTTAAATAATCTAAATTTAATTTAGAGTAATCAAAACTCCTTAACTCCTTTAAAGAAAGTTTTCTAAACTCCTCCATTAAAGATGCCTTATTAGATATACCGGTAGTTGCTATAGATACAGTATTATCAAAAAAGCATCCAAAAATTCCTATGATCGCATATTTTGATGCTTGACTTGACACTTTTAAGTAGTAGGAGTTCTTTCTAATTGGAAAAGTTATAGACTTCACAATTTCATTTGTTTCTAAACTAGTTTCAAACATATCAACAAAAAAGTCTTTTGCCAAAACAATTCTTTTATTGGTATTAATAGTAGCATCTAATGAAAGAAGAGCAGCTGGGTAATCAGCAGCTGGATCAGCGTTGCAAATAGAGCCACCAATAGTACCAAGATTTCTGATAGCATTATCAGCAATCTTAGAGGCTAAGTAAGATAAACCGGAAATATTATTTTTAATTAATG
>MDTB01195833.1_pt1 | contig 20435 bp, 15 predicted proteins | sample 811161 | NCBI WGS metagenome assembly MDTB01 (sample SAMN05326650, study PRJNA326480) | marine metagenome | isolation source: seawater | place: Mediterranean Sea | collected 2009
TCTTCACCCATTTTCTGAACAGCTACATTCATTAAAGGGGGGCCACAGAAATACAGTTCGATATCTTCAGGAGCTTCATGTTTGGACAAATATTGATCAATAACAGCTTTATGTACAAATCCTAAAAATCCATCTCCCTTATCATCCTCAACATCTTTTTTAACTTTCCAATTATCCTCCTTGTGTGGCTCTGATAAAACAATGAAAAATTTAAAGTTGTCAAACTGTTCTTCCAAACGATAAAAATGATCTAGGTAGAACAATTCACGCTTTGACCTTCCTCCGTACCAATACGTTACTTTTCTACCCGTCTTTAATGTTTTGAACAAGTGATATAGATGGGATCTCATAGGCGCCATTCCAGCACCACCCCCAACGTACAGCATTTCGGCCTCTGTTTCGTTAATAAAAAACTCTCCATAAGGACCTGAAATGGTCACTTTATCACCCGCTTTTTTTGAAAATATATAAGAGGAAGCAATACCTGGATTAACGGACATCCATCCGTTTTTTGCCCGATCGAATGGCGGAGTAGCAATACGTACATTGAGCATGATTTCTCGCCCTTCAGCAGGATAAGAGGCCATTGAATAGGCCCTTGTAATCACTTCTTCGTTCTTCATTTTCAGGTCCCATAATCCGAACTTTTCCCATTCTAACTGAAACTTATCAACCTGATCGTGCTCTTCTGGGTGCGCATCAATATTGAAATTTTTAAAATCTATCTCACATTCAGGAATTTCTATCTGAATGTATCCCCCAGGCCGATAATCCATATCTTCAGGTAATTGCACCACAAACTCTTTGATAAACGAGGCAACATTATGATTTCTAACCACGGTTGCCTCCCACTTCTTAATCCCAAATATCTCATCAGGGATTTTGATATTCATGTCTCCCTTTACTTTTACTTGACAGGCCAATCGTACATTTCCTTTTTGCTCAGTCCTCGATAAGTGACCGACCTCTGTGGGTAAAATATCTCCACCTCCGTCAAGAATTTGACATTTACACATTGCACAAGTACCCCCACCTCCACAGGCCGAAGGTAAAAATATTTTTTGAGAGCTCAATGAACTCAATAATGAAGTTCCAGCTGAGGTTACCACCGGATGCTCTGTATCTCCATTAATGATCAAGTTCACTGGACCTGATTGAACCAATTTAGATTGTGCGAAAAGTAACACAAAAACTAGCAGTAAGATCACTGCTGTGAAGGCGAAAATTGAAGTTAAAACTATAGATGTCATCGGAAAAACATGGATTTGCGTTTTGAAACACAAATATAAAAGATATCCGTAAACGATAAGGGCATTTAACCTTAAAACTTACACCCGCTCATTTTTTTATGATGCGTTAAAAATCAATGTTAAAAGCGTTGCTATCCTGTTTTTGAGCTGTCTGCGATCCACAATAAAATCTAAAAATCCATGATATAACACGAATTCTGAGCGCTGAAATCCCTTAGGGAGGTCTTTACCAATAGTTTCTCTTATAATTCTGGGCCCCGCAAATCCGATAAGTGCTCCCGGCTCAGCAATGTTAAAATCACCTAACATGGCAAATGAAGCCGTCACGCCACCTGTAGTTGGATCTGTTAACAAGGAAATATAGGGTATTTTTTTCTGCTCGAGTAAAGTTAGCTTTCCAGAAATTTTTGCTAATTGCATCAAAGAAATTCCAGCCTCCATCATCCTTGCCCCACCGGATTTAGATATTATTAGGATGGGGATATTATTTTGATAAGAATAATCTATCGCCCTAGAAATCTTCTCTCCTACTACCGCCCCCATCGAACCTCCTATGAAGCTAAAATCCATACAGGCAATGACCAACGGCTTCCCTTTGCTCATACCATGCGCCGTTCTCACAGCGTCTTTTAATCCCGTTTTCTTTTGGCTATCCGCAATGCGATCTGAATATTTTTTTGTGTCTTCAAATTTCAAAGGATTCGCCGAAGTCATTAACGTGTCCATTTCTTCAAATTTATTATTGTCAAATAATATTTCAAAATATTCCTTCGATCCTATTTTTACGTGATAATCATCTTCTGGACAGACATAGGAATTTTTTTTTAGTTCACGCATGTGAATAACGTGTCCATTGGGAGTTTTATACCAAAGACCATCAGGTGCTTCTTTTTTCTCCTTTGTAGAGGTCTGTATACCCTTATCTTTTCTATTAAACCAAGCCATAATAAATTGAAATGAACAACAAATTTATATTAAAATATATATTAAGATTTAGACAGATTTTTATTTAGACAAAATCTCTTAATTAACTTCTTCGTAATCAATGTAATCGCCTCCCTTGAAACCTTCCGATTTTTTTGGTATATGTTCAATATCAACATTACTGTCTGGTGCAGAATACTTGCGCCCGCTCCCCGTATTTGATGCTCTTTTAGACTGCGAAGCTCCAATAAATAATATTTTAAATAGAAAACCGCCTACCTTATAAATGAGATAGAAAATGAAACTTAATATTAGTAGAAACTTTATCATTCGATAATAATTATCTACTCAAATAAAAATTGCGCTCATTATAAATTTTCAGAAAATAATCATCCATCAAATCATCAATAAAATAGATTGACTCACCGGTTGATTTCATTTCAGGCCCAAGCTCTTTATTGACATTAGGAAATTTATGAAAGGAGAAAACAGGCTCCTTGATTGCATAGCCTACTTTTACTGGTTTAAAATCAAAATCTGTGACTTTTTTCTCCCCCAACATTACCTTGGTTGCAAAATTAACATAGGGTTCTTGATAGGCCTTACAGATAAAAGGCACCGTTCTAGAGGCTCTAGGGTTGGCTTCGATGATATAAACCTTATCGTTTTTTATGGCAAATTGAATATTAATCAGACCAACCGTTTTTAAGGCCATAGCAATTTTAGCTGTGTACTCTTCGATTTGTCGAATGATAAAATCTCCCAAATTATAAGGGGGCAAAACAGCATAAGAATCCCCAGAGTGGATCCCTGCCGGCTCAATATGCTGCATAATTCCAATGATATGAACATTTACTCCATCGCAAATAGCATCTGCCTCCGCCTCTATAGCTCCTTCTAAAAAATGATCAAGCAGTATTTTTCCATCAAGCTTCTGATTCAGTAAGTTCACTACATGATTCTCTAATTCATCTTCATTGATGACTATTTTCATACTTTGCCCTCCTAAAACATAAGAAGGTCTAACTAAGAGCGGAAAACCAATTTCCTTGGAAAGCTCAATCGCTGAAGCTGCATCCGTAATGGTGCCATACTCGGGATAAGGTATTTCTTGCGCTTTCAGAAGATCCGAAAATCTCCCCCGATCCTCTGCAAGATCCAACGCATCGAAACTCGTACCCAAAATTTTGATGCCATAGCGCTCCAACTTTTCCGCAAGTTTAAGTGCCGTTTGACCGCCGAGCTGTACGATAACACCCACCGGCTTTTCTAATTTGATGATTTCATAAATATGCTCCCAAAATACGGGTTCGAAATACAGCTTGTCCGCTACATCAAAATCCGTAGATACCGTCTCAGGGTTACAATTAATCATGATGGTTTCATAGCCACATTCTTTGGCTGCCAAAACACCATGAACACATGAATAATCAAATTCTATTCCCTGTCCAATGCGATTGGGTCCTGAACCCAAGACTACTACTTTTTTACGATCCGATGAGATGGACTCATTCTCCTGATCGAAAGTCGAATAATAATAAGGCGTTTTGGCTTCAAATTCTGCGGCACAAGTATCAACAATCTTGAAAATTCTTTTGATCCCTGCTGCTTCTCTTTTATCAAAAACTGCACTCTCTAAACAATGGAGTACATGGGCAATTTGCCTGTCCGCATAGCCTTTCTCTTTGGCCTTCCTGAGCAAAACATCAGGTAAAGTCTCCAAAGAAAATGCTGTAATTTCATTTTCTAACAAAATAAATTCTTCTATCTGACTTAAAAACCAAGGATCAATGCTGGTCAACTTATGAATTTTATTAAAAGGAATCCCCAGTTTGAAGGCATCATAAATATGAAAAAGTCGATCCCAACTTGGATTTTCTAAACTATTGAGTATCTTGGATTGATCGGTAAGCTCTCTTCCATCAGCCCCCAATCCGTTTCTCTTGATTTCAAGTGATTGACAAGCCTTTTGTAAGGCTTCTTGAAAATTACGACCAATACCCATGGCTTCTCCCACCGCTTTCATCTGAAGGCCTAAACGACGATCGCACCCTTTAAACTTATCAAAGTTCCATCTTGGAATTTTCACAATCACATAATCAATTGCCGGCTCAAAAAAAGCAGAAGTTGTTTTAGTGATTTGATTCTGCAGTTCGTCTAAATTATAACCAATGGCCAATTTAGCTGCGATTTTAGCGATCGGATAACCCGTTGCCTTGGAAGCCAGAGCGGAAGAGCGGGAGACCCGAGGATTGATTTCAATACCAATAATTTGGTCGGTTTCAGGATGCACTGAAAATTGGACATTACAACCTCCTGCAAACTGACCGATTCCGTTCATCATTTTAATGGCCAAATCGCGCATTCTCTGATATACCGTATCTGACAAGGTCATGGCGGGTGCCACTGTTATCGAATCCCCCGTATGAATACCCATCGGATCAAAATTCTCAATAGAACAAATGATGATCACATTACCTATATTATCTCTTAATAATTCCAACTCAAACTCTTTCCATCCCATGATACTTTGCTCTACCAGTACCTCATGAATTGGAGATGCTTGCAAACCTGCATTTAGCGCCTCATCAAAATCCTCTGATTTATTCACAAAGCCTCCACCAAACCCACCAAGCGTATAAGAAGGTCGGATCACCAACGGGAAACCAATCTCTTGTGCTATTTCTTTACCTTTCAAAAATGAAGTTGCGGTTTCCCCTCGACACACATCAATCCCGAGTTCCAACATTCTAATCCTAAATTCTTCACGATCTTCCGTGGTTTCTATCGCTTTAACATCCACTCCGATCATTTCGGTATTGTACTTTTCCCAAATACCTGCTTCTTCACATTCAATGGCCAAGTTTAAAGCGGTTTGTCCTCCCATTGTAGGCAGCACAGCATCTATTTGACGCTCTTCTAATATCTCACGTATGGAATTCTTGGTCAGGGGCTTTAGATAAACATAATCAGCCATGACGGGATCTGTCATGATAGTCGCTGGATTGGAGTTGATAAGAGTTACCTCAATGCCTTCTTCTTTCAGAGAACGGGCAGCCTGTGATCCCGCATAATCAAACTCGCAAGCTTGGCCAATCACAATGGGTCCACTGCCGATAATGAGCACTGATTTTATGTTAAGGTCTTTAGGCATATTCAATTAGAGTTAAAGTGACAAACAAATTGACACAAAGTTAACTTTTGTTCCTTAAATTTTAATCTGAATTAAGACTTAAATTTCGGTCCTCATGAAAATAAGCTGCAGGCGGTCATCCGTAAACCTTAATTTGCTCGTACCCAGTAAAAAATAACGTACCACTCGTCAACTGACTTTTTGAACACCTAGTCCATTTTTACCGTTCAGGGACATCATCCCATTTTTAATATGAAAACCTCCAGTCACCACATCTTTGATTAAATCCAAACTGCCGTCTAAATCTAAAAATTTGGTACTTCGTGAAGACAATGCCAAATGCAAGGCCGCCGCAATACTCACTACACTCTCATCATTACAACCCCACATCAATTTTACCTTACTAGCTTCAGCGATATACGCGATCTGCTTAGCTACCAATAATCCGCCTGTTTTCATCAACTTGATGTTAAAAATATTACATCCTGGAGCTTCTTTGAGAAGTTTCAGACCATCTTTTGGATTCTTTAGCGATTCATCGGCCACAACCAACTGAGCAATCGATGGATGTAATTCATTTACATATTTTATGAAATTTCGTGTAGAAAACGGTTGCTCAATAAGTTCCAGTTTGATCTTTGCCATTCTTTTTACGAATTCGTTCAAATCTACGGTACTATAACCTTGGTTAGCGTCTACACGAAGTACAACATCAGGCATGCACTCTGCGATTTTGATCACTCTTTCTCCATCTAATACTGGATTAAGGCCTGTTTTAACTTTAAAAACCCTAAACCCCATACCATAATATTCTTCCGCTTCTGAAAGTGTTTCCCCTATATTTTTGATTCCAATCGTGATTGAGGTGGGTAGCGTCTGTTGTTGCTGTCCAAAATAATCAACCAAAGGGATTTTGAGGAATTGAGTAAATGCATCATGGAGGGCAATATCAATGGCCGCGTGGGTTCCCGGTTGATTTGTAAACTTATCATGCGTCTGCCTTAGTAGACCTTCGGTTTGGGTAATCTTCTGACCGATCAAATAACTGAAATCCACATTGCTTAAAGAGTTCAGCGTTTCCTCTACTGATTCTCCAACTACCGCCTTACTTGAATTGGACGCACCTATGCCTATGATCCCATTTTCTAACTCAATTTCCACAAAAGCAATGAGTACTTCTGAAACCGTTTTATAAGCAATGGTATAAGGACGACTTGTGCCTAAATCGCGACCATACACTTTTACGTCTTTAATTTTCATAGCTGCTGATTAAGTACATTTAATATGATGGGATCCATTGGCTCACTCATAGGAATAATTATAGGGATACTTGTTTTTTGAGCCAGCGAATCACGATATTTTAACAGCTGTTCCGTCGCTGCTCCTTCGCCATTTAAAGTGATTCCCAACACACGAGTTCCTAGATGTTCGATAAGCATTACTTCATTTAAAATATCGGGAATATGAGCTGGGTATTGCTCGAAACCACTAAACTTTTTGCGCATGGGTACATGCTGTAGGATCACTCCATCCAAATCGCCAGATATGATGAATTCGGACCCACAAGGTCCGCTAGGATTACGGAGGCTGGATTGACCTTCAATAATCAGTATATCTACCCTTTTTTCCTCCCAACATGAATATAATGCATGTTCCAATTCTCCTGGGATAAAGTCATTGGGCGTGGCATCGAAAAGCAAGCCATAATCTGCACCCTGCATCCAACCCGTTTGGCCCGTATAGATCATTTCGGCAGGATACCCTTTTGCATTAAGTTGCTCCTCTAAAAATCTAGAGGTAGTTCTTTTTCCTGTGGCACAATCCATTCCCAAAACAGCTATTTTTAGTGCTGTAATTTGTACTACTTTTCCTTGCCAAAAATGTAAATCTTTAAACGCTTTGGGTTTTCTAATATCAAATATTTTGGCTCCCCATACCAAAAAGGGCTTGAATTCATCTAAATCATTCAAAGGCTCATGCAGCCCATTGACTAAATGAATTCCATTTTTCAATACATTTTGAACACTTTCATACAGCTCTCGAGGCAATAATCCCCCTTTAGTAGCCATGCCAATAATGGCAAATTCAGGCTTCCCAAAGGAATGGATAAAAGCATCAATACTCTGCACCACCGGAATGCCTTTTTGGGTACCCTCAACGAAATCACTAGCATCGGAACCTGCATGTTTTTCATCTATAATACCTAAAATTTTAAATCTTTTGCCCGCACGGAGGAGTCCATGTGCTGTTTTGGCGTGACTGTTTTGCAAGAGCCCTCCCGTAATAATAACCGCTGTTCCTGAAATGTGCGCTTGATCCATCTTTCTTTTTTAAAAAGAATAACCAAATTAATGGGTTCGACCGACCTCTCCAAGGATCTACCACTCAAATAATTGATCAAAAAAATAACTGATCAGTTACATGTGTATTGGACGATTTTCTGTAGCGGATAAGCAAGCTTCCTTAACCGCCTCCATGTAGGTAGGATGTGCATGAGACATTCTAGCTACATCTTCTGCGGAAGCCCTAAATTCCATGGCAGTCACCCCAGCTGCAATCATATCTGCCGCCCTGGCACCAATAATATGGATACCTAATATTTCGTCTGTGCTTGCATCTGCAATGATTTTCACCAAACCTTCTATGTCCATAGAGGCCCGTGCCCTACCCAGTGCTTTATAGGGGAACTTTCCAATTTTAATGGGTCGCTTTTCTTGGATTAATTCAGCCTCTGTTGCCCCTACACTGGCTACTTCCGGCCAGGTGTAAACAACACCAGGTATCAAATTGTAATGAATGTGTGGCTGTTGGCCTACCATTTGTTCAGCGACAAAAACACCCTCTTCTTCTGCCTTATGAGCCAACATGGCACCTTTAACAACATCACCAATGGCCCAAATGTGGTCAAGATTTGTTTTTAAATGTTGGTCTACGTCTACTCGACCTCTATCATCTAAAACTACTCCTATTTTATCTAATCCCAAGCCCTCTGTGTGGGCTTTTCTACCAATAGAGACCAAACAATAGTCTCCTTTGAGACTGAGGATTTCAGAGGTCTTATTTTCCGCCGTCACCGTTACCTCTTTCCCTTTTACTGCGACTCCCGTAACCTTGTGACTAAGATAAAAATCAAATCCAATCCCCTTAAGACTTTTTTGAAGCTCTTTACTCATGGTTTTATCCATGTTGGGTATAATTCCATCTAAAAATTCAACAACCGATACTTTTGCCCCAAGTCTGGCATAGACAGAGCCTAACTCCAAACCTATGACGCCCCCACCTATAATCACCAGATGTTTAGGGACCTCTTTCAATTCTAAGGCTTCCGTCGAGGTAATGACTCGTTTTTTGTCCACTTTGATGAAAGGAAGTGTGGCAGGTTTGGAGCCAGTAGCAATAATAATTTTTTCACCCGTAATACTTTGGGTCTCTTTCCCAACAATTTGAACCGTATGCGAATCCAAAAAAGAACCTAAACCATTGAATACATCGATTTTATTCTTTTTCATCAAATATTGGATGCCATCAGTATTTTGACTCACCACATCCGACTTGCGCGCGATCATTTGTTTGAAATTGACTTTAGGCACAGATATATCAATGCCATGTGTTTTGAACGTATGGGTCGCATTATGAAAATGTTCTGAAGAATCCAGTAAGGCTTTAGACGGAATGCATCCCACATTTAAACAGGTACCACCTAAAGAATTGTACTTTTCAATAATGGCTGTTTTAAATCCCAGCTGGGCACATCGTATCGCTGCCACATATCCGCCAGGTCCTGATCCGATAACAATTACTTGATAATCCATGATTCTGTGTTTATTGTGTTTAAATAGCAAAAACCTTAATATTTTCTTAAACTCCCAAGAGCAATCGTGAAGGATCTTCTAAAAGTTCTTTTAATCTTACCAAAAAGCTTACGGATTCCCGACCATCTATAATGCGGTGGTCATAAGAAAGTGCAACATACATGATCGGTCGAACCACTATTTCTCCATCCTCCACTACAGGTCTCTGCACAATATTATGCATCCCTAAAATAGCTGATTGTGGGGCATTGATGATGGGTGTCGATAGCATCGAGCCAAAAATTCCTCCATTGGTGATGGTAAAAGTACCTCCGGTCATTTCTGGAATACTTAATTTGTTTTCTCTGGCTTTAGTGGCTAACCTAACTACTTCCCTCTCTATTTGCTCAAAGGACAGGGTTTCAGCATTCCGGATCACAGGAACAACAAGACCTTTGGGTGCTGACACAGCGATAGAGACATCACAAAAGTTACTATATATGATTTCATCTCCATCAATTTTTGCATTTACAGCTGGCCAATCCTGCAGTGCCACGCAACAGGCCTTGGTAAAGAAAGACATGAAACCAAGACCCACTTCATATTTTGCTTTAAATGTTTCTTTATATTTTTTTCTTAACTCCATGATCGGTTGCATATTGACTTCATTAAAAGTAGTCAACATGGCAGTTTCATTTTTAACTGAAACCAATCTCTTCGCTACAGTTTTTCTCAAAGGTGACATTTTTTGCCTTCGCTCAGACCGCTCACCTTGATCTGAAGATTGTACAGGATCATTTGTGATAGATTTCTCATGCTCTTTTGGGGATGATGACTCCACTTTTTGTGGTTGGGCATTTATGGCGTCTTCTTTGGTAATTCTTCCACCTACACCTGTTCCTTGGACCGCGGCTGACGAAATTCCTTTTTCTGCCAATATTTTGGCCGCGGCGGGAGGGGCATGTCCCAAGGCATAGCCTTTCGATGCAGTCGGTGTTGTGGTGTGATCTGATTCAGAGGGTATAACTGCTGTATTGGGCTGCACCTCATCGGTTACGGATATTTGACATATTAATCCTCCAATCTCGAGGGTCGTGCCATCAGCAGCCAAAATTTCTAATTTTCCTGTCGCCTCGGCCGTTAATTCGAAAGTAGCCTTATCGGATTCAATTTCTGCAATGACCTCATCTAAAACGACTAAATCACCCGATGCCTTGGCCCAGTTAGATATCGTTACCTCGTTGATCGATTCACCTACCGTGGGCACATACATTTGAATGGTTTTTACGGCTCCTGCGGTCAATTTTTCTGATTTCACATCAGGAGTTATCGCTACTTTTATTTCACTTGATGCCTCAATAACGCATAATAGGCCGCCGATTTCAACGGTATCACCCGCACCTACCTTAAGTTTCAAAATGCCCTCAATTTCAGCACTGACTTCAAATGTGGCCTTATCCGATTCAAGCTCACAAATCACCTCATCCATTTCTACATGATCTCCGTCATTTTTCATCCATTGTGAAACAGTAACTTCCGATATTGATTCCCCAACCGATGGGACTTTCATTTCAAGACTCATATGCTTATAATTTAAATGCTTTGTTAACTAAATCTTCTTGTTCTATTTTGTGGATTTTATTAAAACCCGTCGCAGGTGACGAAGCTGCTTTTCTTGCCACGAGTGCAAATTCATAACCCTCTGATATTCTGAGGATATAGGACCAAGGTCCCATATTTTCAGGTTCTTCTTGTGCCCATATTAATTTAGGATTTTTATATTTTTTCAGAATCGCATCCAATTGTTTTTTAGGAAAAGGATGCAATTGTTCTATTCTAATGATAGCAACTTCTTTGGCCTTTTGCTTTTGCTGCTCGTCAAAAAGATCAAAATAAATTTTCCCAGAGCAGACGATTACCTTTTTCACCTTACTAGCGACCACGTAATCATCTGAATAAACTTCACAAAACTTACCTTCAGTAAAATCTTTTATCCGCGCGGCTACCTTCGGACTTCTTAACAAAGATTTAGGGGAAAATACGACACAGGGTTTTCTGAATTCCCAAGCCACCTGTCTACGCATTAAATGAAAAAAGTTGGCCGAACTGGTTACGTTTGCGATAATCATGTTATCCTGAGCACACATCTGAAGAAACCGTTCCATACGGGCACTGGAATGTTCAGGACCTTGACCTTCGTAGCCGTGGGGGAGTAACATCACCAAGCCATTCATTCGTTGCCATTTAGTCTCCGCGCTTGAAATAAATTGATCAATCATGACCTGAGCCCCATTGGCAAAATCTCCAAATTGTGCTTCCCATACCACCAATGCATTGGGGGTTGACATGGCGTAACCATATTCGAAGCCCAGTACGCCGAACTCAGACAACAGAGAATTAAAAATTTTCAGAGGCTGTTGGCCCTCCTCGATATGATTTAGATGGCAATAAGATTCGTTGGTCTCTGAATCAACTACAAAAGAATGCCGGTGGGAAAAAGTACCGCGTTTGACATCCTGACCCGACATGCGCACGATTTTACCCTCAGCCAATAATGATCCGTAGGCAAGTAATTCACCTTCACCCCATCCTAATTCTTTTTTGTCAAAAAATGCCGATTTTCGATCTTTCATAAGCTTTTCTATTTGTCTTAAGGGTTTAAAACCTACGGGGAGCGTGGTCAGTGCATGCGCTATTTTTTGAACCAACGCATCAGAAATTGAGGTGTCGGGAGATGCATGAAAATCTTCAGATTTAGACTTTCTTAAAAACTTCCATTCCTCATCAATTTTTTGTGGCTTATACGGTAGTGGCTTTTGCTTCACGAGATTGAGCCTATCCTGCAGTAGTTTTTTAAATTCCTTATCTAATTTTTCGGCAGTTTCTCCAGCTTCATCCCCCCTTTCTTTGAGTTTTTTTATATACACCTCACGCGGATTGGGATGCTTGGAGATAATATTGTAAAGTTTAGGTTGCGTAAATTTGGGTTCATCACTTTCATTATGACCGTGTCTTCTATAGCACAGTAAATCAATAAAAATATCTTTACCAAACTCCTGTCTGTACTCCACAGCTAGATTGACTGCAAAATTGACAGCTTCAGCATCATCGCCATTGACATGCAACACGGGCGCATCTATTATTTTCGATAAATCTGTACAATAAATACTTGACCTTGCATCGTCATAATCTGTGGTAAAACCTACTTGATTATTGATGACAAAATGAATCGTTCCTCCGGTTCTATAACCTTCTAAATTGGCCATTTGAACACATTCGTAAACCAAGCCTTGACCCGCAACCGCAGCATCTCCATGAATGACGATAGGTAGACATTTGGACATATCTCCCCCATATTCGTCATCTATTTGCGCTCGGGTTACTCCCAATACTACGGGGTCTACGGCTTCGAGATGTGAAGGATTAGGTGCAAGTTTCACATAGGCCATATTTCCGGAATCTGAAACATATTGGCTTGAAAATCCCAAATGATACTTCACATCTCCATCACCCATGGTAAGATCTGGATTGGATCCTCCTTCAAATTCATTAAAAATTTCATCATAGGTTTTGCCCATGATATTAGCCAAAACATTCAATCTCCCACGATGCGCCATCCCAATAACTACTTCCTGGACACCAAATTCGACGGCCCTTCTAATTACTTTATCTAGCGCTGGTATGGTATTCTCTCCGCCTTCCAAAGAAAACCTTTTTTGACCTATATATTTGGTATGTAGAAAGTTTTCAAATACCACGGCTTCATTGAGTTTACCCAAGATGTGTTCTTTCTCTTTTTCGGGAGGATTAATGTTGGCGCCCTCAGTTTCACATTTGGAACGAAACCAGGCCAAAATATGCGGTTCTCTTAAGTGGGAATATTCATAACCAATAGATTCTAAATAAATCTTCTTTAATCGAGTTACAATATCTTTTAACTTAGCAGAACCTAGTCCTATTTCATTACCTACCTGAAAGTGAGTTTCTAAATCAGATGATGACAAACCGAAATGATCTAAATCTAATTTGATATCATGATTCCTTCTATCCCGTACAGGGTTGGTATCTGATTTCAAGTGTGCTCTTGATCTATAAGCATGTATCAGATTTTTGACAGCCGTTTCTTTTGAGTTTCCCACAGCAGGATCGGCACTGGCACCAAAGCTATTAGAAGAAAACTCAAATCCCTGGAAAAATAATCTCCATGAAGCATCCACGCTTTTAGGATCTTCCTGATAAGATTCATATAGATTATTAATGTGCGCTACATCCGCATTTCCGACATAAGAATATTTATCCATTTGAGTACTTATTAACAAGTAATCAAATATAGAAAGAGTTTTTAATTATTACAAAACCGTATAAACGAATATACAAATAGATTTAAAATAAAATTTAAATTGGATCTAATTGATTTTATTGCATCGCCCAAATAACTTAATAAATATTTTCCTTTATCTTTGCGCTCTATTTTTTAAATTTTTAACATGGACGCGTTCCATATATTAAACAAATAATGTCAGTAAAAATAAGATTAGCACGTCGAGGACGTAGAAAATTGGCCCTATATGATGTGGTCATCGCAGACGCAAGAGCACCACGAGATGGTCGCTTTATTGAAAAAATTGGTACTTATAATCCCAATGTCAATCCTGCCTTCATTAATATCAATGAAGAAAAGGCCCTAGATTGGATTATGAAAGGTGCCCAGCCAACCGATACGGCTCGAGCAATTCTATCTGAAAGAGGAGTTATGTTTAAAAAACATCTTCAAGTGGGCATCAATAAAGGAGCCATCACACAAGAGAATGCAGACAAAAAGTTTGACGAGTGGTTCCAAAACAAACAAAAACAGAATCAAGAAGCCCTTAATAAATTGACTGAAGCCAGCAACAAGGTGGCCAAAACAAAGTTTGAGGCTGAAAAGAAGATCAATGAAACAAGAGCAGTGGCCATCATGAAAAGAAAGCAAGATGCAGAAGCCGCGCTAGCTGCTGAAATAACAGATGCTGGAATAGGTGCTTCTGAGAAAGAACTCACCGAAGAGGCTGAGGAAGCGATCTCAGATCAGAAAACTGCTGAAAAGGCAAATGCCGAAACGCCTGAAGCTTCCAAAACTGAATCCGCTGCACCACAAGAAGTGAAAGTGGAAGAAGCGAAAGTAGAGGAAGTGAAAGTGGAGGAAGTGAAAGCTGGTGCGCCTGCAGAAACTGAAATTAAAGAAAGTGATAAGGGAGCAGCAGCAACTGAAGAAGCTTCAAAATAATTATCCCCATGCGTAAGGATGAATGTTACCAGTTGGGGCATATCGTCAAAACGCACGGTTTAAAAGGTATGGTAACCATTGAATTGGATGTAGACCAACCAGATGAATACAGTGAATTGGAATCGGTATTTCTAGAGCAATCTGGAAATCTGATTCCTTTTTTTGTTAAACAAATCTCAATGAATGGTGTAAAAACACTCATTCATTTCGAAGACATTGATCACGTCGATTTGGCCAAGGACCTCGTAGGTCAAGCACTCTATCTACCTCTAAATCACTTGCCAAAACTTCAATACGGTGAATATTTTTTCCACGATCTAGTCGGTTTTGAGATATTCCACCTAGGAACTTTTTTAGGTACAATTGCACAAATTTATCAACCCTCTTCACAATATCTTGCAGCTGTTTTCTACAAAGAACAAGAACTGTTAATCCCCATCGAAGACGCGATATTCAAAAAAGTTGATCTAACAAAAAAAGAAGCTCATATTGAACTTCCTGATGGTTTCATGGAAATCTATTTTAGCAATGAGAATTGACATTATCACATGTCTACCTGAACTCTTTGAGGGTCCCATGAATCAAAGTATTGTCAAAAGAGCTCAAAAAAAAGGATTGGTAGAGCTCTATATTCACGATTTAAGACCTTTTACCAGCAACAAACAAAAATCTATTGATGATTATGCTTATGGAGGAGGGGCAGGGATGGTCATGATGATTGAGCCTATTGACCGGTGCATCAGCGCTCTAAAAAAGCACACAGATTATGATGAGATCATTTTTATGACACCCGATGGAGAGAAATTAAACCAATCCACGTGCAATCAATTGTCTCTTAATAAAAACATCATATTACTCTGTGGCCACTACAAAGGGATAGATCAACGCGTACGTGACCATTTAATCACCCGAGAAATCAGTATCGGAGATTATGTTCTCTCTGGAGGTGAAATAGCCGCTATGGTGGTTGCCGATAGTTTAATCCGACTGGTCCCAGGTGTGCTCAATGATGAAAGCTCCGCTCTCACCGACTCTTTTCAAGATGACCTATTAGCTCCTCCTGTGTATACACGACCTGCTATATATAACGGATGGAAAGTACCAAAAGTACTCTTATCAGGCAATGAGGCTGTGATAAATTACTGGAGACATGAAGCAGCTGTTAAGAAAACTAAAGAAAGACGGCCCCGTTTACTGAATTAATCAAATCTAAAAGCCATCACAATGAGTATAAAATATTTTAAAAGCTCATAGATCGCTTGGTAAGCTCATATTGACAAAAGATATTAAATTAACTTTACGCACCTTAAAGATAAATTCATTGAAAATAGTCGTCAAAACCTTACATGGACTCGAAGAGGTCCTCATGAAGGAAGTTGAACTCCTAGGCGGACAAAACATCAAAAAAAGAAAACGCGCTGTAGAATGTGAAGGAAAACTGCCCTTTCTTTATGAAGCAAATTTGAATTTAAGGACTGCCTTACGCATTTTGGTCCCGGTATATGAATTTACAGCTCGTAATGAAACCGAACTTTACGACCAAGTCAAATCATTTGATTGGTCTCAATTTCTTGATGTCAGACAAACTTTTGCCATCGACAATACTATTTTCTCAGAGTATTTTACCCACTCAAAATATACTGCACTTAAAATGAAAGATGCAATTGCGGATCAGTTTAGAGAAAAGTTTGATTTGCGGCCCTCTATAGATGTTGAAAAACCTGATATCCTCTTCAACTTACATGCTTATCAAGATAAATTCACCATTTCATTGGACAGTTCAGGACGACTCCTCAATCAACGCGGTTATAGAGATCCAGGACATCAAGCTCCACTCAATGAAGTCATGGCTGCCGGTCTATTACAGCTGGCAGGTTGGAACAAAAATATTCCTCTGGTTGATCCCATGTGTGGAACCGGAACCATCATCATTGAGGCGGTACTCATGGGATTAAATATTCCTCCTCAAATCAATCAAAAGGAATTTGGCTTTAAGAATTGGAATAACTTTCAACCCATGATGTGGAATCGAATCAGAGCAGAAGCACAGGGTAAAATCAGAAGTGCCCCCTTGATGATCTCCGGTGGAGATATCGATGGTCATGCCGTTGCCCTCGCCAAAGGAACCTTGAAAAAACTGAGAATGGGGCGAGATGTTCAAATCAGACAAGTCGCATTTGAGGACTTTATTCCCAAATTTCAAACAGGTATGATCATCACCAATCCTCCCTATGGTGAAAGAATAGGAGAAGACGTCGATAATCTTTATAAAAAACTAGGAGATTCCTTTAAAAATAACTTTTCAGGTTTCGATGCTTGGATATTGAGCTCAAATGTCCAAGCGCTCAAACAGTTACATTTAAAACCAAGTGAAAAAATGGCTTTATTCAATGGAGCCTTACAAGTCCAATTCTGCAAATACAACCTTCAAGAAGGTGCATACCTCGAAGAAGAATAACCTTATATAGACGCTAAAAAATTACATTTTTCAACAGGAAAATGAATAAATTAGCGCTTTTTAATAATTATGAGACAAAAATTACTTCGCGAGGGCGCGGATGAACTCTCCTATGAAATTCGGGGAATCGTACGTAAAGCAGAACAACTTGAACAACTTGGTCATCGGATTTATTGGGAAAACATAGGTGATCCCATCCAAAAGCATCGCACGCTCCCCAACTGGATCAAGGACATTATTATTGAACTCTTGAAAGACCATACTACTTATGGTTATAGTCATTCCAAGGGGCTCCTAGAGACACGTACCTTTCTTGCTCATAAAACCAATTTATTAAATGGGGTTCAAATCAACGCAGAGGATATTACCTTTTTTAATGGCCTAGGAGATGCCATTGCGAAAATTTATCAATACCTCCTACCAACAGCTCGGGTAATAGGCCCCTCACCTGCCTATTCGACGCATTCTTCCGCAGAAGCAGCTCATGCCAATCACCAACCAATTACTTATGCTCTTGATCCCGAAAATCAATGGTCTCCAGATCTTGTAGATTTACGAAATAAAGTATGCTACAATCCCAATATCGTGGGTATATTGGTCATCAATCCCGACAATCCCACAGGGATGGTTTATTCTGAAAAAATCTTGAGAGCTATAGTCGCCATTGCCAAAGACTTTAGTCTTTTTTTGATTTTTGATGAGATTTATGAACACATCATATACAATAATGCAAGTACTGCGCCAATGGCAAAAGTCATCGGAAAAGTCCCTGGAATTTCATTGAAAGGGATTTCTAAGGAAGTTCCTTGGCCAGGGGCAAGATGTGGATGGGCAGAATACTACAATCGAGATCAAGATGATGACTTCAATAAGCTTTGTCAAACCATAGATAATGCCAAAATGATCGAGGTCAGTTCAACTACGTTGCCTCAAAGGGCTATTCCCAAGATCATGTCTGATCCCCGTTATGACCCTTTTTTAAAAAGTACTAGTAAAGAAATTGGTAAAAGAAGTAAAAAGCTCTGTGATTTTTTTGCTGAAATTCCCTATGTCAACTTCAACCTGACCAACGGGGCTTTTTATAACACCATTATCTTCAAGGCAGGATCATTAAAACCCAAACAACAACTAAATATTGCGGATTCAAAAATAGCAGACCTACTGGAAAATTGGCTGACCCCTGAAATGCCATTAGACCAACGATTCGTCTATTATTTATTGGCCGCTAAACAGGTCTGTGTAGTCCCTATCTCAGCTTTCTGTTCCCCTCTTTTAGGATTTAGGATTACACTTTTAGAAGAAGACTTAGAGGATCAATTGGAAATTTTTACCCGAATCAAAGAAGGTATTATGGAATACTGTAGCGATTGAGCTAAAGTGACTCACCGCCTATAAGTGGTAATCAATTATGGAAGTCCTTTGAGTTAATAGGTGTCATCCTTCCGGGTTTGGATGAAGGATATATTCCGCTGTAATCCTTTAAATTTTGTCCGGTTTATTGGGGATTTTTTAAATACATTACCGAAGACTACCTCCGTCATTTCCTCCCAGGCTGTTTTTGATAATTCTTCCCAGCCTTGGGGAGCAAATTGGGGTTCATTATGTGGGGTTGAAAATCTATTCCAAGGACACACCTGTTGACAGATATCACAACCAAAAGCCCACCCTTTCATTTTATCACTGAACTCCGTAGGTATTTCGTCTTTCAATTCAATGGTTAAATAAGAAATGCAACGACTTCCATCCACCACATAAGGTTCTGAGATTGCATCCGTTGGACAGGCGTCTATGCATCTGGTACAGGTACCACAATAATCTTTGATCGGCCCATCGGCCTCTAATTTTAAATCAATAATCAGCTCTGCCAAAAAAAAGTAACTACCCGAATCTTTATTGATTAACAAAGTATTTTTACCTACCCAACCCAAACCGCTTTTTGAGGCCCATGCCCGCTCATGTACCGGTGCTGAATCTACAAAAGCACGCCCCTCAATCTTCCCTATGCCCACCTTCATCCTATTCATGAATTCCGCCAATTTATCCTTGATGACAAAATGATAATCTTTACCATAGGCGTATCGGGCGATCTTATAGGGTGTCTGATCGGTTTCATCTTTTTGTGGTGCATAATTATACAAAAGGGAAATCACCGATTGGGCACCAGGTACGAGCTTTCGGGGATCCAATCGTTTATCAAAATGACGCTCCATATAGCTCATTTTCCCTTGATAGCCTCTTTTTAACCAAGTTTCAAGATGATCCGCTTCTTCTGCCAAAAAATCAGCCTTTGATATGCCGCAATATGAAAAGCCCAAATCCAATGCGATCTCCTTAACGATATCTCTGTTAGATTTCATCATTTAAAAAGATGATCAAAAGGAAACCTAATAACGCCTCTCATAACCATCGTGTGAAGCGTGACATGCCACCTAATCAAAATAATGTGCTCATTTGTGCCGGAGGTATCATACCCAAATGCTTGTAGGCCAATTCAGTCGCTTGACGCCCTCGTGCCGTACGCTTCAAAAAGCCTTCCATGATTAAAAAAGGTTCATAAACCTCTTCTATCGTTTCGGCCTCCTCTCCGCACGCCGTCGCAATGGTCGATAAACCTACTGGTCCCCCCTTAAATTTATCAATAATAGTAGATAAAATACGATTATCCATTTCATCCAATCCATGATTATCTACATTTAAGGCCTTCAACGCCATCTTTACGATGGTAAGCGTGATAGATCCATCCCCTTTTATTTGAGCAAAATCTCGGGTTCTTCTTAATAAGTTATTGGCGATCCGAGGAGTTCCCCTACTTCTTCTGGCTATTTCAAAAGTGGCCTCAGATTCGAATTTACAATTTAAAATATCACAAGATCTTCCAACGATTCGGGTCAGTAGCTTGGCATCATAATATTCTAGCCTCGCATTGATTCCAAAACGCGCACGTAAGGGCGCGGTCAACAATCCTGAACGGGTCGTCGCACCGATGAGGGTAAATGGGTTCAATCCAATTTGTACGGTTCTTGCGTTGGGACCTGAATCCAACATAATATCGATCTTATAATCCTCCATGGCGGAATATAAATACTCCTCAACAACCGCATTTAACCTATGTATTTCATCTATAAATAACACATCTCCCGCTTCAAGATTTGTAAGAAGGCCTGCCAATTCTCCTGGTTTATCCAGTACGGGTCCACTTGTTATTTTAATATTAGAACCCAACTCATTGGCAATAATGTGAGAAAGGGTTGTTTTGCCGAGTCCTGGAGGCCCGTGAAGTAAAACATGATCGAGGGGCTCTGATCGTTCACTGGTCGCTTCGACAAATATCTTTAAGTTGTCAACTATCTTTTCTTGCCCCGTAAAGTCATCAAAACTGAGGGGTCTTAAAGCTTTTTCTATCTCTTTATCAGCAGATGAAAACTCCTCATTATCTGATTTTAAATAATCCTCTCTCATAGTTAATAAATAGAAAACAAATATAACGATTGAATATTCTAATTAGGTCTTACTAATATTGTAAAAAAAATCAAATTGAATATTGACAAACGTAAACGAACTCAAAGAATACTCTTATTCTTTGCAGCAATCATACTACTCATAAAGCTCATAA
>MDTB01002271.1_pt1 | contig 20426 bp, 17 predicted proteins | sample 811161 | NCBI WGS metagenome assembly MDTB01 (sample SAMN05326650, study PRJNA326480) | marine metagenome | isolation source: seawater | place: Mediterranean Sea | collected 2009
CAGCTGGTGCATCTGCAAAAGCAAATGAACCTCCAGGCAAACCTGTCACAGTGGCCATCGCTCCATCACAAGTAGCCGTTAACTCAAATGAAGAATCGTTTGGGTCCCCAAAATTAATTCTAATATCGTCTGAAACTATACAATCCTGATCATAAACCTCAACAGTATATATTCCAGTTTGAGAAGATGTAATATTTAAAAAGGAATCATTTTCGCCAAGAACCTGACCATCTAAATACCATTCAAATGAAGCAGTCTCTGATTCATATTGACTATTTATAAGTATGGGTAAAACATCACTACATAATTCTATAACATCTTCCTCAATTATAATTGTTGATCCATCTTCCTCATATTCAACAACTGATTCAACGTTAAATGGAGGTTCTTCAACATTAATTATTATCTCATCTTCAACAACTATTGGATTTCCGGTACAAGTTGTATATGTGACCTTTGCAGTATAGGAAGTTGTTTCTGTTGGCAATACTTCAAAATCTTGTTCGGTAGATATTACGTCCCCATTTAAATCCAGCCATTCAAATTCAATTATACTATCTCCAACCGGCGTAAATCTCCATGCCTCCTCTTGAGTAGTCCAAGGACTGTCAGAACTATTTCTTCCAGGTGGTACATAACCTTGTGTACCTGAGTCATTTTGGATTCCAACAGCTGCTACTCCCCCTTGCCACGAATTACATGTCGGCTTATTCTGTATGTAGATGTCTATAACATTAGTTGTTTCATACATCACGATCATGTGTGTAGCTAATAAATCACCACAACTGTACATTTCAACATTATAAAAGCTAACTGCAAGTACTCGATTTGGATACTCACCAATTATTTCCCATCTTATTTCTTCTCCGTCAGAAGATGCTGGATTAATATCATGAACTGGTGAAAAAATATTCCCCTCACCAATAGCATCTGGACTGTTGGTGGGTATGTTATCACCATTAGAAAAAGCCCATCCATTGGTTGAATCACCGGCGTTAACATCAAATCTTACCAACCCGTTTGATCCAACCTGAAATTGTTGTTCAAGATTTCCAAAAAAACAGAAATCAAATGGTAAGGCTTGAGGTGAGTCCCATGCATCATCAATATTTGTATTCACTGAATTTGATAAACCTTGAAAAGGGAATGGTGGAACAAAAGCTATTTCAACGACTTCATACAAATCAGTTTCACCTATTTCTAAAAAATCTGCACTTAGCTGAACTAATTCAGGACACTCAAGGTTAATATCCTCACCAGCGCTCACGTAAGGATTCCCAGGTGTGGTAGCCCCAGCAATGACCTGAACTTCAGCAATATTTGAAGTACAATCATTATAATCAGTTATTTGAAGGGTAACGTTGTGTAAGCCTGCAGTTGAGTATGAATGTTGAACATTCTCTCCAAACAATATTGTTCCATCATCAAGATTCCATTCATATGTTGCGTTATTTGAATTGCCAGCGGAGAACCCTCCAATGCCTGTAAAATCAATAGTCTGATCTAGATCTACCTCAATTGATCCATCAATATTAACTCCAGGATTAGAGTCAATAGCAGCTGTTACGTCTTGACATGGTTCAAAACAACTAATTGTTGCTTCCCATCCACTCGCTTGTGCAGCACCATTACTAAAAAATTGAATGGTTAAACATCCACTTGGATTATCAGCTACAATAAAACCTGGACTAGAAGATGCACTTGTTCCTGAAAACATTCCAAATTCCTCAGCCGATGTACTATCTCCATTATATATTATTAAACCATCACCATTCCCATTTTGTACAGGTTGCGTTGTAAATGATTGAAAATCTAATTCGATTACTTGAACATCATTTTCAGGACAAATTGTTATTGTAAAATCTTCATTTGCTGCATATACCCCAGAAGGGCCACCAGAATCGTAAAAAGTACCTGAACATGTATTAACTGTACCTCCGTCACTTATCAAAATTTCTTGAGAAAATAGTCCAGTTGAAAAGAGAAACAAAACCAAAAAAGATATTTTAACCTTGTTCATCATTTTAATCTTTTTGGAATTATGTTGATTATGTAGTCTGTTCCATCAACCCTGTAAATTTGAGATTTGAATGATTCAAAATCAAAATCATAAAATAGAGGATTAAAATTATACTTGTTAAATATTTGAGATGAATTAGAATTCGTTATTGAACTTAATTTTGGAAATTTTTCATAGGGAAAATATCTTTTGGTGAGAATTTGAACACGATTCCTTAAAATATCTTTTATGTTTTGTTCTAATGCCTTGACATTAATGATTCTATAATAGGCTTCTTCGCCAAGAGCACTTTTAATAAAGCTAATCTCCTTATTAGTCAAGGGATTATCAACACTTTCACCTAATTCAATAATCCATGGATTATGTTTATCAGATTGAGAAAAAATAAACGAAAATGTAAAAAATAATGGTAATAATACGAAATACTTAAGCTTCATTAATCAAATCTGTAAATGGCTAATTTAATTTATTTTTTTTAATTAGAATTCTCGAAATTTTTTCTGAATATTTTTTTCTTAAAAAATCTTCTTTATATTAGGCATGATAATTGTTTATTTAGAATTTATATTTAAAAAACTTAGTTATGAGGATTAATGATAAAATAGTTCTTACTGATGAAGAGATTGGCGATGATCACATTTCCACTTCAGATTTTACCCCAATTAGAGACGACGCGTTTGATAAAAGTGATGAAGAGAAAATCTCTATAATTCAAGAACATGTAAAAGAAATCATGTTGGCTTTAGGTTTGGACTTAACCGATGATAGTTTAAGAGGCACTCCGAAAAGAATAGCAAAATCTTATGTTAATGAACTGTTTTATGGTCTTAATCCAAAAAACAAGCCTAAGGCTTCTACATTTGACAACAAGTATAATTATAGTGAAATGCTTGTTGAGAAAGATATCACTCTTTATTCTACTTGTGAACACCATTTTTTACCTATTGTTGGTAAAGCACACATTGCATATATCTCAAGCGGTAATGTAATTGGATTATCAAAAATGAATAGAATTGTTGAATATTATGCCAAAAGACCTCAGGTCCAAGAAAGACTGACTAAACAAATAGTCAAAGAACTCCAAGAAGCACTTGGAACAGATGATGTTGCTTGTGTAATTGATGCAAAACATTTGTGTGTAAATTCTAGAGGTATTAAAGACGTTAATTCCAGTACCGTTACAAGTGAGTTTGGTGGCAAATTTAAATACGACAGTAATACTAAAGACGAATTCTTAAAATATATTCAATTAGATACTTCTTTCAATGGAATTTAAAATGTAATTTTATTACATGCAATCCGTTGTTCAAAATTTAAAGATATATAACAGTATTTCTGGAAAAAAAGAGTTTTTTTCATCTGTTATAGATAACTATGTTGGTATGTATGTTTGCGGACCAACGGTTTACAGCAATGCACATTTAGGTAACTTAAGAACCTTCACATCCTTTGATATAATTTACAGGTATCTAACCTATTTGGGATACAAAGTTAGATATGTGCGTAATATAACTGACGTTGGTCATTTAGAAAATGACGAAGATCAGGGTGAGGATAGAATCAGCAAAAAAGCAAGACTTGAAAATTTGGAACCTATGGAAGTCGTCCAAAAATATACATATGATTTTCACGAAACCGTCAGAAAATTTAACCTACTACCCCCAAGTATTGAGCCAACTGCAACTGGCCATATTCTTGATCAAATTAAATTAATTCAAAAGATAATTGATGAAGGTATTGGTTATGTAGTAAATGGATCTGTTTATTTTGATGTTTTTGAATACAGTAAGTCTAATAATTACGGGATTTTAAGTAAAAGAAATTTGGAAGATTTGATTCATAACACGAGATCATTAGATGGACAATCAGATAAAAAGAATCCACAAGACTTTGCTTTATGGAAAAAAGCTGAACCAAAACATATAATGAAATGGGACTCTCCTTGGAGTGAAGGATTCCCAGGGTGGCATATTGAATGTACTGCGATGAGTAATAAATATTTAGGAGATATGTTTGATATTCATGGAGGTGGAATCGATTTGAAATTTCCTCATCATGAATGTGAAATAGCTCAGTCAAACGTATGTTTTGGGACAAACGCAGCAAACTACTGGATACATGCAAACATGTTAACCTTGAATGGTCAAAAAATGTCAAAATCGACAGAAAACAATATTCTTCCTGATGAAATTTTTTCTTCAGGATCTCCGTTACTATCTAAAACTTTTTCAGAATCCACTGTAAAATTTTTCATGTTACAGGCTCATTACAGGAGTGTTTTAGATTTAAGTGATGACGCTTTACTAGCTTCTGAGAAAGGATTCAATAAAATCATTGGTGCAATTAATATTCTTGAAAATTTTAAAAGCTACAGTGACAAAACAACCGATTTTGATGTTGAAAAATGGGTGAAAGGCTGCTATGATGCGATGAATGATGATTTCAACACACCTATATTAATCGCAAATATATTTGAAGCTGTAAAATTTATTAATAAAGTAAAAGCTGGGAGTGCAAAGATTTCTGAGAAAGGTTATAAAATGTTATCCGAGACGATGGATTCCTTTGTTTTTGATGTTATGGGGCTTAAGAAAACAAATGCTTTACAAAAAGGTAATGAAAAACTAGATGATGTTATTGATATTATTTTGGAATTAAGAAATGATGCTAGAAAAAATAAAGATTTTTCTCTTAGCGATAAAATCAGAGATATGTTAAAGAATAAAGGGATTTCTATAAACGATTCTGATAAAAATTCGTCATATACAATAGATTAGAAAATGAGATTTTTAATTTTCCCTTTTATTTTGATGATAAAATTTTACCAAAGAGCTATTTCACCTTATTTGCCGGCAACCTGTAGATATCAACCCACATGTTCTCACTACTCAATAGAAGCTCTTCAAAAACATGGGTTGTTGTTCGGATCTTATCTAGCTGTCAAAAGAATTTTAAGTTGTCACCCCTGGGGAAAATCGGGTGATGACCCTGTCCCTGAAAAATTTAAAAGAAAATAATTATGGAGATATTACAATTTGTTTGGGATCCTACGTCTGAAGGTATTACAATCTTCGGAAAATTTACAATTTATTATTACAGTCTAATGTGGATGTTAGCTTTCATTTTAGGCTTTTATATAATGCAAATTATTTATAAGAAAGAGGGCTTATCCATGGAAAAGCTTGACTCACTTTTTGTTTATACCATTTTAGGAACTATGATTGGGGCCAGATTGGGTCATGTAATCTTTTATCAAATTGAACTTTTTGATCAAGATTTTTTCAGTGTATTTCTTCCATTTAGATTTAATCCAACTTTTGAGTTTACGGGTTTCAGAGGATTAGCAAGCCATGGCGCAGCTATAGGTATTATTACGGCTATGTATTTATATAACTCAAGAATATTAAAAAAATCTGTGCTTTGGATTTTAGACAGGATTTTAATTCCTGTTGCTATTGGAGGTGCTTTCATAAGAATTGGTAATTTCTTTAATTCAGAAATCGTTGGAAAGGAAACTGATAGTCCATTTGGAGTTGTTTTCTCAAAACTTGGAGAAGATTTTGCTCGCCATCCAGCACAACTTTATGAGGCCTTTAGTTATATTATTATATTTTTTATTGTAGCTCATATATATTGGAGAACTGAAAAAATTAAAAAGACAGGATATTTATTTGGCCTTTTCTTTGTTCTATTATGGGTAAGTAGGTTTATAGTTGAGTTCTTTAAGCAAGCTCAAGTTGACGGTAGAGAGGATTGGATATTTGGAATGAACACCGGTCAAACTCTTAGCATTCCGTTTATTTTAGTTGGTCTTTATCTTATGTTTAAAAAAACTGTTAAATCTTGATGAACAAGTTATTTAGAATAACCGCCTTGTTAGAGGGTGTATCTTACATACTTCTACTTTTTATAGCTGTACCAATTAAGTACTTATTTAATGATCCAAGCTATGTAAAACTGTTAGGAATGCCACACGGAATATTATTTATCGCCTACATTTTTTTTTCAATAGCAGGGAAATTTGAATATAAATGGGGGTACAAAGATTTTTTTATAATTTGTTCTGCTTCTTTAATTCCCTTTGGAACCTTTTATGTGGATAATAAATACTTAAAATAAGAAGTGTTAATCTCTATATTTTTTAAGTGTATCTTTCATTATTGGAGTAGCAACAAATACAGATGAGTAAGTTCCAACTAAAACTCCAACAATAAGAGCAAATAAAAGTCCTCTAAGCGAATCGGCTCCGAATGTAAACATGGCTAATAATACAACCAATGTTGTAAAAGAAGTATTCAACGTTCTTGATAAAGTACTGTTCAGGGCTGAGTTTACAGTTTTTTCAAATTCCCATGTGGAGTGTTCCTTTAAAAATTCTCTAATTCTATCAAACACTACCACCGTATCATTCAATGAGTAACCAATTACTGTAAGTATAGCTGCAATAAATGCTTGGTCAATTTCCATACTAAAAGGCATAAACTTATATGTCAATGAGAAAATACCCAAAACGATTAGTACATCATGGAAGACAGCAGCTACTGCACCAAGTGAGAATTGCCATTTCTTGAACCTAACTAATATGTAAAGAAAAACAACAATTAACGATCCTAAAATAGCCCAAAATGATGATTGTTTAATATCATCAGCTATAGTGGGACTTACCTTACCAGACATCATTTTTCCAACATTATTTTCAGCATCTAAAAACTGGTTATATGTATATCCATCCGGAAGATAACTTTCTAAGGATTCAAAAAGTTTTGATTGTACTTCTTCGTCAGCAGCAGCTGAGTTTTCATCAACTTTGTATTTTGTAGAAATTTTAAGCTGATTTGGACCACCTATGGTCTTTATTTCAGAGCTTCCGAAAACTAAATCAGTAGATTTTTTGACTTCTTCTGTATTTACATCATTTGCAAATCTAACAGTGTATGTTCTACCTCCAACAAAATCAATACCTTCATCTAACCCGGTACTAAATAGAGAAAATATTCCAGAAGCTATAAGTACCCCGGAAATCAAATATGTAAGTTTTCTCCTGCTCAAGAAATCTATATTTAAGTTTCTGAATAAACCTTTGGTTAATGGGGTTGAAAAACTAAGCCTTGATCCTCTGTTAACATCCCAATTAATTAGTAGTCTTGAAATAAAGATTGCTGTAAATAATGAAGTTATAATTCCAATTAAAAGAGTTGTAGCAAATCCTTTAATTGGACCTGTACCAAATGTATAAAGAATCAATGCGGTTAATCCTGTTGTAATATTAGCATCCAAAATTGAAGATAATGCATTTTGATATCCGTCAGAAATAGCCGGTTTTTCCTTTTTACCTCTATATAGCTCTTCTCTAACCCTCTCATAAATTAGAACATTAGCATCTACCGCTATACCTATGGTTAAAACTATACCTGCAATTCCAGGAAGAGTCAACACAGCACCCAGACCAGACAAAATTCCAAAAATTAATACGATATTAAGCACCAATGCGATATTAGAGTATAAACCAACTTTTCCATAATAGAACATCATCCAAACCAATACAAGGATAAGTGCAATCATAAATGAATTTGTACCCGATTCAATGGCTTCTTGTCCAAGAGAAGGACCAACCTCATCAGCTTGAACAATGTCAGCAGAAGCTGGCAACTTACCAGCTCTTAAAACATTAGCTAAATCGATAGCTTCATTTAAATCAAATGCACCAGAAATCTCACTATTTCCACCAGAAATTGGCCCACTAGTTACTCCAGGAGCGGAATAAACAATATCATCTAAAACTATCGCAATCTGTGAGCTTTGACTGTAAGCATTTCCGGTCATTTCTTCCCATATCTTTGCACCTTTAGTATTCATTTGCATACTGACTGTAGGAGTAACACCGTCAACTGAATATGATTGTCTCGCATCAGTTATTACGGACCCACTTAATTGAGGTGTGTTTTCTCTATTTCCCTTAAGTGCATATAGAGCAGCTATCTCCTCTCCTTCTTCAGACATCTGAGGGATTCCCCATAAAAATTTAACATATCTTTGAGATGGCTGAAGTAAAGATTTTACATCAGGGTCTGAAAGATATTCAGAAATTATATTTGTGTTTTTGGAATCAAACTGAGCTATTATTGGTCCACCTTGGTAACCTTGACCCTTAATAAGATCTAAAATTGGGTTCTTTTCAATCGCAATAGAATCATTATCAGATCCTAATAACTCTTCAACTTCACTTAATTCAGTTTTATCTGCCGTTTTATTTGAAGTTTTAGATTTGATTATTTCATTTGCCTGTATAATAAATGATAAAAACTCTTCACCTTTAAATGCATCCCAAAATTCTAATTGTGCAGTACTTTGTAATAAACCTTTTACTCTTTCAACATCTTTGGCCCCCGGTAGTTCAACTAAAATTCTACCAGAATTTCCAAGTCTTTGAATATTTGGCTGTGTAACTCCAAACTTGTCTATTCTTTTTCTCAGAACTTCGAATGCTGAAGTAACTGATTCATCAATTTTTGTTTTTAAGATTGGCTGAACTTCCTCATCAGACATATCAAAATTAATTTCTTCACTGAGGGTTCTGTTGGCAAATATATCTGGAGAAGCTAGTTTGGTATCTCCTTTAATGTTATCGAAAGCAATAAAGAAATCTTCCAGATAAGTATTTTGACTATTTTTTTGCATTTCTTCAGCATCAAGAAGAGCTTTATTAAAAATTGGATCTTTACTATTATTAGATAAGTTTTGTAAAATGTCTTTAACCGATATTTGAAGAATTACATTAATTCCGCCCTTTAGATCTAGTCCAAGGTTCATTGCTCTATCTTTTACCTCGTCATATGTATATTCAGCGATTCCAATGTTAAAAACAGGCATATTTGATAAAGAATCTAAATAGTTTATTTTTTCCTGATTTCTTTTTTTATCAAAATCAATTTCTTCTTCGCTAATTTTGGTAATAGCGAATTCATTTGCTTTATTTTCTATCTGATTAGATTTAAATGTAAATGATAACTGGAATATACTTACAAGCCCAAAAAGAAGTGCGAATAACTTAACTAATCCTTTATTTTGCATAACATAGTCTTTATAAAAAAGTGGTGCAAATATATAATTTCAGATATTAACTGACAACAGATTGCACCATTAATTGATTCAAGAATTTTGTTGAGTAATTTATAAACCTAAAAGAGAATTTATCTTTGAGACACCTTCGGCACTTTCAGTTAAGTGATTTAAATCAGCTGAATCAAGGTCTAATTCAATTATTTTTTCAATACCGTTTCTTCCTAATATAACAGGGACACCAATACATAAATCATGAAGTCCGTATTCACCTTCAAGAAGTGCTGAACAAGGAAATATTTTCATATGATTACAAGCAATAGATTGAACAAGAGAACTTACTGCTGCACCAGGAGCATACCATGCTGACGTCCCCAATAATTTGGTTAATGTTGCTCCACCAACTTTAGTATCTTCCCTAACTTTATCTAATCTTTCTTCTGAAAGAAAGTTAGAAACCTTTATGCTATTTCTTGTAGCTTTTGAAATAAGAGGAACCATTCCCTTATCACTATGACCTCCAATCACCATACCATCTACATCACTTATTGGAGCATCAAGGGCCTCTGCAAGTCTATATTTAAATCTAGCAGAGTCTAAAGCTCCACCCATACCAATAATTCTATTTTTTGGTATCCCAGTTTTTTTATGAACTAAATAAGTCATCGTATCCATAGGATTACTAACTACTATTAAAATTGTATCAGGTGATTTTTCTAATAGTTTGGTACTAACCTCTTTGACAATTCCCGCATTAATACCAATTAGTTCTTCTCTGGTCATTCCTGGCTTTCTTGGAATACCTGAAGTTATAACACAAATATCACTATCAACAGTTTTTGAATAATCATTTGTAGTTCCGATAATCTTAGTATCAAAATTATTCAAAGAGGCAGTTTGCATTAAGTCCATAGCTTTTCCCTCCGCAAAACCATCTTTGATATCTAAAATAACAACTTGTGATGCAAAATTCTTGATTGCTATATATTCTGCGCAGCTTGCACCTACTGCTCCAGCTCCAACTACTGTAACTTTCATAAAATTATTTTAAGCATCAATATTAGCATAGATTGCATTATTTTCAATAAATTCTCTTCTTGGAGGGACATCATCACCCATTAACATTGAAAAAATTCTATCGGCTTCAACACCATTTTCAATATCAACTCTCCTTAAAGTTCTAAATTCTGGGTTCATGGTAGTTTCCCATAATTGAGAAGCATTCATCTCACCAAGTCCTTTGTATCTTTGAACCTTACATCCATCTCCAAACTTCATCATAACACCATCTCGTTGATCATTATTCCATGCATATTCTTTTTTTGTACCTTTTTTCACAAGATAAAGTGGAGGTGTAGCAATATACACATGACCATTTTCCACTAATTCCTTCATATATCTAAAGAAAAATGTTAAAATTAAAGTTGAAATGTGACTACCATCAATATCCGCATCACACATAATTACAACTTTATGATATCTTAATTTTTCTATATTAAGTGCCTTACTGTCCTCTTCAGTTCCAATAGTAACACCAAGAGCGGTGAAAATATTTCTTATTTCCTCATTTTCAAAAACTTTGTGCTGCATGGCTTTTTCAACGTTAAGTATCTTACCTCTTAATGGTAATATTGCTTGAAAAGCCCTATCTCTTCCTTGTTTGGCAGTACCACCTGCTGAGTCACCCTCAACTAAGAAAACCTCACATTTAGCAGGATCTTGCTCAGAACAATCTGAAAGTTTTCCCGGAAGACCTCCAATACTCATGACCGATTTTCTCTGAACCATCTCACGAGCCTTTTGAGCTGCATGTCTTGCCTGAGCAGCTAAAATAACCTTCTGAACAATGGTTTTTGCATCCTCAGGGTGCTCCTCCAGATAATCACTGAGCATTTCAGAAACGGCTTGACTTACACAAGCTGAAACTTCTTTATTCCCAAGTTTTGTTTTGGTTTGACCCTCAAATTGAGGTTCAGCTACTTTAACCGAAATTATAGCGGTTAAACCTTCTCTAAAATCATCTCCTGAAATTTCAAATTTTAATTTATCTAACATTCCTGATGTCTCAGAGTATTTTTTTAGAGTATGTGTTAATCCTCTTCTGAAACCACTTAAATGAGTTCCACCCTCATGTGTATTAATATTATTTACATAGGAATGTAAATTTTCAGAGTATGAGGTGTTATAAATCATAGCCACCTCAACAGGAACACCATTCTTTTCTCCTTCAAAAGCGATAACATCTTTCATTATCGGCTCTCTTGTTTCATCTAAGAATTTGATGAATTCTACTAACCCATCCTTTGAATAAAACTCTTCATAAACATCATTTCCATCTTTGTCTTTATTTCTCTTGTCTGTTATTGTTATCGTGATTCCTTTATTTAAAAAAGATAACTCCCTGAGTCTAGTTGCTAATATGTCGTAGCTATATGTATTTACATCTTGAAATATGGTCTTATCAGGCAAAAAAGTAACTATTGTTCCTGTTTTATCTGATGTGCCTACTTCTTTTACTGGTTCTACAGATTTTCCTTTTTGGTATTCCTGCTCCCAAATCTTACCGTCACGATGAACAGTAGCAACAAGTTTTTCAGAAAGAGCATTTACACAACTTACACCAACTCCGTGTAGACCACCTGAAACTTTATAGGAATCTTTGTCAAATTTACCTCCAGCTCCAATCTTCGTCATAACAACCTCTAATGCGGAAACACCTTCTTTCTTGTGCATTCCAACGGGAATACCTCTACCGTTATCTTCTGTTGTTACAGAATTATCTTCATTAATTGTAACCGAAATTCTATCACAGTGTCCAGCCATAGCTTCATCAATAGAATTATCTACAACTTCATAAACTAGATGATGAAGTCCTCTAGAACCTACATCTCCAATATACATTGAAGGACGCATTCTGACGTGCTCCATCCCCTCCAGCGCCTGTATACTATCCGCTGAATATTTAGCTTGATTTTCACTCATAATTGATTGTAAAATAGTTAGTTATATTCTAGTTAAAAAACAAATGATATTGAACTAGAAAAATATTACCTTCAAATATACAAAAAAACAATCTCCAACAGATTAAAAGTCGGTAAAAATAAAGGACAAGTTATTAACAATTTTTACCCTAAAATTTGATGTTAATAAGCATCTTGATGAACCTTGGAAATTGCTCTTCCTGATGGTTCATTAACTAATTTAAATGCTTCATCCCATTCTAGTGCTATTTTAGTACTACAAGCAACTGAGGGTTCCTGTGGTACTGACATAGCTGCTGTATTCGATGGGAAATGACTAGAAAATTGAGATCTATAATAATATTCCTCCTTTGTTGTTGGAGTCTTTATTGGAAATTTAATTTTTGCATCTTTCATCTCTTGATCAGATATCTTTTCCTCCACAACTTCTTTGAGGGTGTCAATCCAACTATATCCAACACCATCACTAAATTGTTCTTTTTGTCTCCATAAAATATCCTCTGGAAGATAGTCTTCGAAGGCTTTTCTTAAAACCCATTTCTCCATTCTCTCCCCATTAATCATTTTATCTTTTGGGTTTAACGACATAGCAACATCAATAAATTCCTTGTCAAGAAAAGGAACCCTTCCTTCAACTCCCCAAGCAGCTAAACTTTTGTTAGCTCTTAAACAATCGTACATGTGCAATTTCTTTAGTTTCCTTACTGTTTCATCATGAAAATCTTTCGAGCTTGGTGCTTTGTGAAAATATAAGTAACCACCGAATAACTCATCAGCACCTTCTCCAGAAAGAACCATTTTAATCCCCATAGACTTAATCACTCTAGCCATTAAGTACATAGGAGTTGAAGCTCTCACAGTAGTAATATCATAAGTTTCTAAATTATAAATAACATCTTTTATAGCATCAAGTCCTTCTTGAATTGTAAATTTTATCTCGTGATGAACTGTTCCAATGTGATCAGCAACTTTTCTTGCTGCAGCTAAATCTGGGGAACCTTCTAATCCCACCGAAAAAGAATGCAGTTGAGGCCACCAAGCTCTTTGTTTGTCATCGCTCTCAATTCGCTTTTCAGAATATTTTTTTGCGATGGCAGATGTAATTGAGGAATCTAACCCACCTGAAAGTAGAACACCATAAGGGACATCAGACATTAATTGTCTTTTAACAGCATTTTCCAATGAATCTCTAAGATTATTAATGCTTGTTTCAGCATCTTTCACATTATCAAAATCTTCCCAATCTCTTGAATACCATTTTTCAAATTTGTTTTTTGAACTGGTCAAAAATTGGCCTGGGGGAAACAATTCGATTTTTTCACATTGCCCCTCTAGTGCCTTTAATTCAGATGAAACATAGAAAACAGCATTTTTATCCCAGCCGATATACAATGGAATAATACCCATGTGATCTCTTGCTACAAAATATTCATCTTTTAGGGAGTCATAAATTGTAAATGCAAAAATACCGTTGAGCTTATCTAAAAAGTTAGGACCATATTTTTCATATAATGGTAAAATTACCTCACAATCACTTTTAGTAGCAAAACAATATTCAGGAAATTCAAGCCTTAATTCTTTATGGTTGTATATTTCGCCATTTGCTGCTATAACATATCTGTCGTCTTGACTAAACAATGGTTGCTGACCTGAAGATGGGTCTACAATAGCCAATCTCTCATGAGCAATAATTGTGGATTTATTTGAATAGATACCACTCCAATCAGGACCCCTATGTCTTATTTTTTTGGCCATTTCTAAAACCTTAGGTCTTAATTGGCTATCATTTTTGGTTTCAAAAGCACAAACTATACCACACATAATTTAAATTTTTAACAAAAAAACATAATAATATTATATTAATAAACTTAATTATTAAAAATGATTACAAATATTAACTAATTATTTGTAATTAAAATAAAAATGTAATAAAATAAATAAAGCTAGATTAAACTGGTTAATTATTGTAAGTTAGGGGATGTTAAGATATTTGTGGGTTTGAAGCGATATCTTCCATTTTGGATTCTTTTTTATAAAATCAACCATTAAAGGTATCATCTCTTCTCGCTTACCCCATTCTGGCTGAAGATATAAAATTGCATTTTTATTTACTTTTTTTGCCTCTTTCTCAGCAAATTTAAAATCATGGTTGTTATATATTATTATTTTTAACTCATTAGCATTATTGTAAGCATCCTGAATTGGAAGTTTAGCTTTTTTTGGTGATAAACAAATCCAATCCCAAAAGCCTGTTAAAGGGTAGGCTCCAGAGGTTTCAATGTGTGTTTTTTTACTAAGCCTTTTTAGTGCTTTTGTTAATGGATTCATATTCCACATCAAAGGCTCACCACCGGTAACTACCACACAGTCTGAAAACCCTACTGATTTTTTAACTATTTCTTCAACCGAAATAATTGGGTGACTATTTTCATCCCAGCTTTCTTTGACATCGCACCAATGACAACCAATATCGCAACCACCAGTTCGAATAAAATATGAAGCCATACCTTTGTGGTATCCTTCACCTTGAATGGTATAGAATGCCTCCATGATCGGAAGTGATTCACCTTTTTCTAAAAGCAACTTTGTCTTTTTGTCCATTACAGAACAAATATAAAAATCTTAATATCTATATTTACCAACATAATTAAATATTTATGATGAGTGATTCAGGAACAAGAATAAATAAATTTTTAAGTGAGGTTGGGTACTGCTCAAGACGACAAGCAGATGCGCTAATTGATCAAGGCAGAGTTTATGTAAACCGAAAGCCAGCTAAGATGGGCATGAAAGTTTCTGAAGATGATATGATTGAAGTTGACGGAGAAAAAATTAATCAATCAAAAAAGAAAAAAATATTCATTGCTTTAAACAAACCAAGAGGGGTTGTGTGTACAACTAATGCGGGAGTTGAAGAAAATAATATTATTGATTTTTTGAATTTTCCTGATAGGGTTTTTCCAATAGGTAGACTTGATAAATCAACCACAGGTTTAATACTACTTACCAATGATGGAGAAACTGCAAACAGGATTCTAAAAACAGCAAATAACAATGAAAAAGAGTACTTAGTTAAAGTGAATAGACCAATTCCAGAGTCAATTCTTAAAAAAATGAGCGAAGGAGTCCCCATTCTTGGTAAAGTTACAAGAAAATGTGTGGTTGAAAAAGTAAAAACAAATCAATTCAAAATCATATTAACTCAAGGATTAAATAGACAGATTAGAAGAATGTGTGATCACTTTGGCTACAAAGTTGTTTCACTTCAAAGAATCAGAATAATGAATATTAAACTTGATTTACCTGAAGGGAAATACAGACTTTTAAACGATCAAGAAGTTAAAGGATTAAAAAAATAAACTATGACTGAATTAATAAAAATAAATCAACTTGAAAATGAATTAACGAAACTCTCCAATAAATGGAGTATTAATGATAAATTTCTGATTTGTAAGTATGAATTTAAAAATTTCAATGATGCGCTTTCTTTCATGAATAAAGTTGGAGTAAAATGTGAGGAAATGGATCATCATCCCAAGTGGACTAATGTATATAATAGATTAGAAATTGAACTTTTCACCCACGATAAGGACGGTCTGACAATGAAAGATTTTGATTTAGCAATATTTATGGACCAAGAATTTGAAAGCTATGAATAAACTCACACCATTTCATTTAGCCATCCCGGTTGATAATATTCCTGTTTGTAGAAAATTCTATCGCACAGTTCTTGGATGTGAAGAAGGTAGAAGTAGTGAACACTGGGTAGACTTTAATCTCTTTGGCCACCAACTTGTTATTCATTATAAAGAAAAATCTAACGAAGAAATTCATACAAACCCTGTTGATGGTAAAAATGTACCGGTCCCTCATTTTGGAGTTGTGTTAGAATGGGACACATTTCATAAATTTTCTGACAACTTAATAAAAAAGGGAGTAGAATTTATAATTGAACCTTACATACGTTTTGAAGGTAAGGAAGGTGAACAAGCAACCATGTTTTTTATGGATCCTGCTGGCAATGCGCTAGAATTTAAATCCTTTAAAGACTTTAATCAAATCTTTGCCACTTAATCAACCTTTGTATGCTAACAAGGTGTTTTTTAACAACATTGCTATTGTCATTGGTCCGACACCTCCAGGCACAGGAGTAATATAACTAGACTTTTTAGAAACATTTTCATAATCAACATCCCCAACAATTTTATATCCTTTTTCAGAACCATCAGCGACCCTAGTTATTCCGACATCAACAATGACAGCACCATCTTTTACCATATCTTCTTTTACAAAATTTGGAACCCCCAATGCTGAAATTATTATATCAGCCTGTTTGATTAACTCTTCAATGTTTTCAGTCCTACTATGTGCAAGCGTAACAGTTGAATTCCCAGGATTAGACTTTTGACTCATTAAAATACTTATGGGTCTACCAACAATATCTGAACGACCAATAACAACTGTATGTTTTCCAGAGGTTTTAACATCATATCTTTTAAGAAGCTCCATAATTCCAAAAGGAGTTGCAGAAATAAAAGTCGGAAGACTAAGAGCCATTTTACCAAAATTTGTCGGATGAAAACCATCCACATCTTTGTCGGCATTAACAGCCATTAATATTTTTTGTGAGTCTATGTGTTTTGGTAAAGGCAGTTGAACAATATAACCGTCGATATTTTCATCATTATTCAACTCGTTTACTTTTTCAAGAAGTTCATTTTCAGAAATAGACTCAGGAAGTTTTATGAGAGTAGACTCAAATCCAACTCTTTTACAAGCTCGAACTTTGCTGCCCACATATGTTAGACTAGCTCCATCGTCTCCAACAATAACCGCAGCTAAATGTGGGGGTCTTGCGCCTTTTGCAATAATCTCTTTTACAGAAACTGCAATTTCAGCTTTAATGTCGTTACTTGTTTTTTTTCCGTCTAAAACTATCATCTCCCTTTCATATTTTGCATCATTTGCATCATTTTACCCTGACCCATTCCCTGCATCATCTTCATCATTTTACTCATTTGATTAAACTGCTTAATCAGTTGATTTATTTCTTCAACCGACCTTCCTGAACCTTTACTAATTCTCTTTTTTCGGGACTGATCTAAAATTGAGGGAAGTGCTCTTTCTTTTGGTGTCATAGAATTAATAATTGCTTCTATTGGTTTAAAAGATTCATTATCTATTTGCTCACCTGGTTGTTTCATCATTTTATTAGCCCCAGGAATCATACCAACTAAATCTTTCATGTCTCCCATCTTCTTTATCTGCTGAATCTGCTTCATAAAGTCATCTAAACCAAACTTGTTCTTAGCGATTTTCTTTTGAATTTTTCTAGCCTCTTCTTGATCAAATTGCTGTTGTGCTCTTTCAACAAGTGAAACAACATCACCCATTCCAAGAATTCTATCTGCCATTCTACTTGGATGAAAAACATCTAACGCATCCATCTTCTCACCTGTTCCAATGAACTTAATAGGTTTATCAACCACACTTTTGACGGATAAGGCAGCACCACCACGGGCATCACCATCTAATTTGGTAAGAACAACTCCGTCAAAATCCAAAACATCGTTAAATGCTTTGGCACTATTTACTGCATCCTGACCAGTCATAGAATCGACAACAAATAAAATTTCACTTGGCTTTATAGCCTTTTTAATATTTGATATTTCATTCATCATTTCTTCATCAATTGCCAACCTACCTGCTGTATCAATAATGATTAAATTATGACCTTTAGATTTTCCATGCCTAACCCCTGCTTTAGCAATTGCTACAGGATCTTTATTTTCTTCTTCAGAATATACCTCGATATCTAAATCTTTACCGAGTACATGTAATTGCTCAATCGCCGCAGGTCTGTAGACATCACAGGCAACCATTAGTGGTTTTAATGATTTTTTCTTTCTAATATCGTTAGCAAGCTTTGCAGTAAAAGTAGTTTTACCAGATCCTTGTAGACCTGACATTAAAACTATGACAGGCTTATCTTTTAAGTTTATTTTAGATGTCTCTCCACCCATCAATTCAGACAATTCGTCCTTTACAATTTTAACCATTAATTGACCAGGCTTAAGATTTGTTAAAACATCTTGACCAATGGCTTTTTCCTTAACTCTTTGGGTAAAATCTCTAGCTGTTTTAAAGTTTACATCGGCATCAAGAAGTGCACGCCTAACCTCTTTTAATGTTTCTGCAACATTAATTTCAGTTATACTTCCATGGCCCTTTAAGACTTGTAGAGCTTTATCTAATTTTTCACTAAGATTACTAAACATACTTTAAAATAAAAAATTTAAAATTCATATTAAAATTACATTCTATCAACTACACCAATACCCAAAAGTGATAGTGCATTTTTTATTGTTATTCCAACTAATTTTGAAAGCTCAACTCTAAATGTTTTCTTGTCTTCAAAAGCAGATTTTAAAATTGGTAAAGATTGATAAAATGAATTAAATGATTTTACCAAATCGTAAACATAATTAGCTACTAGTGCTGGATTATGCGAGCTTGCAGCACCACTGATAACTGAAGGAAATAAATCAATTTGTTTTATCAATTCTTTTTCCTTGTCTTCCAATTTTCTGTCATATTTATCTTTTGACAATTCAAAATTAATACCGTTAAGAATCGATTGAATTCTTGCATAAGAGTATTGAATAAACGATGCGGTATTTCCTTGAAAATCTACTGATTCTTTAGGATCGAAAAGAATTCTTTTTTTAGGATCAACTTTTAGAATATAATACTTTAGTGCGCCGAGACCAACTGTGCTATAGACATTGGTTTTTTCATCTTCAGAAAGACCGTCGAGCTTTCCTAAATTTTTTGAAATCTCTTCTGCGGTACTATTCATCTCTTGCATCAAATCATCAGCATCAACAACACTACCTTCTCTACTTTTCATTTTACCACTTGGTAAATCTACCATTCCATAGCTTAGGTGAAATAAATTTTCAGACCATGAAAAACCAAGTTTTTTAAGTATTAAAAAAAGAACTTTAAAATGATAGTCCTGCTCATTACCCACAGTATAAACCATTGAGTTAATATCAGGGCAATCTTTTACTCTCTGCACGGCAGTACCAATATCTTGAGTCATATAAACAGCAGTTCCATCAGCACGGAGTACAATCTTTTCATCTAGTCCATCTTCAGTTAGATCACACCAAACTGAGCCATCGTCTTTTTTGTAAAAAATACCTGATTTTAATCCGCTTGAAATAAATTCTTTACCTAACAAGTACGTGTCACTTTCATAATAATAACTATCAAAGTCAACACCTAAATTTTTGTAAGTTTCTTCAAACCCTTCATACACCCAGCCATTCATTTTTTTCCAAAGCTCTACCACATCTTTATCACCAGACTCCCATTGAATTAGCATTTCTTTTGCTCTTAGTAGAATGGGGGCATTTTGCTTAGCCTCATTTTCGACAACCCCACCTTTTATTAGCTCTTCAACTTCTTTTTTATAAACCTGGTCAAATTTGATGTAATAATCTCCAACAAACTTATCTCCTTTCAAATTGGTACTGGCCGGAGTTTCACCATTACCATAGTCTATCCAAGCAATCATACTTTTACAAATATGAATTCCTCTATCATTTATAATTTGGGTTTTATATACTTTTTTTCCAGCTGCTTTGTAAATTTCAGACATACTATATCCCAAAAGATTATTTCTTATATGACCTAAGTGTAAAGGCTTATTCGTGTTTGGAGATGAATATTCAATCATTACAGCTTCATTAGAAATAGTGTCAAAAAACCCATATTCTGAATCTTCTTTTACTGAATTAAAAAAACTTAAATAATGTTCATCAGCAATTAAAAGATTCAGGAATCCAGAAACTATATTATAAGAAACAACAGAACTATTTGCAACCAAATAATCACCGATCTTTTCGGAAATTTCTTTTGGGCTCGATTTCAATTCTTTGACCAAAGGAAAGACAACAAGAGTGACGTCTCCGTCAAATTCTTTTTTTGTTTGCTGAAGCTCAATATTATCAGTGTTAAACTGAAATATTTCATTTAAAGCAGTTTTAATATTGTCTCTTATTATCTTTTGAATATACATTCTTAATTATCTGATGTAAATATACTGTTTAATAATATTACTTTTTTGGTAAAAATATTTCTGCCATCATGCATCTGGTGCTACCCCCACCACAAACCTCTATTGTATTTATATCACATGAAATAATTCTCGAGTGGTTTGTAATTACATTTCTTTGATTTTCGTCTAATGAATCTTCAGCTGACTTACTCATAACTAAAATACTTTCACCATTTTCATTTATAAGCTCCAGCATATTTCCGGCGAAACTTTCAACCTGCTTTTCAGAAATTTCGATTAG
>MDTB01174155.1_pt1 | contig 20423 bp, 21 predicted proteins | sample 811161 | NCBI WGS metagenome assembly MDTB01 (sample SAMN05326650, study PRJNA326480) | marine metagenome | isolation source: seawater | place: Mediterranean Sea | collected 2009
AGAGAGGCAAAAATAAATAACGTTGGTTAGTATTGCATATCGATTTTCAACTTTAACACCATTCGGCGTGCTCGATACTTGAGCATCATTATTGTTTTCATGCATGGCATACCCAGATAGTCCCAGTGTAGCAAGGTTTTGCAATGCAAAAAGAAGCATTACTTTGAAGTTCTTGGTTGAATCACCATCAAGCATTCTTACATAGGATGCTAAATATTTGTGCAATGAATGCGAAGAAGTATTGATGTGATATGAAATAGTTTTAGTTAAAATTGAAATGATTAATTTACCTCTATTATTTTATTTGTAAGTTAAATAATAAATATATTTAAATTTCACTTGATTTCAAATTTACCTTACTTAAAAAAAATAAATTCGTCAAATTTCTGGGTGTTAAGGGGGTTATAAATATAACGGTAATAAAGTACAGGTGATTTAAATGCCGTTCATTTTAGCTATAAATTGATCAAGCAAAGGATCAACGGATGCATAAATGTCGTTGATAATAGATTCAACATCAGACGTTCCATATTCATACAAATAAACAACTTTTCTATGAAAATTATCATTTAACATTAGAACAAGGCGATATGATATCAAATTTTCGCTATTAACTTGAGCATAAACAGCAAGGTACAAAGTCGCAGGTCGATCATTTGAAACATTTCCCGTTGGTGCAATTAAATTTGGAAGAGCGATAGAAAGTTTTTCAACAATATTTTTAGAAACCAAAGATTTGTCAAATAATGACAAATCAACATTGATTGGATCAAGTAAAATTGAATGATCAGTAAGATTAATTGAAGTTATATTTACACTTTGTAAAAAACTTTGTTGAACATCATCAGAAAATGCAGATAAACTTAGTAAGAAAAATAAAATAATCAACACTTTTTTCATAATCACTAAACCTTTGGTTAATTTATAAAACTAATAAGTAATACCCGAATTTTCACAACAATAAACATTTTAAAATGAAGAATCAGGGAGTGTTTCACCTTCAGAACATAAAATTTAATGTTTTAATAGTTGCCTTGATGAAAGTTTGCAAATCGTTTATTAAAAGGAATAACTCGATGGTGGGGGAAAATTTAACCAAGATTAAACATCACGCACCGTTAAAAATGATGAATTATTTTCCAATTGTTGAAGTACAGTATCATAATATAAAACATCATTAGGTTTTGATCTTTTTTTTGCACCATGTTTTAACACGGTTAATTTCTTAATCAATGGTTGAGTGTAAAGGTCTCTAAACAGTTGCGATGGCTCACGATTAAAAAGCTGAATTAATGATTGCACACGAAAACGATCCATGGCGGGATAGGCGGTTGATAATTGATCTTGATGCCCACCATACTTAGTTACACTTACCGAATCAACAAAACCAACGGGCACATAACGCAATAAACGTAACCAAAGGTCGTAATCTTCGCAAACCGTTAATTTAGGATTAAAGTCCCCATGCCAATCAAACAATTGTCGATGTAACATGACCGCTGATGGGGTGACCAAACAACGTTCAAGGGAAGGTTTTAGTGCCCAGCCAGATGGCTTTTGGTGGTAAGCCTTTTTATTGAAATGCTTTCCGTTACGAATCCAAGTCTCATCCGTTTGTAAAAATCGACATAACGGATTATTTTTCAAATAAGTCACTAATAATTCCAGATGATGATCATGCCAAACATCGTCCGAATCTAAAAACGCAATCCAATCCGAACTTGCAGCATGAATACCAAGATTACGTGCATGAGAAACGCCTTCATTTGATTCAACTCGGATCAATTGAACACGATCATGATTGAGTTGAAGGGGTGGCTGACTACCATCATCTACAACAATCACTTCAGATGGTTGAAACGATTGACTTAAAACAGAAGCCAATGCGGCTTCAAGTTGAACCGAACGATTAAAGACAGGCAAAATTACAGTAATCGAAACATCTGGTAAAAATAAATGAGTTAATAAATGATCAAACTGATGATGAAATTGGTCCAGTTGTTGATTAAAATCATTTTGAGTCGCTGAGTCGTTACGATCTGTAATAAACTTAAAACTAGAAAATGAAATGGATTGTTCATCACAGCATTTTGCATAATAGTAGGCCTCCATATCAATAACGTCAGCTTGAAGGCTTGAATCAAATGCTGTAACCGTTTGGCCAGCAGCAAGAGAGAAGTTTGCATATGGGATAGGCAGGGAAGTTTGAGTTGTAAGTGGAATGACATGGTCCCCATTTGAACTTGATTGTAATTGAACCCAAGACCCGATTGAAAATGAACGCGATCCAGCCGTTCCAATGTTTACAATCTCACTTGGTGATAACTGATTAATCAACCAATGAAAATCCTTTGGTTGACCAACACCCATAATAACAATTAAAAAGGGTTGGTTTTTAACCTGATTAAGGGCGCCTGATCTTAACGCCTCAAATCGAACCCATGAATTTGGATAACGCTGCTTAAAATTAGGCGGGAGTTCTTTCTCTAAAGCGATACAAATAATAACCATGGTTTGAGTCTAACAAATGGTAGGAAAAAGGACTATGATTAACTATGTATAGATAAACAGAAACCAGGCAACATTAAAGCTGAAATACAATCAATAAATCAATTTACATTTGAGTTAATTTTATTTAAATTAGATACTACTTATGCGCCCAATAAGACATGCCATTTTAAGTAAAGCCCCGAGAGCTATGACGTCATGGCGTAAAGTGAGCCAGTATTTTAAACGGCAACCGATTCATGGAAAGAATAATCAAATTGATCGGGCTGCTCGTTTCTTATGCCAAATCTCAAGGCCAAACGAAACATTTTTAAAAACGACTGAGGAACAGTTGAACAAGCACTTTACACAAAAAAAACGAAACATCGCTGAATATGTAAATAATACACCACCGAATTTTGAATTAAGCTATGATTTGAGCGACTTGTAATTAAGTGCCGTTTCAACTCTGGAGTACGCTCTTGTAACGACATAAAACAGTGCTAAAGCTAACATGACTAATTCGGGCGATGACAAGGGTGGTGTTATAAAAAGTTCATTAGTGAATAAATTATATAAAAGTTTAAAAAATAAGAAACAGCAAGATCGTTGTGTATCGATTTTATTTGAGTGTGTTTCTTCAGCATGTAAAATTAATGAGTCAGTCGATAAATGATCATTATAAATATTAGAAACTATATTAGATGCTAAATTAAATGCAATTTCGGAACAAGAGAGAATATAAAAACGACGACTCTTCAAAAGAAAAAGTGAACTCAATTTGAGTGAGCATTTAAAATAATGAGAAAATGAATCTGTTTTAAAATCATTTTTTTTAAGAGAAGAAAAATTCTTTTTTAAAGATGTGGGCTTTAACGTTACCCCGGGTGAAAATAAGGGGTTATTTATATTCGTTATTAGATTTAATGCTGTTGGTTTCATTACAATTATGGAGCCGGCGATAGGAGTCGAACCTACGACCTACTGATTACAAGTCAGTTGCTCTACCAACTGAGCTACACCGGCCTAAATTTAAAAAATATTATAACACGTTTGAATCTGGAAACAATATTTTTTTGCAATTCATTTGAAAGGTAGCAAAAATTTAATTAATATGTAGGAATAATTTGCCGCGATAGCTCAGTTGGTAGAGCAGGGGACTGAAAATCCCCGTGTCGGTGGTTCGAATCCGCCTCGCGGCACCAATATATGGAGTGAAAAATGAAAATATTTTTAACAGTTTTAATGTTTACAATACAAATCTTTGCTACCAATAGTACGGAAGTTCCACAAAAATATAAAAATGAAGTTCGAATCTACGAGCCAGACAATAAATTGATTACCATAAAAAATGATCTTAAAATCAAAGGGCGGGTAAAGCCTGGAATAAAAGTTTTAATTGAAAATAACGAAATTGAACTTGATAATAATAATCAATTTGATTACAACATGACATTAACCAAGCTTGGCAAACAAGAAGTTAAGATTGAATTTCAATCATCAGGTGAAACATTTAGTGTTATAAGAAATATCATTAAATTAAAAAATCCAAAGAATGTAATTATGTCACAAAAAGAATTGGCATTTATTAATACTGCATATACCTCACCTAGAATTAAAAAGTTGTCGCTCTCTAATACGTTTAAAAAAGATGAATTTGCTTATTTTCTAGATAAAATAAAAATAACAGATTCATTTACTGAAAAAAAAGTGAATAACTTAAATAAAATTAAAAATTATAAAAATGAAATCCAAGATACTGTAAATTCAAATATACTCGCAGTAAACTCGCGTGGTAATTTTAATCCAAATGCTGAAGTTAATCGGTTATTTTTTCTTGCAGGTATAGCGAAAGCGCTAGAATATGAAGAAAGTAACAAAAATTATAATGAAATAGAAAAGTACAAAAACAAATGGTTATATAAGTTTCTTAAAATTGGTCTTGATAAAAAAATCATTACAGTTTCTGACCTTAAGAAAATAAGAGATCCACTGAATCATGCTGAATTTATTAAGCTTGCTGTGAAAATTCCTGAATTAGAAGGAAAAATAAGTAATGAGTTAGTATTTATTGATACAAAAAAGTCTTCCGATCAAAATACAATAAATAAAGTAGTAAGATCAGAAAAGCCTACAACCATTAAAATTTTAAACGTATACAATCAAACAGCAACATCAAAAGAAATACGTGGTGTTGTGCAACCTGTGAAGTCATTTGTTTTAAATTGGCGAAAAGTTATTCCAAATAAATCCGGTTATTTCACAGTAAAAGTTCCAGCAAGTCAGGATGTACTATCATTGAATTTCGGAAATGAAGTCATTGCGAAAGAGTTGTCACCCAAGTTTGACAACAGTAAATCCATTGCCAAAAAAGAAACGCCAAAATTAATAAGTAAAGCAAAAACAGTTGAAATTAAAAAATCATCTGGCATAGAGCCATACAACGATCTTTCAAGCCACTGGATTAAAGCTATCGCAAATGAATTGAAACTTGAAGGGAAACTCGATAATACAAAAGAGTTTGAACCGAATAAAAAAATAACACGAGCGGAACTCGCAAGATATTTAGTGAACATCAATAGCCTTTCATCAAACAAAGCTGAACCAAGACGATTTAATGATATCCCTAAAACAAATCAAAATTACAAATACATTAACGTTGTCGTATCCAATAAGTTGTTAAATGGCATGACACAAACCACATTTTCACCAAATGGCAATGTAACAAAAATTCAGGCAATTATTGCTGCATCTCGTTTATTACCTGATTCAAAAAAGTACGAAAATATTAAATTGCCTTACAAAGATATAGAAAAGTATAAATGGGCGAAATCAAGCCTGCAAAAAGCATACTATTATAAAATTATTAGTAAATCAGCCCAGTTGTTTCCTAAAAAAACAATTTCAAATGCAGAACTTGTATCATTACTTTATAAAACATCTAAAATCTAATAATGTCTCTTAAAAACATTGTCCAAGCATCCATTAACGATCACTTGGACAATGACATTGGTTTTGAAATTGATGTCCCGAAATATGACCACGGAGATTATGCACTAAACTTAGCGTTCAAGCTAGCAAAACAGAAAAAGAAAAGCCCTAAAATTATCGCAGAAGAAATCACAACACAATTAAATAAAAACAATGAACTTTTTAGAGCCTCATCAAATGGTGGTTTTGTAAATATTCGAATTGAAGATGCTGAATTATTTAATTATTTCGTAACGTTTTTAAATGAATCCCCCAAACTTATATCAAAAAAAAATGTCATTCTGGAATATGTGTCAGCAAATCCAACCGGCCCATTACATATCGGGCATGGCCGATGGGCAGCTATAGGAGATTCATTATATCGATTACTTAAATCGGTTAATATAAACGTTAAAAACGAATTTTATATCAATGATGCAGGAAATCAAATACATGTTTTCAATGAAAGTATTAAAGCAAAAATAAACGGAACCCCAATACCAGAAAATGGATATGGTGGTCATTACATTGAAAAAATCATTAATCAAAATAAATCGGGGACCAATGTTGATTTTGTAATCAACGATCAGAGACAAACACTTAAGAAAATGAATTGCACATTTGATCAATGGTTTAAAGAATCAAGCATTCAAAAATCAACGATCTTGGAAATAATTAATAAAAATTACCAAGAACATGTTTATAAAAAAGATCATGCCATATGGTTTAGAACCACAACATTTGGTGACGATAAAGATCGAGTGATTATGAAAGAAAATGGTGACCTTACATATTTTGCTGCTGATATTGCATATCATTTAAATAAAATAGATCGCGGGTTTAATCAAATTGTAAACATTTGGGGAGCGGATCATCATGGGTACGTTAAACGAATCGAAGCTTGCATAAAGGCAAAAACAAATAACGTGGATTTAACTGTTATTCTGGGTCAATTGGTTCATTTATATAAAAATGGTGAGCCGGTTAAAATGTCAAAGCGAACCGGCGAGTTAATCGAACTAGATGAAGTCATTGATGAAATAGGGAGTGATGCAGCCCGCTATTTTCTTCTTGAAAAAAAACCCGATATACATTTAGAGTTTGACTTAAGCATTGCAACCAAAAAAAATATGGATAACCCGGTTTACTATATCCAATATGCCCATGCACGGATCTGCAACATCATTAATAAAATAAGCGATCAAAAAGAAAATAATTCATTAGAATTAAACGACATGGATCGCCAATTAATGCTGATTGGTTCACGTTATTACGATGTCTTATATGAAGCCGCCAAAACATATGAACCCTATAAATTAGCGCAATACCTTTATAATCTTGCAAAGCTATTTCATTCTTTTTATCAGAAAAATCACGTGATTTATGATGAACACATCCACATCAAACGATTAGATATAATAAAAAACATTAAAAAAATAATTGTGCACGGCTTTGAAATATTAGGAATATCAACGCCTGAAAAAATGTAGTAATATATAGATATGAAAAACATAAAGTTTATATTATACGTTATATCTTTTCTTATCATCTCCCTGCTCTCAGGCATTGCTTTTGCTTATTTTGCTGGCGGAACAATCCACGAACGCAGTTCAATTGGTCAATCCAAGTCATTTGAAGCCGATCAGTCATTAATTTGGGCAGCACTCCTTGATATCGAGAGTTATCCGTTATGGAAACCCAATTTAAAAACAATTGAAATGCTTGGTACAAATGAAAAAGGATACACAAAGTGGCGTGAATTTTATCCATATGGTAAAAGTGTGACATATGAAATTACAGAGTACATACCAAAATCATTAATTGAAATGCGGATTGTTGAAGCAAAAAATTCAGCTGAAGGTGTTTGGATTTACAAACTATCAAATTATCAAGATCGAGGCGTACTTCAAATTAAAAGGTTTGCAATTATTAAAAGTCATATTGACCGATTTATCCGACGTTGGATCGACACAAAATACAATGAAGTTGATTATCTGTTAATGAGTTTGAATGTCTATCTCGACCAATTAATCGAAGATCAAGAAGAAATTCTAGAAATTATGGTTCCTGATTCAGTTGAAAATACTGAAAAGCCATTAACGGAATCATAAACGCTACGTTATAAGTGTCACCAGTTTTTTGAAAATTAAGTGCATTGCATATGTATCAAGCTCACCATATTCATGTAGTTTTAAATACGCTTTATCTTGCTGTGATTTGTCAGCCAGTTGCTCATAAATCAGACCAAAATGACGGCCAGATGAAATTGCAATTTGTTTATAGTTAAGTCCTGGAAAAAGTGCTGGCAGAACATTTTTAATGGACGTTTTACCTTTCATATCTCTGAGGTAAATAAATTGATTCTTAAATGGAATTTCTAAATCTATAAAACGTGAAATTAATTGATCAATAAATTGGCCATACTCTGGAAAAAGCGCTTTGATTTTTAATAGAACAGCAGACTCAAAGTTAATATTATAAACAAGAATAGATCCAGACGTCGGTAATTTAGATTGTAATTCTTGAATGAATAACAAACGAGGATCTGTGCCATGAGGCGCAATAAACGAACAATGTTTCAAATCTAAATGAGAATCAATGTGAAGTGAAAATTGAACTGGTAATTGCTCATATGGCTTCATATGAGCATATGGTGGAATCGCATATTGAACACATTCAAAATCTAAAAAACCAATGGGGTAATGAACTTGATTAATAAATTGAGAAACTTTTTTAATATTTAAAAAATCAACTTGATCATGATGACATGCGATTTGACGCTTTTGATTGAGCTGTTTTACTTGGTCTGGGTTTATCGAATCAATACGAGACTCATTATTATAAAAAAATTCAAATTTTTCATTTATAGGCATCCCAACCAAGTCAAAAATAGAATCTTCTGGAACATCTTGCCAGCAATGGTGAATTGCTGAACATTCATAAGGTTGAAAACATTGCGGACCAATTGGAATGTTAGAATCTTTGGCGTTTAGAAGGGATAGGTATTCCATTACATTACGCCGGGTATTGGCTTGAAGATCAATGACCGAATCTGTGATGTCATGTATTTTAAATAAAGAATCCAAATCAAGATCATCTTCTCGAAAATAACTGGTATCTATATGATAAACATAAGCAGAACCTAAAGATAAGCCGGATTGTGATAAAACATAATATTGAAAAGCAACATCATGAAGATGGACGGGTTTTAATGAAGCAGAGCTCTTAACCTCAACCATATGCCATAGCCCCTCCTTATAAAATAAAATATCAACCTGGCAATAACATTTATTAAATAAAAAAGATGCTTCAAAGATGGTAGATTTTAAATCAATCAATCGTTGTGTTTGATTAAGTTTGTCCATAAAAGAAATCTCATTTTCAATAAGCTGGCCATCTGGAAATAAGGACTGAGCGTTAAAACCAACATCATTTCCTTGATTAAAAATAGCTTGTTTTGAATCATCAATAGAAATCTTTTTAGGATCGTTTAAAGAAAGCCAAAATAATTTTTTACATTGAAAAGCTTGAATATACTTTGATTTAGTTAATAAAGCCATTTTAAATTAGATGTAAGTATCTAATGTAGGTTTGAATGCCATTTCTAAAGTGATCAAGTTTAAAGCGTTCATTTGGCGCGTGGATATTATCGTTTGGAGCATTAAGCCCAATAAGTACAGTCGGCTTTTTGAATAAAGACTGTAGTTCAGCTAGTATAGGAATGGATCCACCTTCACCTTGAACAATAATTTCCTTACCATGAGTATCAGATAACGCTTGAATAGCGTTTTTAATAAATGGATCATTTGGGTTAACCAATAATGGATGAGCATAAGGCCCTAAATTTTTAATAGATACTTCAAAACTTTTTGGAAAGTATTGGGATATGTAGTCAATAATAAGGGAACTTATTTTGGCCGGATCCTGATTGGCAACCAAGCGGCAAGAAAACTTAAAAGATGCTTCACATGGGACAACGGTTTTCGCCCCATCCTCAACAAAGCCAGATTGAATGCCATTGAAATCAAGTGTTGGTAAATACCAAATATTTTCATAAAAACTTGAATTGTTATGTGTGCCTAAATTATAAAAATCATCCAATGTATTTAAGTGAGTTGTAGCAACGTTTGAATTTGAATCAAAAGAATCATAAGAAATTACATCGTCATAAAATCCCGGAATTAAAACACGATTGGTTTTTGGGTTTTTCATTGAATCAATGCATTGTGAAACATAGTGAATAACATTTGGTACACTTCCACCAAGTTGACCAGAGTGGACATCATAATTCATTGATTTTACATGGCAATCAAAATAGACAAGGCCTCGTAAACTTGTGCAAATTGATGGCTGATCATCAGAAAACATTGGCGAGTCTGATACCATTAAAGCGTCATAAGTCAGTAACTCTTGGTGGTCATAAATAAATTTCGTAAGCCCTCGAGACCCAATTTCCTCTTCACCTTCAATAATGAATTTAACATTAACAGGTAATGTCTTCGAAGTTTCAAGACAAGACTGAACCGCTTTTAATTGTGAATAAAACATACCTTTATTATCTGATGCACCCCGTGCAACAATATAACCATTTTCAATGGATGGTTGAAAAGGAGGCGATCGCCAAAGGTCGACTGGATCAACCGGTTGGACGTCATAATGCCCATAAAAAAGCAATGTTGGTCGAGATGGGTCAACAAGGTAGTCTGCATAAAGAATTGGATACCCATAATCTTTAAAAACCTTGATATTTTTTAATCCAATATCAGATAAATGGCCAGCTAAATATTGAGCGCAATCATAAATTGATGATTTTGAATCAGAAAGCGTACTGATACTAGGAATTTTTAAACAATCGAACAAATCATTGGTATAACGATCGAAGTTTGTATTTAAATGATGAAGTGCTAATTCAAGATGTTTGTTTTTTGTTGTCATTCTGAAAACTTAACCAATATTTATTTGGTAATAAACCCAATATAATAATAGCAATTTGAGAAACAAAAAACATCATTAACCAATAAAATGTTTTTTCAGTAAAACCATAGGAGTGAAGTCCAATCCCCAACATGTTAGTGCCTTTCCAAGACCAAACCGTAACAATGTTTGAGAAAACAGTCATTAACATCAAATGTTTCGAATTTAAAAGTTTGCCCCATTTCATATGAAGAATAATAGCAATCCATAGTACAATTAAAATCGCACCATTTTCTTTTGGGTCCCATCCCCAGAAACGTCCCCATGATTGATCCGCCCAGATGCCACCCAAAACGGTTCCAAGCAAATTGAAAAAAAGCGCAATCATAAGAAAAATATAAACGATTTTAGATAACCGTGACTCAAAATCAGACGTTAAAAAGCGCGTGAGTGTACCAATTAATATATAAGAAATAGCAAAGAAACCAGCCATAAATATAATGGCATAACCAATGGTCATGGAGACAACATGCGTAGCTAACCAAAAATTTGAATTTAATACAGCTTGCATCACTTCCAAAGTATCACCGGATAAAGACAAATGATAAGCAGCAATAAGAGAAAGTGCCGATAAAGTAGAAATATAACCAGCATAAAAAAGTTGGCGTGTTTTTTTGTACATGAAAAAACCAATAAAAGAAGCCACAAAAGCAATAAATATTGCGGAAGAATAAAGATTGATGACCGGTGGGCGCATTAAAATAATCATACGAGCAATCAGCCCAAATGAATGGAAAAACAACGCCAGTAACCAAGTAGAATAAATATACGATGTGCCCTGAGACAAATTGAAAAATCGAGTTAAGAAAACAAGAGCAACAATAAAAAAGTATAAAAATAAAGCAACAATAAAAGGATTGATAATATTGAAAATATATTCCAACTGAACGATAAAGGATTGATACGGGAATTCTTGTTGAAACTGATCGGTTATTGCAGTTGAATATTGGATAAGTTGACGTGAATTATTATTGTTGAATGAGTCAGATAAGAGCAAATAGTTTGATAAAAGTTCTTTTTTTTGTTTTTGTTGGATTTAAAGCGGATTCAGATAACGTTTGCCACTCACCCCCAAAAACAAGGTATGTTGTCGATTTGTTGTCTTGCAACTGATTATAGTAATTTAGAAAGTTAGCAAAATTAGGTGAGTCTTGAATTTGGTCATTTTGCATACTCTGGGTTAATGTAAGCATGGAATTCCAAAAATCAAGTTGAGAACCATTTTTAAGCGGGAAGAACTGTTGGCGTAAACTGAGTTGGGTTTGGTATCGATTAGTCAGAACAAATGTAGCTTGCTGAAAAGGCGTGCGTTGCTCTTTTTCTAATTGAACAGCAGCTGCAACAAAAGGTTGAATAATATCAAAGTTTTCATCTAAAAAAGCTTCTGAAATACGATATTTTTGTTTTCTATACTTGGGATCAATCGAATCAAAAAGCTTGGGGTGCTCAACCAAAATAGTAGTCTCATTCTTAAACGCATTTTCTTGTGTTAAAAGTGAAAAAAACCATTGCGTTGGAGTTTGATGTCCTGATAGTTTTAAACGGCCTTGAATTTGAAGTAAAAAATGGCGAGCTAAAGTGTCCAGTGGCTTAACTCGTCCTTCATGAAGAACCGGCAATTGTCCGATAGCTCGGTCATTAGCAGAGGGTAGCTTTATGACTGAAAAGACAATGAAGACTAAAAATAAATAAAAAAGCAACCGTTTTATCATGATGATCGACCCCGTTTCATAGATGAAATCATTTGAACAAATAATCCAATGATAATGACAAAAGATGAAATATAAGGAATTAACCAAGAAGGATTTTTAACAACTTGAAAAACAGATGTTTTTTCATCATCAGTAAAACTCGATTGAAAAAAAGTGTATCCAGAATATCGCAAGGGTTCATTCATTTGAATATCAAATGGAACTTCTCCTGATTTTGTAATGAGTTTTACTTTAGACAAAAAAGATTGAGCAGTCTCAGATTGCCGATAAGTGACACGACTAAAATCACTCAAAAAGATATTAAAGTCGAGATACTTTCGCTTTGGTCGAAGCTTCATCAAAAAATCTTGATTGCCAATCGAAACCGTTTGATAAATTGCACTGCCTCCCCATAACAGAAAATAATCTGTTTGATTACCGTAAGTGAAAGATAAAGTCATGCCAGGAATATTACGTTCATCCATTTTATATGTTTTCGGCATTGATATTAATTTAAAGGATTGGCCCAATTGATTGAATTTTGGATTTTCAATACCACGTTGATTGATAATTGAATTTGGTGCAAACGAGAGTACTTTAATGGTTGCAGATTGGAATATCACACCTTTTTTAAGTTCAGAAAAATCAATAGGATAAATTGAATCAACGGATGGTTTTGATTGGTCAATAAATACCATTTCAAATTGAGAAGGGTATTCAACATAGTTTTTTGTTTCACCTTCAAGAATAGAAATTTGCATTTCTTCAGCAAAAAAGCTGGTTAATCCAGAACCAATAATTAGCAAGACCAAACCAAAATGAATTAAAAATATACCCGCATAATTTTTGCGAAGTCGAAATCGGGTGGTATGAGAGGATAAAAGATTGATTAACAACAATAAACCGATCAAATAACCACCAAAAAATATCGGGAATTGATTTAAGTAAATAAACCAAGATGTAAAGTATTTTTTATTTGCTTCAAAAATTCCAATATCAACCTGAGCAAACGTTGCAAATAAAATAAGAAAAAACAACTTTAAAAGAAGGAAGATGGTGATTTTTATATCGCCAGATAATCGAAGAGCTTTTTTTAAATGTTTGACCACGTCTGTCCCTCAATGAATGGCCGGATTAAACGATCAGAGATCGGCCGATTAGATTCAAATTTATTAAAAATGTGTTTGTCATCATCTTGAATCCAATAGATTGTAAAATATTTAGAATTATTATTTAAATTAAACTGCTTAAAGGTCAGGCCATTTTCTTGGTATGGTCTAAAGTTATCAGGTAACGATTTCAATGGCGTTAAGTTGAGTTGAGAACGCCAACGATTTAAATTTGATAAATCATTACCAATAGATCCTTTAAAGACTGAAATGGATAAAACAGTTGAGGAGTCAACTTGGTATTTACCAACAAGTGGAGCTTTATATTTAAGTTTGATCCAATGTTCTGGTGCTCGGATAGAATTTGTGTTTTTCTGAGATTGTTCAAGTAAAAACTGGTCAAACGTGAGATATGATTCTTTTGGAATATCAATAGACTCAATCGCAAAAGATGAAAAGGTGCAACAGATTAAAAAGAAAATTAAATACATATTTACCCCATAATAAATGCGCCACCATCGATGATGATGAATTGACCAATGATCATGGACGCATCTGGAGAACATAAAAAACTTACTACGTTAGAAACATCTTCAGGTGTTACTAATCGTCCAATAGGCGTATCATTCGTCACATTTTTTATAATACTATCAGCATTTTCAATTGCTCGAAATGATTTAGTGTCGGTTATACCAGGCATCACCCCATTTACAATAACATTTTTTGGGGCAAGCTCCACAGCCAAAGACCGTGTAAGTCCCTCAACCGCAGCTTTTGCTGGGCCAACAACACCATACCCTGGCAAAACTCGTTGACCACCATAGCTTGTGACAGTAACAATATTGCCACCATTTTTCATTAATTGAGACGCTCTTAAAGAACAATGGAAAATGCTTCGAGATGTTGAGTTAAACGTAATGTCCCAATATTTATTGGTTGCATCTAAAATGTTACCAGGAATTCCAAAAGAGGCATTTGCGATTAAAATATCCAATTGCCCATATTCTTGTTCAATAATGTTAAACATTGCATCGGTTTTATCTTCATTTCCAACATCGGCCCGAATCGCAATTCCACTACCGCCAAGTTCGGCAATTTCGTTTAAAACAGACTCACATTCAGATTTGCTTCGACGGTAATTAAGAATAACCTCACATCCCTCAGCTGCTAATTTTAATGCAATTGAACGGCCAATCCCTCGAGAAGCACCAGTAACTAGTGCAATTTTATCTTTATGTTTCATTCCGTTATTATATTTATAAAATTAAAACAAAACAAGCGTAAGAACACAGTGGAAATAGTGGTGTCGATTTTAATAATAATGTACAATTAGTAAAATTAAAAAAAAATATATAAAAGGTTAATTATGTCATTTCAAGATCACGATAAAACAATCGAAAACATAGTAGAAAAAGAATATGAATATGGGTTTCAAACAAAAATTGAAACAGAAAAGTTTCCCAAAGGACTAAACGAAGATATCATTAGACGCTTATCTGAAAAAAAGAAAGAACCCAAATACATGCTTGATTTTAGATTAAAAGCATTTCGTCATTGGCAGAAAATGAAAGAACCGCATTGGTCAATGGCCGATTACGACACAATCGATTACCAGGACCTTCATTATTATGCAGCACCAAAATCATTGGATGAAAACAAACCTAAAAGTTTAGATGACATTGATCCAGAACTGAAATATGCGTTTGATAAGTTGGGCATCCCACTCATTGAACAAAAACAAATGACAGGTGTGGCTGTTGATGCTGTATTTGATTCTGTTTCTGTTGCAACAACTTACAAAGAAAAGTTAAAACAACATGGCGTCATTTTTTGTTCAATTTCTGAAGCTATTATTGATTACCCTGAATTAATAGAAAAGTATTTGGGCTCAGTAATTCCATTTACTGATAATTTTTTTGCGGCCCTAAATTCTGCAGTTTTCACAGACGGCTCATTTGTTTATGTGCCAAAAGGTGTGAAATGCCCGATGGAATTATCAACATATTTTAGAATTAATGAAGAAAATACAGGCCAATTTGAACGCACACTGATTATTTGTGAAGACAATGCTTATGTTTCTTACTTAGAAGGCTGCACCGCACCAAAATTTGATTCCAATCAATTGCATGCAGCTGTTGTAGAGTTAGTAGCACTTGATAATGCTGAAATTAAATACTCTACAATTCAAAATTGGTACCCCGGTGACAAAGAAACCGGAAAAGGTGGTATTTACAACTTTGTTACAAAACGTGGAAAATGTTTGGGTAAAAAATCAAAAATTTCTTGGACACAAATTGAAACAGGTTCAGCAATTACCTGGAAATACCCAAGTTGTGTATTAATCGGCGACGAATCAATTGGCGAGTTCTATTCCGTTGCATTAACCAATCATTTTCAGAAAGCAGATACCGGAACTAAAATGATTCACATCGGAAAAAACACGAAAAGTACCATCATATCCAAAGGTATTTCAGCAGGTAAATCAGAAAATACTTATCGCGGTTTAGTTCAATCTAATAAATCAGCAATCAATGCCAGAAATTACACACAGTGTGATTCCATGCTCATCGGAAGTGAATGCAGTGCGAATACCATTCCATATATTAAGATCAAAAATAAAAAAACAAAATTTGAACATGAAGCATCAACATCAAAAGTTGGTGAAGATCAGTTGTTTTACATTATGAGTCGATGTGCGTCTTTAGATGAAGCATTAACTACGATTGTAAGTGGATTTTGTAAAGATATTTTTGCTAAATTGCCAGATGAATTTGCGCTTGAGGCAAATCAACTCTTGAGCTTACAATTAGAACATTCAGTCGGATAGGAAGTGAACCATGTTAGAAATAAAAAATCTTGAAGCAGAACTCGTTGAAGAAAAATTAAAAATTATTAAAGATTTCTCATTAAATTTAGAAAAAGGGAAAACACATGCAATTATGGGGCCAAATGGTTCTGGTAAATCAACACTGTCTAAAATTATAGCTGGCGATGAAAATTATGAAATAACTGGCGGCTCGGTGAAATTAAATGGCGATGATATTTTAGAAATGGATGCAACACAGCGTGCATTATCTGGTATTTTTCTCGCTTTTCAATACCCAGTAGAAATTCCAGGGGTAAATAATGCAGAGTTCCTTCGAATGGCCTATAATGCAAAACAAAAATTTCTTAACCAAACTGAAGTTGATCCAATTGAATTTCATGATATTTTAATTCAAAAAGTAAACCAACTAAATATTCCGGAAGAGTTTCTTGATCGAGAATTAAATTTTGGGTTCTCTGGAGGAGAGAAGAAAAGAAATGAAATATTGCAGTTGGCTGTTTTAAATCCAAAAGTAGCGATTTTAGATGAGACGGATTCTGGGCTTGACATTGATGCATTGAAACAAGTGTCAGAAGCAATAAATACATTAAAATCAAATGAAAATACATTTTTGTTAATTACGCATTATCAACGCTTATTAGATTACATTGAACCTGATTACGTGCATATAATGATCGATGGGAAAATTGTCCAAACTGGAGATAAAAACTTAGCCAAAGAACTAGATGTGAAAGGCTATGATCATCTCCTAAAAACAAAAGTGTAACAATGGCTAACATAACAAATGTTTTAAATAAACTTCAATTAATAGCACCAACATCAAATCATGAGGATTGGTTATATTATGACATCGAAAATTTACTAAGCAGTGAATTTGAAAATAATGAAACAAATAAATCAAACCTAAAACATGAAGGTTTCGTACTGCATTTTGTTAATGGAACATTAGTACATCACTATTTACCTGCAAGTATCAAATTAAAAGAAACAACAATTACACCGAATAATACCAATAACAGTTTTATTCATTTAGCAATCAAACACTCAACGAATTATGAAATAGAATGTGCATCAGAGGTTATAGAGCCAATACATATGATTTTTGAGAATTCCGAGAACAATTTGCAAAGCACAGCCCTAGAAATAAACCTTAAAAATAAAGCCAAATTGCATATCAAGCGTCACTTTATTGCACCAAGTTCAAGTTGTTTAATATCGTATCTAAATAATAAAATAGATCATGAAAGCGAACTAAGCATCACGGATATAAATAACAATAATCCTGGACGTGTATTAGATTTTATTGACGCTGAATTAGGAAATGAAAGTACATTCAACAGTTTGAACCAAAGCTACCTTAGCGAACAATCAAGATTTCAAAATCGCGTATTTATAAATGGTGAATTTTCCGTTGCAAATCTTCACGGCTTGGCAATCAACCAAAAAGAACAAGCCTGTTTTTACAACACCCACATTTATCATGATGCAGAAAATAGTGAGTCAAACCAATTGTTTAAATCAATGGTAAAAGCAAATGCAACACTTGAATACAATGGCAAAGTAACCGTTTGTAAAAAAGCACAAAAAACAAATTCATACCAATTGAATCAAAACATCCTATTGGATGATTACGCACATGTCTATTCAAGACCTCAATTATTCATCGATGCAGATGATGTTAAATGCACTCACGGGTCAACGACAGGTGACATTAACGAACATGAAGTTTTGTATTTAATGAGCAGAGGATTAGATCAACTCACGAGTCGCAAAATTGTTCTGAATGCATTTTTTGAAGAAGTGTTTAATAACGATATATTTAAAAGAGAACAATTGGATATCCATCAAATTTTAAATGAGATTTTATGAACGTAAAAAATGATTTTCCTATTTTTAATGAATACCCAGATCTAGTTTATTTAGATTCAGGAGCGACAACACATAAACCGAATGAAGTTATTCAATCGATGGCAAGTTTTTATCCATCCAATTACGGGACTGTTCATCGAGGAATTTATGACTTAAGTGTTAAATCAACAAATTCATACAATGACGCTAGAAGTAAGGTGACAACATTTATCAACAGCGCATCAGATAAAAATATTATATTTACAAGAGGAACAACAGACTCCATTAATTTAGCTGCTTTCGGATATTTAGAACACCAACTAAAAACCGGTGATGAAATCATTATCAGCGAAGTAGAGCACCATGCAAACTTTGTGCCTTGGCAACAATTAGCAAAACGGCATAATATCACACTTACGTTTGCTGGAATTGAAGATGATGGATCATTTAATTTAAACAAATTTAAAGAATTAATTTCAGAAAAAACAAAGTTTATAGCCATAACACACATTTCAAATGTGCTAGGAACCATATTTCCAGTGGAAGAAATTATTGCAATTGCAAAAGAGAATAACATTAAGGTTTTAATTGACGGCGCACAAGCCATTGCCCATCAGGCCATTGACATCCAACAACTCGATCCAGACTTTTATTGTTTCTCTGGGCATAAAATGTATGGGCCAACGGGAATAGGAATTTGCTACGCATCAAATAATGTAATCAATGAAATGCAACCCATAGTATTTGGGGGAGACATGATAGAAACCGTCAAAAAAGAAGGAACAACATTTACGGAAGCACCATTAAAGTTCGAAGCAGGAACACCTCCGATAGTTGAAGCAATTGGAATGAAACATGCAATTGATTATATAAATAAACTTGGTAAAGATAATATTAAAAAACATGAAGATCAACTAACCGATAAAACATTAAGCGAAATGAAGAAAATTGACTGGATTGATATAATAGGAAATGCAGAGGAGCGTTCATCAACCATATCATTTAATATCAAAGGAATTCACCCACATGATTTAGGAACAATTCTTGATGAGGAAAAAATTGCAATTAGAGTAGGGCATCATTGTGCACAACCAACGATGCGACGCTTTAATGTGCCAGCGACAGCAAGAGTATCATTTGGTGTTTATAATGAAGAAAAAGACATCGAAAAATTAATGAAAGCGCTTCATAATGCAAGAGAGGTGTTTGGTTATTGAAGCTACTTAAAAAGTTATACCAACAAGTATTACTCGATCACAACAAAAAACCGAGAAATTTCAAAGTCATAGAAAAAGCTACTCATTACGCACATGGGGTAAACCCATTATGTGGGGATGACTATCATTTATTTTTAACCATAGAAAATGACATAATCAAAGATATAGGTTTTCATGGCGCAGGATGTGCAATTTCAAAATCAGTTTCATCAATGATGACAACACACATACTAAATAAAAAAATTGAAGATGTCGTAACAATAAAAGATGCATTTATTGAATTACTAACCAGTGAACTTACAGATGAATCAGCAAAAGACATCCTCGGTCACCTTACAATCTTTGAAAATGTAAAAGATTATCCGATACGAGTGAAGTGTGCAACGTTAATATGGCGAGCGCTTGAAACAGCATTATTAAATAAAATGGACAAAAAGGTTAGCACAGAATAAGGTAGAATCATTCTCAATTACGGCAATTTATGCAAAAATAGATGATATAATTAAGTTAGTCTTAATTAGGAGGCAAAAATGGCGAAAAAACATGTGCAATTATCAGCAAGTCCAACACCAAATCCAAATGCAGTAAAATTTTTACCAAACATGCATTTTTTTGAGTCCGGCACTGTTGAATTTCAAAAAGAGTCAGAGGAATTAAAACAATCACCGTTGGCTGAAAAACTTCATGGTATAGATGGCATTGATATCATAATGATTGGCTTTAATTTTATTTCGGTCACGAAATCACAAACAGCGGAATGGGAAGTATTACTAGAAAAAATAAGAGACATTATTGTCACACATTTAGAAAATGATGAAACGGTTATCAACCTGGATTATGTGGAAGCAATTCGCCAAAGAAAAAGTGAATCAAACTCAGATATCGAAGTAAAAATTAAACAAATTTTAGATGATGAGATCCGTCCAGCAATAGCAATGGATGGTGGCGATGTTGAACTTAAAGGTTTTGAAAATGGAATAGTAACACTTTATTTACAGGGTGCATGCAGTACCTGTCCATCTTCTACGATGACCTTAAAAATGGGGATTGAAAATCGTCTTAAATCTGAAATTCCTGAAGTCGTCGAAGTTATCCAAGAAATTTAATTATTTAAAATTGAAACTTTAAAGATCGCGACATTAATTAATTGACGTAGTCGTTTTCGACAACTAATAAAATCAATTGGAACACATATAAAATAGTGGTCTAACCATCGCAATAAATAATTCCCGTAACAATATAACATCTAATAATTTTGATAAATTTGAGTTAAAATCGAAATAATAAAATCGAAGACAAA
>MDTB01082363.1_pt1 | contig 20422 bp, 18 predicted proteins | sample 811161 | NCBI WGS metagenome assembly MDTB01 (sample SAMN05326650, study PRJNA326480) | marine metagenome | isolation source: seawater | place: Mediterranean Sea | collected 2009
AAAACATGAGATCTAATCTTTAGTTGTCATTACAGTTAAAGTTTCAAAAATTAAATTTTGGTATTAAGATATTTGTTAGTAATATTCACGATTGACTTAAGTACATTTTCATATAAATTTCAAATATTTATAAAATGTTTTTGGAGTAATGATGCAGATAAACTTTGAAAATATATTAAAGGCTAAAGAGGTTTTAGATGGAAATATAAAACTTACGCCTACAATTAGGGCTGATCAATTAGGTAAGAAATTGGGCTGTGAGTTATACCTAAAATTAGAGTGTTTACAGTTGACTTCCTCATTTAAGGCACGAGGTGCAAATGTGGCTGTCAAAAACGCAATGGCTCGACATCCGGGAAAGGGTCTTATCGCAATGTCAGCAGGTAATCACGCTCAGGCCGTCGCCTATAATGCTGATCGTGAAGGTAACTCGGCTTTAATTGTCATGCCTGAGCAGGCTCCATTTTCGAAAGTTGCTAGGACCAGAGGATATGGAGCAGAGGTCATATTACGAGGTAGGACACTTAGCGAAACAACCAATTTTGTCCAAACTTTAGCCATGGAAAAAGATCTTCTATTAATTCATCCTTACGATAATTGTGATGTAATATCTGGACAAGGCACTATTGGACTTGAAATTATCGAGTCAGTATCAGATTTAGATTTTTTGCTCGTTCCGATTGGAGGGGGTGGACTTATATCTGGTATTTCAATAGCTGTAAAAAGAATAAATCCAAAAATTAAAATTATTGGTGTTGAAGCGGGCTTGTATCCTTCAATGTTTAATTTAAGAAACAAAACCTCTTTACCATGCAACGGAGAAACAATTGCAGATGGTATTGCCGTAAAATATCCTGGCTCACTTAATGTGCCGATTATTGAGAAGAATGTTGACGACATTATTTTGGTTGATGAGATTTCAATTGAAAAATCGATAAGTGCGCTTTTTGAGGATGAAAGAATTATTTCAGAGGGTGCCGGTGCAGTTGGAGTCGCAGCAATAAAAGAAAACAAAAAATTTTTTTATAATAAAAAAGTGGGAACAATAATTTGTGGTGGAAACATTGATGGAAGAATATTTGCTGGAGTTTTGAACAAACAACTATCTCGGGATGGAAAACTTGCTCGGATCAGGATTGATATAACTGATGAACCCGGTATGTTGGCCAGAATTGCGACATTAATATCAAAGAGTGGCGGTAATATTATCGAAATTCTTCATCAAAGAATGTTCCACGATGTGCCAGTAAAAAAAGCAAAAATTGATGCTGTAATTGAAGCTCAGAATGCGAATAACATAACAGGAATTATAAAAGGATTAGAGAAAGCTGGATTTGTTGTCGCTCGTTTAAACGAAAATTCAGAATAATTGTTTATCATCTGAAATAAGAAGAGTGAAAATTAAAAAAGGAAAAACCCCTGCAGTAAACAACTCTTTAATCTGAACTTACCTAAATTGATATTATATTTGAAAATTGTCTACAATATTGAAATATTTTTTCGACGAAAAGATTTATGGTTCGTTTTATTGCGTTTGTTTGTGAAGAGTATTCCGGTATATTTTATAACATTTTTCTCCGATAGGATATTCCTGGCCCAAATGCTGTGTCATGACGACTCCGGTAGTTTTTAAATTTGGATTTATCCAAAAATATGTGGAGGCGGCTCCTGCCCAGCCAAATTCGTCAGGATATGAATTATTATCAATTCTTATTTTTTTTAATGATGCGCGTCCAAGCAAATTCCAACCGTAACCAAGGTGCGCTTCACCGTTTAATTTTATTGGTACTTGTTGATTTGGTATCTGATAATTCAATGCATAATTCAAAAGTTTTTTTGATATTATTCGATTTGTGTTGTTATATTTTTCTTGAAGCAGTGCTGTGCAGAATTTGGTGTAATCGTTAACAGTAGAAAATAATCCGTGACCGCCTCGAGCTTTATAACTTTTTTCTTTCGGTGAATAGAAATTTTCGAGATTTAATTCATGCAACTGTTTTTTTTCTGATATTTTGTCTGCAACGTTGTCAAGGTCTGGTTCACCATAAATTGGCATTAGTCGCCAGGATTTGTCCGAGGAGACAAAATAACCTGTGTCAACCATTTCAAGTGGTGTAAAAATTAATTTAGATAAAATATTTTCAATTGTCCCGTCAAAAATGATTTCTAAAACTCGAGCCAACACATCTGTCGCCAGGGAATAACGCCAATCATTTCCTGGTTGGAAAGCAATGGGATATTCGGAAATTTGGCTAACGAACTCAGCTAAGGAAAGGTCTGATTTGTGGATTAGCTTATCTTTCTTATATAATCTTCCAATATGGCAATCAAAATTGAATCCGTAGGATAATCCTGAATTGTGAGTTAGTAGGTCGAGGATAGAAATTGGTCTATTTAGTGGTTCCATTTTGCCTGAGGGCAACTGCACGAAAATATTGTCAAAATATGGTAAATATTTTTTGACTGGGTCATTGAGACAAAGTTTTTTTTGTTCGAGCGCGATTAGTGATGCCAGTGATACGATTGGCTTAGTCATCGAATAAATACGATAAATTGGTCTGTCAGAAATACTAAGTTTTTTGCGTGAATGGTCTGCATGAAAGATACTATGGTTGATGATTTCATTGTTAGTTAGAAGTTGCAATTCGACGGAAATAAATTTTTTTTTGTTAATTAAAGATTTAATTTTATTTTCAAATTTGTTATTGATTTTCATCTTTTTAACTCCACAAGGTATCATTTGGAATTCTGCTAGGGTTTTTCATTTTGTAAATAAATTCCTTGTGGCGTCTTGTCACCTTCTTTATTAGATTATTCTATCTTAGACAGGATTAAAACGAAAGATTGTTCCCATTACGGCCGGGTCGACGTTTTCGGCTTTTTTAGTTGGTAATCGAGGCAATCTTTCAAATTATATTACTAGTGTATTAGAGTTGTTTTTTTCTTAGAATGGTTTAAGACATACGACGTAGTAGTAACGTTTTATAAAGAAGCACGATAGCATTGCAGAAAGGGTAAAAATTGGATAATTTTTTATTGGACTATTTACCAATTCTAATCTTTTTAGGGTTAGCTCTATTTCTTGGTGTTTTATTAATGTTGTCAGCAATGGTTGTTGCGGTTCGTAACCCAGATTCTGAAAAAACTTCATCTTATGAATGTGGTTTCAACGCATTTGATGATGCGCGGATGAAGTTTGACGTCAGATTTTATCTTGTAGCAATATTGTTTATTATTTTTGATTTGGAGGTGGCGTTTTTGTTTCCTTGGGCAGCCGGTTTTCAATATGTAGGCGTTCTTGGGTTCTGGTCGATGATGGTGTTCCTATCAATACTAACGGTCGGATTTATTTATGAATGGAAAAAGGGAGCTCTTGAATGGCAATAACAAACGATTTTCGGTCAAATGATAAAAATATGGAAACGGGCTTATCTCAGGATACAGGTGCAAAATTATCTGAGGAATTGAGTGGAAAAGGTTTCCTACTTACGTCAACCGAAGATTTGATTAATTGGGCAAGGACTGGGAGTTTGCATTGGATGACTTTCGGCCTCGCTTGTTGTGCGGTCGAAATGATGCATACGTCAATGCCAAGGTATGATTTGGAGAGGTTTGGGACCGCTCCTCGCGCTAGCCCAAGGCAATCTGATTTAATGATCGTAGCTGGAACGTTGACAAATAAAATGGCACCGGCTTTGAGAAAAGTGTATGATCAAATGCCTGAGCCAAGATATGTCATTTCGATGGGTTCATGCGCCAACGGGGGAGGTTACTATCATTATTCGTATTCGGTTGTACGAGGTTGTGATAGGATCGTTCCGGTGGATATTTATGTTCCTGGTTGTCCTCCAACAGCGGAAGCTCTCCTTTATGGTATTCTTCAATTGCAGCGAAAGATTCGAAGAACGGGAACTTTAAAGCGTTAGGTAAAAAATGTTGGATAATCTAGTCGAGCTAAAATCAATAATTGAATCAAAAATGTCTTCTCTTGTGGCATATTGTGCAATTGCTAATGATGAACTTACGATTGAACTTAGTTCGGACTCACTATTAAAATTTGTTGAGTTTTTGGCAACGGATAGTGAGTGCCAGTTCACAACTCTGATTGATATTACTGCTGTGGATTATCCAGAGAAAGCCGAACGCTTCAAAATCGTGTATCATTTTTTATCGATGGCACAAAACCTCAGAGTGCGTCTTTATGTCAATATTCCCGAGGAAGATATAGTACCTTCAATCGTTAGCATTCATTCATGTGCGAATTGGTATGAAAGAGAGGTGTTCGATATGTACGGTGTATTTTTTTCTGGACATCCTGATCTTCGACGGATTTTAACTGACTATGGATTTACTGGTCACCCCCTACGGAAAGATTTTCCAACGACTGGTTACTTAGAGGTCAGATATGACGAAACGAAAAAGCAGGTTGTCTACGAGCCAACAAAATTAAATCAAGAGTATAGACAATTTGATTTTCTGAGCCCGTGGGAAGGAGCAAAAAATATCAAGAAGGATATTGATCTGGATTCTGGCAACGGGTCGGACGGGAATACTTAATTTATGAAAGATGAACGACTAAATATGGACCCAAAAGAAAAAAATTCGGTCAGAAATTTTAATATTAATTTTGGACCTCAACATCCTGCAGCGCATGGAGTGCTGAGAATGGTGTTGGAATTGGACGGTGAGGTGGTTGAGCGGTGCGACCCTCATATTGGATTGCTCCATCGAGGAACTGAAAAATTAATTGAGAGTAGAACTTATCTTCAAAATCTTCCTTATTTTGATCGGTTAGATTATGTAGCTCCGATGAATCAGGAGCATGCATGGTGCCTGGCTATCGAGAAGTTAGTTGGAGTGAAAATTCCATATAGAGCTTCAGTAATTCGGGTTATGTTTTGTGAAATAGGTAGTATTCTTAGTCATTTATTAAATATTACAACTCAAGCAATGGACGTTGGTGCTCTTACACCGCCACTTTGGGGTTTTGAGGAGAGAGAAAAACTAATGGTTTTCTGTGAACGTGCTAGTGGCGCACGGTTGCATGCTGCCTACTTTAGACCAGGTGGAGTTCATCAGGATTTACCGGATAGTTTAATCTCGGATATTGAAGACTGGTGTAAGTCTTTTCCCAAAATTGTTGATGATATAGAGGGGCTGTTAACAGATAATAGAATTTTTAAGCAAAGAAATGTTGATATTGGCGTGGTTTCAAAAAAAGACGCTCTTGATTGGGGTTTTTCGGGTGTAATGGTTAGGGGTTCTGGATTAGCCTGGGATTTGAGAAGATCTCAACCCTATGAGTGTTACAGTGAGCTAGACTTTAAAATACCTATTGGTAGCAACGGAGATTGTTATGATCGTTATATTTGTCGAGTACTTGAAATGCGAGAGTCTGTTAAAATTATTTTACAGGCAATAAGCAAACTAAAATCTTGCAAGGGTGAAGACGTGCTTAGTCGGGGAAAATTATCACCGCCAAAACGTGAAGAAATGAAAGAATCGATGGAATCGCTGATACATCATTTCAAACTTTACACTGAGGGTTTTCATGTACCAAAAGGAGAAATTTACTCTTCGGTTGAGGCGCCAAAAGGTGAGTTCGGAGTGTATCTTGTGGCTGACGGTACAAATATCCCTTACAAGGTTAAAATTCGTGCGCCTGGTTTTGCCCATCTAGCGGCAATAGATCAGATATGTTGTGGTCACCAGTTGGCGGACGTTTCCGCTATTTTAGGCTCGTTAGATGTAGTTTTTGGGGAGATCGATAGATAATGTTGAGGAGACTACACAATATCCAGCCCGAAGCATTTCAATTTTCACAAAAGAATTTGGAGTGGGCGCAAAAACAAATTTTGAAATACCCTGACGATCGTCAAGCAAGCGCAGTCATCCCATTATTGTGGAGGGCGCAAGAGCAGGAGGGTTGGTTATCCCGACCGGCCATTGAATGCGTTGCTGAACTGTTAGGAATGGATACTATAAGGGTGTATGAAGTTGCAACTTTTTATTTTATGTTTCAGCTAAAGCCTATTGGTCAGATTGCGCACATACAGATATGTGGCACTACACCTTGTATGCTTTGTGACTCAGAAGATTTAATCGGTATCTGTAAAGACAAAATTTCACCTGACCCGCATACCGTTTCTCGCGATGGAAAGTTAAGTTGGGAAGAAGTTGAGTGTTTGGGAGCATGTGCCAACGCGCCAGTTGTTCAAATTGGAAAGGATTATTACGAAGATTTGTCAGCACAAAGTTTTACGATTTTGATCGAAGAATTTCGTTCAGGTAATGTGCCACAGTCTGGATCTCAAAAGGGAAGATTTTCATCGGAACCTCAAAATAATTTAACTTCGTTAACGGGACAAGTAGAAAATAAATTTAATGCATCAGTTTCTAGATCGATTGAATTGGGCGACACAATTAAAAGAATACGCGAATAGTTACCCAAAATTTAAACTAGTATTAAATTAAAAATATGTGGAAGTATATTCCATTTAAATTTGTTAAAATCTTTTTGTGAGGACACAGTTGTATGATTGAGGATAAAGACAGAATTTTTACAAATCTGTATGGAATGTATGATCGCAGTTTAAAAGGTGTTTTATCTCGTGGTCATTGGTCAAATACAGGCGAGATGCTAAAAAGAGGTCAGGATTGGATTATTGAGGAAATAAAAAAATCTGGATTGCGGGGCAGGGGCGGAGCAGGGTTTCCAACTGGGCTAAAGTGGTCGTTCATGCCGAAAGAGAGCGACGGAAGACCCAGCTACCTTGTTGTTAATGCAGACGAGTCAGAACCAGGCACTTGTAAAGATCGTGAGATCATGCGCCATGATCCTCACACTCTTATCGAAGGTTGTTTGATTGCTGGATTTGCCATGAATGCTGTGGCGGCCTACATTTATATTAGAGGTGAATATATTCGTGAGCGAGAAACCCTTCAAATTGCAATTGATGAGGCATACGAAGCTGGTCTGATTGGAAAAAATGCATCAGGGTCGGGGTATGATTTTGATATATACTTGCATCATGGAGCCGGCGCCTATATCTGTGGTGAAGAGACTGCGCTTTTGGAAAGTTTGGAGGGTAAAAAAGGGATGCCGAGAATGAAGCCTCCATTTCCGGCTGGTGCAGGGCTTTATGGTTGTCCCACTACTGTAAATAATGTAGAATCTATCGCTGTTGTTCCAACTATTTTGAGAAGAGGTGCAGACTGGTTTGCGAGTTTTGGTCGACCAAATAATTCAGGAACAAAAATCTTTGCGATTTCAGGGCATGTTCAAAATAAGTGTGTTGTTGAGGAAGAAATGTCTATAAGTTTGCGGGAATTAATAGAAAAGCATTGTGGTGGAGTTCGGGGAGGTTGGAAAAACTTAAAGGCCGTCATACCTGGAGGAGCTTCCGTCCCGTTATTGCCAGCCAATTTATGTGATGAAGCTATTATGGATTTCGATTGGTTACGAGATCAAAGGTCAGGATTGGGTACAGCCGCAGTTATTGTTATGGATCAAAGCACTGATGTTGTTAAAGCAATTTGGAGACTAGCAAAGTTTTATAAACATGAAAGTTGTGGACAATGCACTCCATGTCGCGAGGGCACTGGTTGGATGATGAGAGTTATGGAAAGATTAGTAAAAGGTGAAGCAAGTGTTGAAGAAATTGATATGCTTCTTGATGTTTCCAAGCAGGTTGAGGGGCATACAATTTGCGCTTTGGGAGATGCGGCTGCTTGGCCAATTCAGGGTTTGATTCGTCATTTTAGAGACGAGATCGAAGACAGAATTAAAAATTTTAGATCGTCTTCAAAAGTCGCTGCGGAGTAGAACATGTCAACTTTCAGAGAAGTTTTAATTGATGATAACACAGTAGAGGTAGATCCAGCTCTGACCATTATACAGGCATGCGAGCAAATTGGTATAGAAATTCCTCGATTTTGTTACCATGAGCGTTTATCGATTGCAGGTAATTGTCGAATGTGTTTAGTAGAGGTTGTTGGAGGGCCACCAAAACCAACAGCTTCGTGCGCAATGCAGATAAAAGATTTGCGCCCGGGTCCAAACGGTGAACCACCACAAATTAAAACCAACTCGCCTATGGTGAAGAAAGCTCGCGAAGGAGTGATGGAGTTTTTACTAATTAATCATCCCCTCGACTGTCCTATTTGTGACCAGGGTGGAGAGTGCGACTTGCAAGATCAAGCTGTGGGCTATGGAGTTGATTTTTCTAGGTATAGGGAACCAAAAAGAGCTGTTGACGATCTGGATTTAGGACCACTGGTAGAGACACACATGACAAGATGTATTTCATGTACTAGGTGTGTCCGGTTCACGACAGAGGTGGCAGGGATTTCTCAAATGGGTCAAACTGGTCGGGGTGAAGATAGTGAGATTACGAGTTATCTGTCCCAATCTTTAAAGAGTGAGTTACAAGGAAATATTATTGATTTATGTCCAGTCGGTGCTCTGACATCCAAGCCATATGCCTTCTCCGCTCGCCCTTGGGAACTTGAAAAAACTGACAGCATCGATGTTATGGACGCTTTAGGATCTAATATTCGGCTCGATTGCAAGGGACGGGAGGTTATGCGAATACTTCCTAGAAATAACGATAATATCAACGAGGAGTGGATTTCAGATAAGACGCGCTTTGTTTTTGATGGACTACGTCGGCAAAGATTGGACAGACCTTATGTAAGAAAAAATGGTCGGCTGGTAGAGGCCTCATGGGACGAAGCTTTAGGAAAAGTCTCCAGAGCGATAAAGAATAAAAAACTCGCTTCAGTCGTCGGCGATATGGTTTCAACGGAGGCAACGTTTGCGCTAAAGCAATTAACTGACTCGCTAAAAGGAAATTATGAGTGTCGCACTGATAAAAGTTGTTTATCGGCATCTGACAGGTCCGGTTATATTGGAACCTCAGAAATATCCGAATTAGGTAATTGTAATAGAATAATTTTGATTGGTACGAATCCCAAAATAGAATCCCCAGTGTTCAATGCAAGAATTAGGCGGGCTTGGTTAAATGGAGCTGAGATCAATATGATTGGCGAAAGCGCTGAATTAACGTATGATTACAAACATCTTGGCGTTGACAGGATGGCTTTAAAGTCACTGATAGACAAGAATGATTTAAATCTTGATTCGGAAACATTTATTGTTCTGGGGCAAGGTGCCTTAGTTGATAGTGATGGGTCTGAAGTTCTGCAAGCGGTTAAAAAAATTGTTGAGGATTACTCCTGTAAATTTTTAATTTTGCATGTTGCTGCATCGAGGGTAGGGGCTATGGAGCTGGAGTTCACTCATAAGGAAGGAATAAATTCTGCTTTATTGGGTGCAGAGGTTATATACAATCTAGGGATGGATGAGTTTGATTTGCCTGACAATTGTTTTGTTGTATATCAAGGTAGTCACGGAGATCGTGGAGCTCATCGCGCGGATGTAGTTCTACCAAGTGCTTGTTACACTGAAGAGGCAGGTATTTTTCTTAATACTGAAGGTAGAGCTCAGCTTGCGCTTCGAGCAAATTTTCCTCCTGGTGAGGCAAAAGAAAACTGGGCTATAATCAGGGCTTTGTGGGGACGATTAGGGTTAGGTCTGACATTTAACAATTTGTCTGAGCTGAGATCAAAAATGACTACAGAGTTTCCAAATGTTGGAAAGCTCAATCAAATTGTCAAACCAACTTGGGTTAAATCTTCATTTGAAGGATTTGTTGATAATTCGTCTTTTAAGCCGTATTACCAAAATTTTTACAAAACCAATCCGATTGCGAGAGCAAGCAAAATAATGAATGAGTTGGCAAAGCAGGCAGACGGTAACAACAAGATACTTGCGGCAGAGTAAATAATGACGTTTTTTGATTCAAATTTGGGTATATTTTTTTTGATTTTAGGACAATGCCTTCTTGTTGCAGTTGGAGTTCTGATTAGCTTGGCTTTTTTGATGTATGCTGATCGAAAGGTTTGGGCATCAGTACAGATGCGGCGAGGACCAAACGTTGTTGGAGTTTTTGGTTTACTTCAATCATTTGCTGATTTTTTAAAATACATTTTTAAAGAAATTGTTGTGCCAGCAGGTGCAAACAAATTTGTTTTCTTTTTAGCTCCTTTGATAAGTTTTGTTTTAGCGCTAATTGCTTGGGTTGTAGTTCCTTTTGATGAGGGCTGGGTTATTTCTAACATCAACGTAGGTATTTTATACATTTTCGCAGTTTCAAGCCTCGAAGTTTATGGTGTTATTATGGGTGGGTGGGCATCCAATTCAAAATATCCTTTTTTGGGTTGCTTGAGATCAGCGGCTCAGATGATTTCTTATGAAGTATCAATTGGTTTAATTATAGTTGGAGTTTTAATTTCTACGGGGTCACTCAATTTAACAAGTATTGTTATGGCGCAGTCAGGAAGCTATGGTATTTTTAGTTGGTATTGGCTTCCTCATTTACCTATGGTTGTGCTATTCTTTGTTTCTGCGTTAGCCGAGACCAACAGACCGCCTTTTGATTTACCAGAGGCGGAAGCGGAGCTGGTTGCCGGATATCAAGTGGAGTATTCGTCCACTCCATTTCTTCTTTTTATGATTGGAGAATTAATGGCTGTCGTACTTATGTGTGCCTTGATAACGATTCTTTTTTTTGGTGGTTGGCTCTCACCAATTCCGGGTATTTCTGATGGTATAATTTGGATGATTTTAAAAATGTTATTTTTCTTCTTCTTGATTGCATTAGTTAAAGCAATGGTTCCTCGGTTCCGATATGATCAACTAATGCGGATAGGGTGGAAGGTTTTTTTGCCAATGTCATTGGCGTGGGTAGTGATAGTTGCAGCCTTCGCTCAAATGGGAGTCCCAGGGTACGCGCGGTGGATTGTAGGAGGGTAGTTTAAATGCGAATCATTAATTGGAAACTTGCAGTTAAGTACATATTTTTAATTGACTTTTTAAATGGCTTTAAACTGGCCATTAAGTACTTTTTTAAGCCAAAAGTGACTCTAAATTATCCTCATGAAAAAGGACCAATCTCACCACGTTTTCGAGGTGAGCATGCGTTGAGACGATATAGTAATGGTGAGGAACGCTGTATTGCTTGCAAGTTGTGCGAGGCTATTTGTCCTGCTCAAGCAATTTCAATTGATGCTGAGCCTCGTGAAGATGGATCTCGGCGTGCAACGCGATATGATATTGATATGACGAAATGTATATATTGTGGTTTTTGTCAAGAAGCTTGTCCAGTTGACGCAATAGTGGAAGGTCCAAATTTTGAGTATGCTTCTGAAAGTAGAGAGGAACTTTTTTATAACAAAGAGAAATTACTCGATAATGGTGATCGATGGGAAGTTGAAATTTCAAGAAATTTAAACTCGGACATTCCATTCCGGTGACTTACATAATCTGAGAGTTTAATTATGACTTTAATAATCTTCTATTTGTTCGCATTTATTGCTTTAGTTTCTGCAATCTTAGTTATATCGTGCCGTAATCCTGTCCATTCCGTTTTAGCATTGATTGCCACCTTTTTTTCAATCGCGGGTCTTTTTGTTTTACTTGGAGCAGAATTTTTAGCAATGCTGATGATGATAGTGTATGTAGGGGCAGTGGCTGTTTTATTTCTATTCGTTGTAATGATGCTTGACATCGACTTCGTTGAACTGCGCGTCGGATTTTCTAGATATTTGCCTGCTGGTATTATATTCGGTGCTGTTCTTGTTTTTGAGTTAGGACTAATACTTGGTAATTGGAGATTTTCTGAAAGCGCTTATTTAAATGTTTCTAATGCAATCAAAGCGGATGTGACGAATACTATTGCATTAAGCAAAATTATCTATACCGATTATATTTATCTTTTTCAATCTGCTGGACTCATTCTGTTTGTCGCAATGATTGGGGCGATTGTTTTGACATTTAGAGAGAACCCCAACGTCAAGCGACAAAGCGTGATACAACAGATGCAAAGAGATGGAGGTAAATCAGTAACTTTAGTGGATATTGAACCTGGAGAAGGTCTTTAATATGATTACATTGAATCATTACTTATTTTTAGCATCACTTTTATTTGTAATCGGAATATTTGGAATATTTCTTAATAGAAAAAATGTTATTGTAATGTTAATGTCGATTGAGTTAATTCTTCTTGCGGTCAATTTAAATTTTATTGCGTTTTCATCCTATTTAGGCGATTTAGTTGGTCAGGTATTTACCCTTTTTATTCTAACTGTTGCAGCCGCAGAAGCAGCTATTGGCTTAGCAATTATCGTTTGCTTCTTCAGAAACCGTGGAACCATCGCTGTTGAAGATGTAAACGTGATGAAGGGGTAAAGATGACTCTCGTAATACTTTTTTTACCCTTAATTGGGGCATTGATTGCAGGTTTTTTACATTCGGCTGTTAGTGAAAAAATTGTCAAATTTATCGCTACCGTTTGCATTTTTGTTAGTGCTACGTTGAGTTGGAAAATTTTTCTATTTGACGATTTTTCAGAAATAAAAAAAATTCATATTTTACGGTGGATTTCGTCTGGTGACTTGGATGTAGTTTGGTCAATTCGGTTAGACGCTCTCACGGCAGTAATGCTTGTAGTTGTATGTACTGTCTCTTTTTTAGTTCATTTGTATTCATTCGGCTACATGAAAAATGATCACAATTGGAATAAAACTGAAAAATATGAAGCACGATTTTTCTCTTATTTATCGTTTTTTACCTTTTCAATGCTCACGCTAGTAACGGCAGATAACTTTTTGCAAATGTTTTTTGGTTGGGAGGGCGTTGGTCTCGCATCTTACCTATTAATTGGTTTTTATTACAAAAAGCCTGCTGCTAACGCAGCGGCAATTAAAGCGTTTGTTGTTAATCGAGTTGGTGACGTTGGTTTCATGCTAGGTATTTTGTGTGTTTTTTCAACAACTGGCTCTCTGTATTTTGACGATTTATTTAGACAGGCTAGTACGCTAGCTGGTAATACGATGTATTTTGTAGGCATAGAAGCGAATGTAATTGAATTGATTGTTCTGTTGCTTTTTATTGGCGCCATGGGTAAATCGGCGCAATTATTTCTTCACACTTGGCTACCGGACGCAATGGAAGGACCAACTCCAGTTTCTGCATTAATTCATGCAGCTACAATGGTCACGGCAGGTGTTTTCTTAGTTTGTAGGATATCTCCAATTGTTGAGTATGCGCCATACTCAGCAGCATTTATTACAGTCATTGGAGCAAGTACTGCTATTTTTGCAGCGTCGATTGGATTGGTTCAGAATGATATTAAACGGATCATTGCATACTCTACTTGTTCTCAACTAGGTTACATGTTTGCTGCCGCAGGGGTCGGTTTCTATGAGGCGGCAATGTTTCATTTGTTTACTCACGCTTTTTTTAAAGCCCTTCTGTTCCTCGGTGCAGGTTCTATTATCCATGCCATGCATCATGAGCAAGATATACGAAATTATGGAGGGTTACGAAAAAAATTACCGTATACGTTTTGGACAATGTTAATCGGCACTCTTGCTATTACTGGTGTTGGTATGCCGTTAAGTTATGATGTTCTCCATTTTCCAATTGGGTTTTCAGGGTTCGTTTCTAAGGATGCAATCATTGAGGGATCATTTGCTGTAAATTCTTCGTCTGGGATGTTTGCGTTTTGGTCCTTAACTATAGCGGCATTGTTTACCAGTTTTTACAGCTGGAGGCTCATTTTTTTGACATTCTTTGGTACTTTTAGAGGAAAAGGTATCGATTTTCGTAATGCGCATGAACCCGAAAGTTCAATGTTGCTTCCGTTGTTGGCTCTTTCAGTAGGCGCTTTGTTCGCTGGCATGGCTTTCTATAATCCATTTGTGGGAAGTCAAGCTCGTGATTTTTTTGATATTGCAATTTTCAGTACTGATTCTAATCGTGTCCTTCATGATTACCATTATGTTCCAATTTGGGTAAAATTAATGCCTTTTGGAGCGATGGTTTGTGGGGCATATTGTGCGTTTAGCTTTTATATTTTAAATATTCAGTTTGGATCGCGACTAGCTAAGCAACACATGGGTTTATATAATTTTTTGTATAAAAAATGGTATTTTGACGAGATTTTTAATTTTTTAATTGTAAAACCAGCCCTTTACATTGGTGAATTGTTTTGGAAATGGGGCGACGGTCGCCTAATTGATGGTTTCATAAATAGGATCACTTTAGATCTAATTCCTAGGTGCATAAGTTTTTATGCTAAATTGCAGTCTGGTTTTCTTTTCCACTATGCGTTTGGAATGATAATTGGCACGACACTTTTAATTACTTGGTTTTCATTTGCTTAGTTAGGTTTTTTAATGACTTATTTATTATCTTTGGTTATTTTCTTACCTTTACTTGGTGCACTTGTTTTGGCCATTTTTGTAACAGCGTCTGGACCAAAAGGTGATCAAAGCTCAAAAGTAACAGCCTTGTTTACGTCTATTGCAACATTTCTAGTCTCTTTAGTAATCTTACTAAAGTTTGATCCTTCAAATACTAGTTTTCAATTAGTAGAGGAGTATAAATGGCTGGTTGGAATATATTACAGGGTCGGTGTTGACGGTATCTCAGTTCTTTTCGTAATACTGACAACAGCAATTATGCCACTGGTGGTAGCTTCAAGTTGGAAAATTAATTACCGAGTCAAAGAATACATGATTTGTTTTCTTGTCCTTGAAACATTGATGGTGGGTGTTTTCTGTGCATTGGATTTGGTGATGTTTTACGTTCTTTTTGAGTCCGGTTTGATCCCAATGTTTTTAATTATTGGGGTTTGGGGAGGTAAAAATAAAGTTTATGCAGCTTTTAAGTTTTTTCTTTATACGTTGCTTGGCTCCATTCTAATGTTAATTGCTATGTTGGTAATATGGTTCGAAGCGGGAACTACCGACATTCAAAAACTTTTACTGTATGAATTTAGTTTTAAGACAATTTCAATTTATGGTGTCGATGTTGTTGGGGGTCTTCAGACTTTCTTGTGGCTGGCTTTCTTCGCATCATTCGCTGTCAAGATGCCAATGTGGCCTTTTCATACCTGGTTACCAGACGCTCATGTGCAGGCACCGACTGGTGGATCGGTTGTTTTAGCTGCAATTTTGCTCAAGATGGGCGGATATGGCTTTTTACGGTTTAATCTACCGATGTTTCCGCAGGCCTCCATTATTTTTCAAGATATGATTTTTTTGTTGTCGGTAATTGCCATAATTTACACATCTTTGGTTGCGTTAAGACAAACAGATATGAAAAAACTCATTGCTTATTCGTCAGTTGCTCACATGGGTTTCGTAACAATTGGTATATTTTCAATGAACCGACAGGGCATTGATGGAGCGATATTTCAAATGCTGAGCCATGGGTTTATTTCAGCTGCATTATTTCTTATTGTGGGAGTAATTTATGATCGTGTGCATACACGTGAAATAAACGCTTACGGCGGATTAGTCGTAAAAATGCCCGCTTATGCGTTAATTTTTATGTTTTTTACCATGGCTAACATTGGATTGCCAGGAACCTCTGGTTTCGTGGGCGAGTTTCTCGCCATAGTTGGGGTATTTCAAGTAAGCAGTTGGACCGCATTTGGGGCGGCATTGGGAGTAATTTTATCAGCTGCTTACGGATTATGGTTGTATCGACGGGTTATTTTTGGTGATCTGCTAAAAGAGAGTTTGAAGCATCTTGACGATTTAACGTTTCAAGAACGTTGGATATTTGTTCCTTTGGTTGCATTAACCCTAATTCTTGGGCTCTTTCCTTTGCCAATACTCGGTGTGATTGGACCAAGTGTTGACGTATTGGTTAATAGTTTTATGGTATCGAGGTAACTGAGAGTTATACCTATATTTAATGTTTTAGGAGATTGAAAATGCTAATAAACTCTCTGATTATCCTTTTCCCTGAGATTATCCTTTCTATTTATTCTATGGTCATCGTATTAATAGGGGTGTTTTCGAAAAAAAAATCTACAGATGTATCATTACTTTGGGTATCTTGTTTTGTATTTTGTTTTGCTGCTACGTTGATTTTGATTAGAGACCCAGTAGAACAAATAGCGTTTGACGGTGCATTCACGTATGACGGATTTGGTAATTTTTTTAAAGCATTAATTTTATTAAGTGCTGCCTTAATTCTATCCATGAGTAAAGAGTACTTATTGAGAAGTAACTTACTTAATTTCGAGTATTCATCTTTGATTTGCCTTTCAGTTGTTGGAATGATGATTATGGTCTCAGCAAGTAATTTGATGGCGGTTTATCTTGGTCTTGAACTTCAATCTTTATCTTTATATGTGATTGCAGCATTTCGACGAGATAGTTTGAAATCTACCGAAGCTGGGTTAAAATATTTTGTGCTTGGAGCTTTGTCTTCTGGATTATTTCTTTATGGAGCCTCTCTAGTGTATGGATTTTCAGGAAGTGTGAATTTTTTGGAAATTTCAGAAGTAGTTTCTCAGGAAGGTTTATCAAACGGCATTCTTTTTGGCCTAATTTTTTTGATTGCTGGAATGGCTTTTAAAGTATCTGCTGTACCATTCCATATGTGGACACCTGATGTTTATGAAGGTTCCCCAACTCCTGTTACAGCTTTCTTTGCTACCGTTCCCAAACTTGCTGCTATAGCTATGTTGGCTCGGCTTCTTTATTCTGCTTTTGGTGATGCGATGAATGCTTGGCAACAAATATTAGTGTTTTTGTCTGTGGCATCAATGTTAGTTGGTTCTATTGCTGCTATTGGACAAAATAACATCAAACGTCTAATGGCCTATTCATCTATTTCTCATATTGGGTTTGCTCTTATTGGACTTGCAGTTGGTACTACTGAAGGTTTGAGTGCAGTGTTCATATACATGTTAATTTACGTTATTGCAAATTTTGGGGTTTTTGCATTTATTTTGAATATGCAGAAAGATGGCGTTTCTGTCACAGATATAAGTGCATTAAGTCTTTATTCACAAATTAGTTCCATTAGGGCTTTTTGTTTAACGGTAGTATTTCTTTCATTAGCTGGTTTACCACCGTTAATTGGATTTTTTGGAAAACTTTTTATTTTTAGATCTGCGGTAGACTCAGGTTTTGTTTTACTTGCCATTGTTGGTGGCTTGTCTTCAGTTATTGGGGCTTTTTACTATTTGCGTATAGTTTATTTGATTTACTTTGGTGATATTTCGGGGCGCCTTGCAGAACCGATGCCGGTTATAAATCGTATCGTTTTATCAGTTTGCGCTTTTTTAATGATAATAGGTTCGGTAAATTTGTTTGGGCTTCAAACCATGATTGACTCTATCGCGATAGATTTTTTAAGTTAGGCTTTTGTCTTGAAACAAACTCAACGAAATATTTATGAATTTGAAACACTAGATAGTAGTAATTGCGAAGCTAAAAGATTGGCTGAAACGGAACACGCTCCAGCCTGGGTTCTTGCACATAGACAAACTAAAGGACGAGGACGACGTGGCAAAACGTGGTATGGTTCGACTAATAATTTTACAGCCAGCGTTTTAATTTATCCTAGTACCAGCCAAAGAAAATTTTCATTATATAGTTTTGTAGCGGGTCTGGCGCTATATGATTCTGTAATAAAGCTAGGCGTTGATCCGTTGAAGTTGCGTTTAAAATGGCCAAATGATTTACTTTTAAATGGAAAAAAACTTGCAGGTATCTTACTTGAAAGTGTAATCACAAAGCGAAACAAAAAACCTGCGTTAATAATTGGTTTTGGATTAAATTTAATATCTTGCCCCCCAGTCAGTGCCTTGGACTCATACCCTGCTGAATGCTTAAGAAATAACCTTTCAACTATTCCTGATGCCACAGAATTTCTTAAGATTTTAATTCCTATTTTCGATAGTTGGGATGATACCTATTTAAAACAAGGTTTTGATGAAATTCGCAAGAATTTTTTACAAAGAACGATCCCGATAGGAAGCAACATTCAAGTAAAAACAATAAGTGGGTCTACTCTCGGTAAGTTTTTTGGTTTAAATGATGAAGGTTCATTAATATTAGATTGTTCAAAAGGTCTTTTATTTGTTACAGCTGGTGACGTGGCTTTGATAGGAAAATGAATTAAATGCTATTTGCAGTGGACGTTGGAAATACGAATACAGTTTTTGCAGTTTTTAATGAAAATAATAAACTTGCTGAGTGGCGTTGCTCCACAAATAATTTAAGAACTGCAGATGAATATTTCGTTTGGTTAAATTCATTGATGGACTTGTCGAGTATAAACTTTAGAGAGATTCAATCCGTTATAATTAGCTCTGTTGTTCCAAAAGTTGTTTTTAATCTTCGGGTTTTAGCATCCAGATATTTTTCTTGCCGACCATTAGTCGTTGGAAAAAGTGATTGTCGATTGCCAATTGATGTAAGGGTTGATAACGGGGTATTAGTTGGAGCGGATAGGCTTGTTAACTCCGTAGGAGCATTTAACCGGTATGGAGGCAATTTAATTGTTGTTGATTTTGGCACGGCCACAACGTTTGATGTAGTCGATAACGATGGCGCTTACATAGGTGGTGTTATAGCTCCAGGTATAAATTTGTCGATTAAAGCACTTCATGATGAATCTGCAGCGTTACCATATATTGACGTTTCGAAACCAAAAAACATCATTGGGACTAATACTGTAGATTGTATGAAATCAGGAGTGTTTTGGGGCTATTTGAGCTTGATAGAAGGTTTAATTAGTAAAATCCAAAAAGAAAGAAATTGTGAAGTTAAGGTAATTGCAACGGGTGGTTTAGCTAGCTTATTTAGTCCCGATACAAAAATTTTTAACTATGTCGATTTAGACCTAACCTTAGCTGGTTTATTTGACATTTATAATTTCAATTTGAAAGTTAATTAAAATGAAGAAAAAAAAGCGATTGGTATATCTTCCGCTGGGCGGTTCAGGTGAAATTGGAATGAATATGTATTTGTATGGTTACGGTGAAACTGGGGCTGAAGAATACATTCTTGTTGATATTGGGGTAACTTTTCCAGATATGAACACCACGCCTGGTGTTGATTTAATAATGCCAGATGTTTCATTTGTAGAATCGATAAAAGAAAGATTGCTTGGTATTTTTATTACTCATGCTCATGAGGATCATATCGGTGCGCTTGGGCATTTAAACAGTTTATTTGCTACTACCATTTATTGTAGAAAATTTTCTGCTCAAATAGCTGTTTCTAAGTTAAATAAAGCGGGTTACGATGAGAGAGGTGTGCATATAGTAAACGGTTACCCTGAACAAGTTTCTGTTGGGCCATTCGAAGTAAAATTTGTACCTATTTCTCATTCAATACCTGAAGCCTCAATGTTAGTTATTGACTCGCCCGATGGCCGCATAATTCATACTGGTGATTTCAAAATTGATAAAACACCTGTTTTAGGTGATGTGTTTGATAAAAATTTGTTGCTTCAATTAAAAAAATCAAAAGTTTTAGCTCTTGTTTGTGACTCGACTAATGTGTTTTCGGAACACTCTGGTCGGTCAGAAGCCTCTCTGGTGAAAAGCATTACAAATCTGATCAAGGTACAAAAAGGCGTTGTGGTCGCAACCACTTTTGCGTCCAACGTAGCCCGACTATTGACTTTAGCTAAATGTGCTCAAACCACTGGAAGAAGTATCCTCGTGTTAGGGAGAGCTATGCAAACAATGATTTCTAATGCTTCATCTGCGGGTCTTCTTATTAATTTCCCATCGATTGTTTCCGTCGAGGAGGCTTTAACTCTTCCTAGGTCAAATTTGTTTATTCTGGCAACAGGATCGCAAGGAGAAGGACGGGCTGTGTCAGCTCAATTAGCCAAAGATAAATATATGGATATTATTCTGGAAGAAGGAGATTGCTTTTTGTTTTCATCTAAAACTATCCCAGGAAATGAGGTAGCAGTGAATAAGGTTATCAATGGCTTGATGGAAAGAAGCATTGACGTAATTGATGATCAAAATGGGCAGTATCATGTCTCAGGTCACGCAAATAGACCTGATTTAATAGCTTTGCATCAAATTTTTGATCCAAAAATTGTCATTCCTATGCACGGTGAACCACGGCACTTGCGCGAACACGAAAAATTGGCTAGATCCCAGGGGTTTAATTCAGTTGTTGTTCCAAATGGATCCGTTTTGGAAATCAATATTGATGGTATGGCCAGTATAGTTGATCAAGTAACCGTCGGCCGGATGTATTTTGATAGCGGAAGCCTGCTTAGATCGTCTGATGAGACAGTCAAGACAAGACTTCAGATGGCTACGCGAGGACAGCTGTCTGTTTCATTATTGTTTGAAAACGATGCAGTTTTGGAGAGGGGTATATGGGTTAAATCAAAGGGTTTGCCGAAAGAAAACTCGCGAGATAGTGACATTGACTTGATGTTGGAAGAGGCTTTAGAAATAGCATTTTCTGCAACAGGAGAAAATGATTTGTATGACGATAATTTTATTGAAGGTTTAGT
>MDTB01124297.1_pt1 | contig 20422 bp, 20 predicted proteins | sample 811161 | NCBI WGS metagenome assembly MDTB01 (sample SAMN05326650, study PRJNA326480) | marine metagenome | isolation source: seawater | place: Mediterranean Sea | collected 2009
AGTCGGACGGGTCAAGCAGGTGAAGGTAGGTCACCCGCTGGATACCTCTATCAAGATGGGTCCAGTCGTCTCGGAGGCTCAGTATCAGAAGGTCCTTAGCTACATCCAGATCGCTAAGGATGAGGGTGCCGAGCTATTGCTGGGTGGTAACGCGATGGAGATTGACGGGTGCCCAGATGGCTTTTTCGTGGAGCCTACAGTGTTCGGGAACGTGACATCGAACATGCGTATTGCCCAAGAGGAAGTGTTTGGCCCCATCATGAGCCTGATGCCATACGACGACCTTGATGAGGCGGTTGAGATCGCCAACTCGACGACCTACGGACTGACGGCGGCGATCTGGACCAATAACTACTTCACTGCGATGGAACTGTCCCGCAATATCGAGGCTGGATACGTGTGGGTCAACGGCATCGGGAACCATTACCGTGGGCAGCCATACGGGGGCTATAAGAACTCAGGAATCGGTCGTGAGGAGGGTCTAGACGAGATGCTCAGTTACACCGAGGTGAAGTCGCTAAATTTCGCAATGGGCCAAGCCGAGAGGGCCAAGAATAATTAATATGAACAGGTGAGGGTGTTCCTCGCTTGCTAGTCAAACGGGGACCATTATCGTGGAGCCTGCCTGATTCAGAGGAGTTTTTTGGGTGTCCTAGACTCGCTCTAGTGAGTCATGAAAGTATTTCGCTGCATTTTTCGCATTGGTATTGTTAGCATCTTTCGAGGGTTTGGACTTCCGAACGTGCTACTGATGTGACAAAATCGCGACGCTTTTGAGATGGCTAGAATTCGCGATGGCGTTCGAGTTCTAAAGTCTCTGACTGATCGTGGTTTGATACTTATCCTGCTCAATAAGCGACATGTTCGTTTTTCGAACTCTACAGTCCTTCCTTGGACCAAATAACTAATAAGACATTATTTCGGAGATAAATATGAAGAAAATTCTTGGCACCCTTTCTGCCGTCGCTTTCGCGATCGGTGCATCCGCCGCGTTTGCTGCATGCGATGCGGGTGAGCGTGTAGTGAAATTATCACATGTAACCGGTGGCACAACTCACCCTAAGGTTGTTGCGGCAAATAATCTCGCTGAGCGAGTGAATAAGGAACTGAACGGTAAAATGTGCATCGAGGTCTATCCAAACAGTACGTTGTTTGGTGACTCAAAAGAGCTCGAGGCGTTACTGCTCGGCGATGTTCAACTACTGGCACCTTCGTTGTCAAAGTTTGGTTCATACACCAAAAAGTACGGAGTGTTTGATCTCCCATTTATCTTTAAAGATATGGACGCAGCCATGGCCTTCACCGCGTCCAAGACCGGTAAAAATCTACTGAATGCCATGGAAGATGTTGGTTTTGTGGGTCTCGGGTATTGGATGAGCGGTATGAAGTACTTCTCAGCGAATAAGCCATTGATCGGCCCAGCTGATGCGAACGGTCTCAAGTTCCGTGTCCAGAACTCAGATGTCGCTAAGGCGATGATTGCTGCGATGGGCGGTTCACCCCAGCCGATGGCTTTCAAAGAAGTGTATGGTGCGTTACAGACCGGCGTTGTTGATGGTCAGGAAAATACATGGTCCAACATTTACACCAAAAAGTTCTTCGAGGTGCAGCACAGCACGACGCAGACCAGCCATCAGTTGCTTGCGTACCTATTCATGACTTCAAAAGAGTTTATGGACAGCCTCGACGAAGACACACGTGCCAGGTTCTTGAAGATCGCAAATGACGTGACTGTCGCTGCGAATACTTCGGTGAAGCAAAAAGAAGAAGCCAACCGTCAGAATATCCTGAAGGCGGGCGGGAAGATCAATGAGTTATCGCCTGCGCAACGCAAGCAATGGGTTGACGCAATGAAGCCCGTTTGGAAGAAGTTCGAGTCAGATATTGGCGCAGATATAATTGCTGCAGCAGCTGCGTCTTAATCGAAGTTCCAGATAGTCAAAAGGGGAGCTCATCCCCCTTTTGACTAATCTCAAGAGGTTTCTGAGATGACCGGATACACACCACATCTTTTGTTAATTGGCATGGTGGTCGCGCTCTTTTTTTGGGAGCGCTTTTATCCAAAAGCTGTCGACAAAATCGAGGACACCTTATTGGTTGTTTTGATGGTCTCGTTGACGGTTGTGTCTTTTGGGCAAGTTGTTGCGCGTTATGGTTTTAATACCGGCTGGTCTGCTGCACTTGAATTTAACATGGTCACATTTTCGTGGCTCATCCTGGTTGGTATGAGTTACGGCATCAAGAGAAACTCGCATCTCGGTGTCGACCTGCTTGTGAAAGCTGTTCCAAAGCCAGTCGCGAAGTGGCTCGCAATCTTTGGTGCGGGCGCGGGTTTGATCTATGGGTTAATTCTGCTCGACGCGTCATGGCTCCGGGCTGTGGGTATTGAAACGCGGTCTGGTGCGATTGAGTACTGGGCGAAAATGTACAAGATCAACATTGGTACCGAGGAGCTACGCTGGCCGGTTTGGGTTCAGGAAACTTTCGGTGTTAAGGACCGTGTCCAACGTTGGATCGTGCTTATTATCCTACCGATCAGTTTGGCGCTTCTATCGTTCAGAAGTCTGCAGGCGATGATCGAGATCTATCGAGGCGAGCGTGACATGGTGATTGCCGGGCACGAGGCTGAAGATCTTGTGAACGAAAACAGGGACGTTCTGAAGGACTAAAACGACATGGAAACGCTGATTCTGTTTGCAATGGTCCTCGGCTTCCTAATTGTCGGCGTCCCGGTCGGGCTGTCTCTCGGTCTTTCATCTATCCTCTATGTTGCACTTTTTACTGGTGAGTCCCTGTCTTCTGTTGCGATTTCGTTGTTCGGGGTTGGCACGCACTACACCTTACTCGCGATACCGTTCTTTATCCTGGCATCTAGCTTTATGTCGACTGGTGGTGTTGCAAAGCGTTTGATTCGGTTTGCGATTGCGTCCGTGGGCCACTTTCGTGGTGGACTTGCGATGGCGTCGGTGCTTGCCTGCATGATGTTTGCAGCACTATCAGGATCGTCGCCATCGACAGTCGTTGCCATCGGCACCATCGCGATAGCGGGGATGCGTCAGGTGGGTTACTCAAAGGAGTTTGCCTCGGGGATCATCGCGAACGCGGGGACACTCGGTATCTTGATCCCACCATCGATTGTGATGGTTGTTTATGCTGCCTCTGTTGATGTGTCTGTAGGGCGGATGTTCCTTGCGGGTGTGATTCCGGGTATCACGGCAGGCCTGATGCTGATGTTGGCGATTTATATTGTCGCGCGCTACAAGAATTTCCCGGCCGAGGAGTGGAAGGGCTTCGGTGAATTATTGGCCGGGGGAAAAGACGCATTCTGGGGGCTATTTTTAATAGTCATTATTATGGGCGGTATTTACGGCGGTGTGTTCACGCCCACAGAGGCGGCTTGCGCGGCCGCGGTATATGCGGCATTTGTTGCCCTCTTTGTGTACCGGGATATGGGGCCATTCAAGGACGAGCCCTGGGTCTATGATTCAGACTCGTCCGACGCCGTGGTTGGGTTCAAGGCTACGGTATATGGCTTCACCTTCTTATTAGTGTGTTTGATTCTCTCGTTCTTTGCGTTGTCAGAAGTGGAGGGGGCCACACTCGGGGTTCGGTTCCAGTGGTCCTTCTTGGCATCGATAATTTTGATGATCGCGTACCTTATTTGGCGAGGTCAGACGACCAATCTCGGCCGTATGCTGAGACTTGTGAACCAAGGGCTTGTGATTTGGGGTCGGAATCTTGTTGTTATGGTAAGGGGTTTTTTCCCAGCGCTTGGCGATGAGGAAACAAAGAGCGTAATCCTAGAAGCGACGAAGACGACCGTGATGCTGATGTTTATCATCGCGAACGCGCTGCTATTCGCTCATACTCTGGCGGCGGAGCGCATTCCACAGACCATCACGGAATGGATGCTTGGTGCTGGCTTCAACTGGTTCACTTTCTTGATCGCAGTGAATATTTTGTTGCTCCTCGGCGGGCAGTTTATGGAGCCATCTGGTCTGCTTTTAATTGTTGCTCCGGTGGTGTTTCCGATCGCGATGGAGTTTGGCATCGATCCAATCCATCTCGGCATTATTATGGTGGTGAACATGGAAATTGGGATGATTACGCCGCCAATTGGTCTCAATTTATTCGTGACATCTGCCATCACCGGAATGAGTCTGGCTAGGGTGGTGAAAGCCGCGGCGCCATTCGTTGTTGTTTTATTTGTTTTTCTGATTCTGGTCACTTACGTGCCATGGCTCTCGACCTGGTTACCCACTCTGGTAATGGGGCCGGAGATCGTTACGCAATAGATACTATTTTAGTTAGGTAGGGTCCCATTTGGGTTACCGGTAGCACAGTTAGTGCCGAGAGGTGGGCTGGCGTTAATCGAGTTAGAGCGTTACGATTTTCAATGAGATGGATTGTTTTATAAATTCAGTAGAGCCGTCACAACATCTCCAGGGATTGTCAAGAGAACCGCCCCCAGCAGTGAGACCCCGATCCCGATCCATATCCAGATACCGAAAAGCTCAGTGGTCGGGTTAAATATCTTGCTGAAGATGACCCTGAAGATGGTCGACGTTCTCTGCATTGGAGAAACGATATAGACCGGCGCCAGCGCGAGCGCGACATACCGCAGCCCCTGCGACAGGAATACGAACACGGCCGAGAGCATAAAAAACGGGATGTTTTTCTTGTCGGTCGCCCTAATCTCGCCGGTCAATCCGAACGCGAGGACAATGATAAGGAGCACCAGCGATGCGGCTATGTGACCCAGAAATGCGCCGTAAAGCGCCAGCTGCCAGGTGCTGACCTCAAGGGCGAGTGCGATCAGTACCGGGCTTGCACCATAGCAGATGGAGCTTGTAATCCCGTAGGCATATCCTTCCAGGAGTTTGAACTCGAACTCAAGCTTCTCGACCTTACTCTTCTTCTTTTCCTTGGCCACCGCCAGAGGTCCCACTGTTAGTAGGACGATGCCTATCCACCCTAGCCAGTTGATGGACTCGCCGAGTATCCAAATCGCGAGCACCACCGACACAACAACTGTGAATTGCTGGATCGGTCCACCGATATTGGCACCAACCGCCTTGGTACATTTGTAGTTGGTATATCGACCGATTAGGAAGTGCATGATCCCTGCGCCGATGAAGTACCAGGCCCCGGTCCAGTCGAGGACCTCGATATCTTCAGGCGTGAGCAGGACGAGGGATGTGATTCCAAAAAAAAGTGCGCCAAGGGGAAGGGTAAAACTGAGGCCCTGGAGTGCCGTACCTGTCAGCACCCCCCGCCGCATCATGACCGCGTTGAAACCAAAGAACGCGGCACTTAGGAACGATAGAAAGGACCCCAGTATGATCATTAGGCGTTAACCTTCTCGGCGATTAGCCTCCTCACCCATTCGGCGTCGATGTTGGTGTCGGGGATGTATTCCGGGGCATTCTCTAGCTGCTCGAGATCGTTTAGGCCACACATTGAGTAGACACGATTGGTTGCAGAGATGAGGCGCGCAGGACGCTCAGGGTCACCGTTGAAGTGCTGGTGGATCGTGTTTGGTGGGATGTAAATCACATCCCCGGCCTCCCACTCGAACTTCTTGACCTCATCTTGCGCCTTCCAGTGATAGGTATCGGTAATCTCAACATCACAGTCCTGATGGAGGTCGTAGCCGTATCCCTCGAGCACATAGAGGCACTCCTCGGCAAGGTGTCTGTGCTTACCAGAGCGGCTACCGGGGGGAATGATCTGCATGTAGGCGTCGACTGTCTCCATGCGGGTATTCATCTGCTCATTAATCAGGTGCTTCAGGATCCCTTGCGGAGCCAGTTCCCAGGGCATCTCGTTTGGATGGACCACCTTCTTACGCTTGGAATTCCTCTCGTCTGCCGTAAGCGCCTCGTGCAGCGTCTCATGATATTTCAACATGTTCTCAGAGCCATTAAGCCAGAACTTGGATTCTTGCCACGCCATGATTAGTAGCCTCCCTCTGGGTGGTTGTAGTCGAGTTCTTCCTCGCGGGGTTCAAACCCTTCCTGGCCCGGGACTGGGTCCTTGTGTCGTGCCTCTACGGTCTGCTGGAATAGCATATTGAGGAACAAGTACATTGGTTTTGTTTTGATTACGAGCGCCCTCGCTGGCTCGGTCTCGCTCGCGTTGAAGTGCTGGTGGACGCAGTTGTTGTGTACAATTGCGACGTCACCAGCGCTCCAGTCATAACGGATATTGTCGTGGATCTCATACCCTTGACCGTCGAGGATATAGAACGCGGCCTCGTTAACGTGCCCATGTTTCTGAGATTTCCCCCCCGGACTGTATTCCTCCAAGTGAAGGTGGAACGTCTGAGTAATCCCGTCTTTGGGTTCGACGTAGTGGCGCGAGTATGCTTGCGGACCATCGACCATTTTCAGGTCCTTCGCTTTACGTACACGTGGCTGAGACCTGAGGCGCTCCAGTTCTTGCTGAAGGTTATATGCACCCTGGACGCCCCGCACGAAGATTCGGTCGGTTTGATCATGGTATCGAGTCATTTGAAGTCTCCAATCTCTCGAGGATTACGGACAGTGTTTTGCGCAGGTTATAATCTAGTCAACACTCGTTTTGGACTGAAAGATTAAATCTATATCGGCTTAGGATGGTTTTAATCATGACTGGTCTGAAACGTCTTGTGCGATTCTTATGTTTTCGAATTGAATACTACTGATGTCACGTTTTGGAATATACAGCTGGCTGATTGGATTCGCGGGTGGTTTTTGTCTTTTTTATGAACAAGTCCCCCTAGCCTGGCTACTTGGATCAATGGTCGCGACTTCGATCGCGGCCGTATCTGGCTTGCAGGTTGAAACCTATAAGCCACTGACACCGTGGGCACGTTGTGTTCTCGGTGCGATGGTTGGTACAGGATTCGACGCGGTCACAGTCAATGAGTTTCTCTCTTACTGGACTACGCTGCTCGTAGTCCCGGTCTTTCTTGTTCTGGCGACATCTATCAATTTCCATGTGTTTAGGCGGGTATTTGGATTCGACGCGTTTACCTCAATGTTTTCTGCACTTCCGGGTGGGATGGTTGAGATGGTCACGAGTGGCCGTGATATGGATGCAGACGTCAAGACGTTAACGATTATCCATTTGATGCGGGTCGTCATTATAGTGATCGGTGCATCGATCCTGGGTTTATATGTCGGGGTCCAAGATCTGCGGATGCAGACCCCGTCGCTATACCACGCAGAATTTATAGTCATGCACCTCGCGCTGGGGTACGCAGGATGGAAGGTCTTCGCCTATTTAAAGATCCCAAGCGCACCCCTATTGGGCCCCATGTTTCTCGTGGCCGGGCTACAGGGATTTGATGTGCTCCACCTCGAGCTATTTACACCCCTCCTGATACTGGCCCAGGTTGCGATTGGGATCGATATCGCCCGGGCGTTCTGTGGGGTATCAATCGGTTCGATGAAGCAGGCATTTTTTGCTGGTATCTCGAGTGTTTTCATAATGTTCCTTGTATTGTCCATCTGTACGTTGATCGTGCTTCTTATGGCCACCGATATCCCGTGGGTTCAAGTCGTGCTGTCGTTTATGCCGGGCGGCCAGACAGAACTCGCTCTCTTAGCGTTTGCCCTTAAATTAGATCTGACATTTGTTGTGACGCACCAAATATTCAGGATTGCACTGATTATGTTTTCGCTTCCGATATTGCTACTGAGCTTGAGGCGCTTTAGTCCGATAGATGAATAGAGAAAAAATTAGCTATTTTGCATCCGGATTTTTGGCGTTGGGTCTTGTCCCGCTGACCGCCGTGATTGTGCCGCTTTATGCGCTCGGGATCGGAGCGAGCCCAGCAGAGGTCGGTATCATCATGGCGATGCGGTCGCTGCTCCCGTTTTTGTTGGCGATTCCGGGCGGAGCTATGGTCGACCGCTACGGTGTGCGTTTTGTCGTCACGCGGCTGGCGTTTGCTTGTGCGGTTCTCTCCCTAGTATATCCGTTTACGACCAGCGTGTTCCACTTGGTTCTGCTTCAGCTTGTTTTTGGTGTCTGCCAGTCATTTTGTTGGATCGGTGTGCAGACAGGCATCGGTAAGACTTACCGAGGCGACCCTATTGTCACGAGCCACCTCGGGTTCTGGAGTATGGGCGGGACATTCTTCGGGCCGTTCATTATTGGCTTCGTCTGGGATTATTTGGGGACTGACTCGAGCTTTGTCGCTGCTGCCTTGTGGTGCGGTCTTATGAGTGTCTTGGCTCTACAATTATCTCAAGAAGTGAGCGGCATGGAGCGGTCCGCGTCTAAACGGCAGGCTGTGAAGGGAGACTACAGTCAGGCCTTTGGGCAGCTACGGGATCCGGTGGTCTTTTATATCATCGCCTGCTCGTCGGTCCGCTTGGGTGCGGTGTCTCTCCAGACGAGCTTCCTCCCAGTTTATCTGGCAGAGCTCGAGTTCAGCGCGTCGCAAATAGGGGTCCTGATTGGGATCAGCGCGATATCTTCGGCATTCTCAGCCTTTTTGCACGCCGTGTTCGCGAAATGGTGGAGCTCGGAAAAGATTCTTGGTGTTTTTATCGTGTTAGCGCTGATGGCAGTGTCTTCTATGTCGTTGACAGAATCCTACGCCACCTTAGCTGTGCTCAATATCACGATGGGTTTGGCTATTGGTGTCACGCAGCCTGCGATGTTTTCAGTGCTCGGCGCCAAGATTTCTAAGGATATCCAGGGACTCATCGTCGGCCTCCGCACAAGTTCGAACCGTTGCGCGACCTTCTTGATCCCTCTGTTTGCGGGACTGACTGCGGGAATCATTAGCACCCAGTGGACATTCTTGATCGTTGGGATGACATTGATGGTTTTGATGCTGGCGACCTTATGGATTGCGAGGGATCGCCTGTAAACGTTCCATACACAGGTCATATCGAGCCAATAACAAAATTCGATAGCCGATTTTGGTGATTCTCTGGACTGCCACCAGCGATGAAGTGTACGGTTAAGTCATCATCAAATTAGTTGATGGCGAATAATTATAAATCTCAAGGAGAGCAAGTATGCGTTTTCTCACAGCACTTGTTGCCTTAGGACTGGTTGCTTCAGCGCCGGCCCAGGCAGCGTTCCCTGAAAAAGATATCACTATCGTGATTCCTTATGGTCCTGGTGGCGGTTTTGACACGTTGACACGGAAGTTGTCGCCGTACATCGAAGAGTACTTCGCGACGAAATCAGGAAAAAACTATAACAACGTTAAAGTTGTACCAAAAAATATGCCTGGCGCGTCTGGTAAGAAAGCCGCTGTGTACACATCGAAGCAAAAGCCTGACGGACACACCGTCCAGATCTTCAACATCCCAGGCCACGGCATGCCTTACATCAAAGGCGAGAATCCCGGTTATGATATCGAGGCATACAGTTGGCTAAACCGTGTCGGTGGGGACAGCTACGTTGTGGTAGTTTCCAAAGAAGGTCCATACAAGAAACTCGAAGATCTCGTTAATAAGCCAGGCGACCTGAAGATCCCTGAGCAGGGGCCTGCCTCAACCTCAAACCTGGCCAACAAGATTACGTGGTCGACCCTGGGTAAGAACGGTGAATATATTTACGGATACAAGTCATCCAGAGCCTATACAACAGCGGTACTGCGTGGCGACGGTGACGTGACTATGCTGGCGTCTGGCTCGGCCAAGAGGTACAACAAGGGCGGAGACTACCGCATCCTCGCGCACTTCGCAGATGAGATTGACCCAGCTTTCCCGGAGGCAGTTAATGGTAAAGACCTCGGCCATCCAGAGCTCCATAGCCTTGGGTTACTACGGATCATCGCTGGCCCTGCTGGGATGTCTCAAGACGTTATGGATGTATGGAACGATGCCCTGGCCTATGCCGTAAATCATCCTGACATTCAGGCTTGGTCTGCCAAGACAGGTAACCCAGTCAAAGCCTATGACTCAACTGCGGAAACAAAGAAAGCGCTGATGGATACACTGAATTTCTTTAAGAAGTTCAAGAGCGTCCTCTAGTCGTTTTATTGTCCCTGCCTTCCATCCTCTTGGTGGAAGGCAGGACCTCCATTATTTTTTACATCGGATGGGTCTTGGTTGAATGGAAGCTCTTGATTTAGCGGTGATTACTGAGGCCTGGATTCGGCTTTTTGAGCTCGACTCTCTGTTCTATCTCTTCCTCGGAACGTTAATTGGTCTTGTCTTTGGAGTACTCCCTGGGCTTGGCGGCACTACCGCGCTGGCTATATTGATTCCGTTTTCTATGAATATGGAACCCGGCGATGCGATTATTTTGATGGCTGGTGTTATGGGAGTGGCTCCCACGAGTGGAGCCGTGACCGCTATCCTCCTGAATACACCGGGGACGGCGCCCAACGCCGCCACAACGCTGGACGGATATCCGCTGGCTCAACAAGGTAAGGCGGGGCTAGCCATCGGGGCTGCGGCGGCGGCATCTGGGCTGGGCGGAATCATCGGAATAATTTTCCTGATAGCTATGGTACCCATTACCCGTGAGATTGTGCTGATGTTTGCGCCGACAGAGTTTCTACTGTTGGCCGTTCTTGGCCTGGTCACGGTCTCCCTGTCTACAGGTAAAAAGTTTGTGAAGAGTCTGATTGTTGGGCTCTTTGGGTTGATCATTGCCTCTGTTGGGTATCATGAGGTCACCGGAGAAGAGCGATTTACTTTTGGTATCGATTATCTGTGGGATGGTTTTAAGCTGGTCCCGGTAATGATCGGATTTTTTGCTGTCAGCGAGATGATTAACCTGTGGGCCAAGCGTGGATCAGTGGCCGGGTCCGGTGAGATGGAGGCCATTAACTTTCGGCAAGTTTTGCAGGGTTGCCTGGAGCCCATAAAGCGTTGGAAGGTACTGCTCCGCGGGAGCGCGATCGGTACCGGCGTCGGCGCGCTGCCTGGTGTTGGTGGCACCGTAGCCGCATTCATGGCCTATACAATTGCGGTAACAACCGCGAAGCCGAGTGAACGTGACTCTTTCGGGAAGGGTAATATTGTGGGGGTAATTGCGCCCGAGTCCGCCAATAATGCGAAGGAGGGCGGTGCCCTGGTACCTACCCTGGCGTTCGGTATACCGGGGAGTGCTGAGATGGCTGTCTTTCTGAGCGTCCTTATCCTCCACGGGATGGTGCCGGGACCAACCATCATGACCGAGAGCCTGGACATTATATGGATCCTGATCGCGGCTGCCGCCGCGTCGGGTGTGATCGCATCGATAATCACGATTTCAGCGGCGAGCTCGATCGCGAAGCTCACATTTGTGGACTCTCGAACTCTTGTCCCAATCGTGTTGTCCTTCGCGATGATAGGGTCCTACTCGCTCGACAACGAGATCTACGATGTATTCACCACGCTCGGCTTCGGTTTCGTAGGTTTTATCTTTATGCGCTTTGGATTTCCTCGTATCGCCTTCCCCCTAGCGATTGTCCTTGGTCCGCTCATGGAGACCAGCTACTTCCAGACGTTGCGGATAGGTGATGGCACGTTAAGTATCCTATTTGATAGACCTCAATCAATAGTCATCATGGTCCTGATTGTTGGGTGTATCGCGTACTACCTAAAGGGATTTTTAGCTAAGCCAGATAACGAGGGAGCTTCAGCATGAAAATAAAAATCGATCAAAATAATTTTTGGCTGTTGGTACCCCTGACTGGTTTCGCTGTCGGTACTTTGTACATCGGCTCCAGCTACGGCCCTGTTTCTGCGTTCATACCCTTCTGGGCTTCCGTATTTATGTTGATGACCTGCCTGTTTGTAATAGTTGGGCTCGATAATCCAGCGGGTGATAGCGATACTGAAAAGGCAAACCAACCAGGTATCAAGAGTGTTTTGAGCGCGGCGGGTTGGATCACAGCGTTTGTGGCAATGGCCTATTGCATCGGATTGATCCCCGCCGCGGTGGTATATACGTTCTGTTCTATGTACTTGTTTGGCGGTAAAAAGCTAACCATGGCTCTCGGGGTCAGCCTAGTTCTGGGTCTTATCTTGTTTGGGCTGTTTGAATACGTGCTTGAAAAAGAGCTCTACAAAGGCGTCTTTATCGAGGGCTTAGCATAGGCCCGCTCGTTTAGTCATCGCGATTGATATCCCGTTCCATTATCGACCGGAGATGCTCGCTGATATCGGGATCAATCCCAAACCAGAGTTTCCAGGCCGGGCGGGACTGATGTAACAGCATTCCTAGTCCACCAACCGTGCGTAGCCCCCTTAGTTTTGCCTCAGCGATCAGTGAGGTCTCTAGCGGGACGTAAATAATATCCGCAACGATCGTGTCAGACTTGGCGGAGTCGAGCGATAATTCAAGTGGAGTCTGCCCGGTCATGCCCTGGTTGGTGGTATTCACAATCAGGTCGCTGTCAGCGACCAGTGAGTGGCGTTCAGACCATGGTCTTACCTGGATATTTTCGCTCTTAAAAATATCAGCGACTTGTTCTGCTCGCTCCTGGGAACGGTTGGTAATTACAATTTCCTTAACACCTTCCTGGACTAGCGCATACACAATTGCCAACCCGCCACCTCCGGCACCCAAAACAAGCGCTGAACGTGTTGTCGATTTCCATCCGGGTACGGCGGAGTTTAGATTGTCTCGGAAGCCGAGCCAGTCATTGTTGACGCCGAGGAGAGAGTTGTCTCGCCTGACGACAATACAACTGACTGCCCCCATAAGTTTCCCTACCGGATCCAATTCATCGACCGTTGCGATCGCCTCTTGCTTGAGCGGCATAGTAAGGTTCACGCCCTGAAACCCGAGCCTCGGTAACGACTCGAGAGCCGGGCCCAAGGTACCCGGCTTGATCTCAATCGGTATATAGACACCACGCACATTGTTCTCTTGCATCAGGGTATTGTGCATCAGCGGACTCCTCGAGTGGGTGATGGGGTAACCCATCACACCCGCGAGGTTAATTTCGGTGTCATGTGTCAGTTTCGTCATCAGCAATGCTTAAAGTCTGGTCGGCGCAAGCTTCGACCTGAAGTGATTCCATGTCCGATCGAAGAGGGCGGGGCTCCACAGCTTCTCCTGGCACTTCTCAATCTCCTCCGAGCTGAAAGCGTAGGGTGTACCGATCTTCATCGCCATATACTGCCGGTAGCTGTTCTCTTCCAAATAATTCGCGAGTACGAACGCGTCCTGGATAGTTTCGCCTACGGTGACCGCGCCGTGGGCCTTCATCAGGGCCGCTGGACGTTCACCGAGCGTGTCCGCCAGTCTGCCGGCCATCACCGGATTATTGATTGAGTTCGGTGAGTCCAATAGCGGCAGCGGGTACACCAATGTACCTTGCGCGTAGACCGGTTGATACTCGTGGCCAGTCATTGTGAGGAAAGTTGACCACTTAGGGTGTGCGTGAACGATTGCCTTCACGTCCGGACGCACCTTATAGATCCCAACATGGAGGTGGAACTCCAGTGGCGGCTTTCCGTTACCAGAGATGACATTTCCCTCGAAATCAATCTCGCAGATGTCCGCGGTCGTGAGGCAACTTCTTTGACAGGAGCCGATATTAATCAGTAGCCGGTTTTCGTCGAGCCTGATACTCGCGTGTCCGTTGTAGTCAATGATGTCGGATGACTCGAGCATCCGGATACAGTCGACAAGGTCTTGCTTTAACGTTTCCATAATCTCTACCAGTTATTTTGTGATCTAATCTCGGTACGCCAGAGGTTCCAGGCTCTCATTCCTGCTGTCTTATTAATCTCGTCTGCGAGGATACCCTCTTCCTGCTCAAGCGCGTCTATCCCTATATTGTCTGCGATCGAGATCGCAGACAGCTGGATCCGGGCGTTGACCTCTGTGTAGACGGCACGGAACACGGCCGTTTGTAGGGTATCTCCTGTGGCTACAGAGCCATGTGCCCTCATTAGGGCCACGTGTTTGTCCTCAAGGGTCTCGGCCAGAGCGAAGCCCTTGGCGCAGTCACAGACAAGCATATCGGTCATCCCAAACGATTGCCGGATGTCGAACACCGGGACGCCTTTCGCGAGGAACGCCGCGTTGTGGAACATCGCCTTCATCTGGTTCTTGACCAACCCAAACGGGATCACCGAAGGAGAATGAGAGTGCACCACCGCGTTCACGTCCGAGCGCATCTTGTAGATCTCGCCGTGTATGAATCGCTCTAGGAACGACCCCCGTCCGCGATCCTCACACGGATCGCTGTCGAGCGTGTACTCGATGATATCGGATGGTTTTACGAGTGCGGGCGCTAGCGACTTGGCCATCAGGTAACGGTCTGGTGCGGTCGGGTGTCTCATGGACACGTGCCCGAACCCGTCGACTACACCACGAGCAGCTAGGATGCGGGCCGCCGCGGCCAGGTCCGCTGTTACCGCCGGGTCAACGGCGCCTGCGGATGGGGGGTGTCTACTTGCCATGATATCGCCTCGCTAGATGATGACTTTGGTCGAGACACTCGAAGGGAAAATTTCTTCGGGTGTGAACCGCCGGTGGGCGATGCCTTGCTGATAAGAGTACAGAGCCATCTGTTCCCAGCTCTTCCGGTTTTCCTCGATACCGTAAGGGAAGGGATCCCCGCCCATGAAGTCGCGCATGTCTCTCGCGTATGTTGCGAGCCAAGGTAGGGGATAACGGGAGATCGCTGGGTCAAGGAGCCTCGATACGCTCTGTTCTTTCGACTCGAGGAAAGCGTTGTAGAGATTCCGAGCCACCCACGGATGTTGGTCGTGGATGGACCGTTTCATCGCCAAGATATGCATTACTGGCCAGACACCGGTTTCTTTGAAGTAGACCTCTTCCATTTTAATATAGTCAGGGAACAACCTAACGATGTCAGGGTGGTTCTCTAGGAAGCACGTCGGCGGCCGGGCGATAATTGCGCAGTCGATTTCTCCGTTTGCGAGAAGCTCGCTAAGCGATTTGTCTTTGATTCGCTCGAGATTGATCCCTTCTGGTAGGTTGAGTTCAACTTTTTCCTCGCGTCCCGGGGCGTTGGCTCCGGCCTGGACCCAATGGATATCTGTAAGATCTATTCCCTTATCGTTCTGCATCCACCCCCGCATCCATACCGCGGCGGAGTGAGCCCACTCTGGCGACCCGACCCGTTTTCCCTTTAGGTCCTCCACGGTCTTGATGCCGCTGTTCTTGTTGACGTAGAACGAACTGAAACGGAACAACCTCGAGCAAATGATCGGCAGTCCCACGATGTCTGGATTTTCTCGAGTGATCTGCGTACTGAACTTTGCAAAAGAGAGCTCCGAGATATCGAACTCTCTGTCCGCCGTGAATCTGGCAAAACACTCATGATGGGTAAATATGAACCAATTGAGATCAATTCCCTCGGGGTTCACGTTCCGGATCCTGACGTCGCGGAAGTGGTCATAGTCGTTGGTTGCGATCGATAGGTTAAGATGTGACACGCTCGCGGTACCTTGTTCGCTGCTCAACTTAAACCATAGCTATCGCCCATTACGGAATCCAGCAGACCAACGTTCTTATCTAGATTAATTTAAGTGTGCCCTGCCAATCAGGTGGCTTGGCAAAAAATTTCAAAAATTTGTGTTTTGTAAATGTGACACTCGTTTTCGTTTTCGATATGGGACTACGATCCCAGATGTATTGGCCTCTGCAGACCGAGTTTGATACATCTAACTCCGTCAGTTGGTTTTGATGAGGAAATTTAGAATGAGTCACGCAGGTAAGGTTGCTGTCGTCACCGGCGCGGGCAGAAACATAGGCGAAGCGATCGCGCACAGGTTGGCCGACGAGGGCGCGGCGATTGCTGTCGTGGACCTGGACCAAGGACGCGCTGATAAGGTCGTCGCGGACCTAAGCGGAAAAGGGGTGTCGGCGGCGGCGTTCGTCTGTGACGTGTCGAAACCGGAGCAGATCGAGACCACCGTGGGTGCTATCCATGCATACTTTGGAAGGATCGATATTTTGGTGAATAACGTCGCCATCTCAGACAACAAGAACATCCTGGACATCGATCTTGCGACGTGGCAGCGGACCCTAGATATTACGCTGACCGCGCCATTTTATTTTGCGAAGTGTGTCGCGCACCGGATGGTCGAAGATCAAACATCAGGCAACATCGTCAATGTGTCATCGACGACCGGATACTTCGGAAGGGGTAGGGCGATAGCATACGCAGCGGCGAAGGGTGGTGTGGTGAATTTGACCCGGGCGATGGCGATTCAGTTGGCCGACTACAATATCCGTGTGAACAGTGTCGTACCGAACAAGATCGGGTCACCTGTCGGTAAAGACGATTTTGATCCGAGCAGGCCAATCGTTAATCTCCGAAACCGGGCCGGTGTGCCAGATGATCTGGCCAACGCGGTGGCCTTCCTAGTCTCGGATCAATCAGACTTTATCGTCGGCACGGATCTGTTCGTGGATGGAGGTTGCTCCGTAATTATGCCGGGGGGAAGCGGCTGAATTTCGGCAACGATTGCTACCGGACATCCCTTTCGTACCGAGTAGGCCAATCAAGGGGATTACCAGGGTGGAGCGGGCATTGTTCCTTTCTGGCCTTGAGTTGGGCCTGACTGTTAAATAATAGCTGGACTCAATTGAGCTCCTGACTGTTGACCTTAACTGCATCAAACGTGTGTTCGATGTCAAAAGGTTTTAACTGCGCAAACTCGGCAGCCTGAACCAGCGTCATACCCGCATCGATCACCTTAGGTGTACGTTAATTGCTTTTACTTGCGTGTAGGCAAGCATCTCGTCTAAACACTCTTCCCTACCTAGCCCGGAATCTTTATAGCCCCCGAAAGGTACGCCCGGATAATGATCACTCGAGTTGTTGATCCAGACGTACCCGGCCTGTATTTCACGAGACATACGAAGTGCTTGGTTGATGTCATCAGACAAGATGCCAGCAGTAAGCCCGTAGTCGACTGAGTTCGCAATCTCAAGCACCTGGTTGTCAGTTTTCCAAGGGATCACTGACAAGATCGGACCAAAAATTTCTTCGTTGGCGATCCGCATACTTGGATCGACGTCGCTGAATACGGTTGGCCGGATAAAATAACCCTCTGGGTGGGGGGATTGGTCCGGTAGACCTCCGGTTGTCATTCTCGCGCCTTCGGCCATTCCGATCGATAGGTATTCCCTCACCTTGTTGAAGTGAGGTCCGGTGGTTAGGCAACCCATTTCCGTCTGCTTGTCAGAGGGAATCCCTAGTTTGAGTTGACTAAATACCTCGGTAACGCCGTCTACCACATCGTCGTAGAGGCTCTCATGCACCAGCAGACGGCTCGTAGACCCACAAGACTGGCCCGCGGTCCATGTCAGGTTCATGCCCTTGACGGCGGTCGCGACCGCGAATTCCACATCAGTTTCAGGGCAGACAATCAATGGATTCTTGCCGCCCAACTCGAGTAGAACGGACTTTATAGTCCTAGAAGCATCAGCAAGAACCGCTTTCCCGGTTGGCACACTGCCTACGAGGCTAACGTTCCGGACCTTTGGATGCTGAGATAGTGCGCTCCCAGTCTCACGGCCACCGTTTACTATATTAAAAATTCCGGGAGGGAAGAGGTTGCCAGCAAGTTCGGCAATTCGTAGAGCACTCAGAGGCGTGTGCTCTGAGGGTTTAATAATTACTGCATTTCCCGCTATCAGGGGCGCGACGCTCTTGATGCAGGTGAACATCATCGGGTGATTGAATGGAACGATCCTTGTTATAACCCCGAGGGGCTCGCGGACTGAAAAGTTTATCCGGTCGCTTGAGCCCGGAAAGGACGCGCCTTTAATCTCTGTCGCAAGACCGGCGAAAAGATCCATCACCGCTAAGCTGATTTTGATATCGATCAGCATACCTTGATAGGGGTTTCCTGAGTCGATAGCGTCGAGCATGGCAAGCTCTTCACCGTGTGCTTCGATCTGATGAATAAAGTTTCTTACACAAGCAACTCGTTCTCTAATATCAAGATTCCACCAACCTGGCTGGGCCCGTGATGCATGCTCAACGATCTGATCAACCATGATGGGCGATGCTCCGCTGACCTCTAGGATCTCCTCTCCAGTCGCGGGATTCCGTGACTGGAGACGCGTATCACCCCCGATAAAACTACCGTTAAAGAAGATTCCTGTATGTTTTGGTAAGAATGAATGTCCCGGCACTGCAGTCTGTCCTTTGTCACGCTAGAGTATTGTTCGAAACAGTTAGTTGATTATTCTTTCACCGCGTTTCGCTGAAAATTCGCCACGATTTGTGGGCCAGCAAGGTACTAGTTATTAAGGAGTTACCAGATCGATCGTCAACAGACGCTCAAGGGCTCTGGTACTTCCATAACTTGCTTGGGTATAAACCGCGACTTCAGTAAATTTTTTTTTGTTTTAGGTGTCAAGGCGGTTGGGTCGATCCACTATTTCGGTATGGTTTGATCCAGATCTCAAATTAATTTGATTCAGACGACAAAAGTCGTATCAGTTCCTGAGGTTCTGGATCATCTCAGGGTTGCCATTGATTGTCGCTTCTGAGTATGGTGTCGGAGAGTGTATTCGTTAGAAATACCATATTTGTCGGAGTAGATACGTAATGAAAAAAATAAATATATGCCTGGCTTCTTTTGTGGCTGTGGCGCTTTCAACGTGGGTTCAAGCGGCGGAGTTAAATATGCTCTCGAGCTGGAACACTAACTACGCGGGTGCGAAGTACACGGTGCCAAAGTTTGCCGAATTGGTAAAGGAGCGAGTTCCGGATCTGACGCTTGACGTTAAGGGTCCAGAAGCCGTTTCTCCTTTCGAACAACTGGAGCCGGTTCAGGCTGGACTCTATCAGTTTGTCTATACCCACGGCGGATACCACTACGGGACTACAGGTATCGGGATGGGTATGGACGGTGTTGATGGTGACCCTGACAAGCGCCGCGCTTCAGGGATCTGGGACTTCGTTGATAAGAGCTACAACGAAATTGGCTTGAAGCTAATCGCGATGCCTACGTCCGGTGATGGCTACCACATGGTACTGAAGAACCCTATCGGCTCCTCGGGAGGTCTCGATGGGGCCAAGGTGAGAGGGACGCCCGTCTACAAGGCTTTGATCGAGCATCTCGGGGGATCCCTAGTCGTATTGCCGCCAGCAGAAATTTATTCTGCTCTTGATAAAGGTACCGTTGATGGTGCCGCGTGGCCAGTGTTAGGGGCTCTCGGGTTTAAGTGGTACGAGACAGCGGGCTACATGATGCGGCCGCGGTTTGGTGATGTGACACACTTAATCTTAATGAATCTTGGTGCCTGGAACAATTTGTCGTCTGCACAGCAATCCGCGCTAACGCAGGTGGGCATCGATCTTGAAAAAGAAACCTGGGGCCAGTTTTACGGGCTAGCTGATACAGAGGTTGTTGAGCTCAAGAAGCTGGGTATGAAAGAGACCAAGCTTGGTTCGAAATATGCCAACGATCTTCCCAAGGTATTTTCGGATGGCTTGTTCGGTCTGGTTATTAAAAAGAACGGTGCTCGAGGCGAGGAATTTGCGAAGCTGGCACGAAGTGCTAAGTTAGCCCCCTAGCCATTGATGGAAAGGCTCATCCATGGTGCCACTCGGCTGCTGTTATGGCTGAGTGGCCTGAGTCTTTTCGGCCTCGCTTGCATCACCGTGATGGAGGTCATCCTTCGGTATGCTGGCAGCCCGACATCTTGGGCTAACGACTTCGTTGGGTACGGGCTGGCTTTTTCTTTGTTCTTTGCATTTCCTGAAGTTACGCGCGTCAAGGGGCACGTGGCGATCACCTTTTTAATGGATAATCTGCCGAACCGGCTGAGTCTCGTTAGGGTAATGAATCTTGTGGCGTTCTTGGTGGTTGCTGTCACTATTTATGTCGCGGTACAAGTCTTTTTGGTTCAGTTATCGACCGGCGTGCAGACGGTCAGTGCGACACCCATCCCTAAGTCTTGGTTGAATGCGGGTCTGATTATTGGCCTCTCAGTGGCGGCACTCGAGTTTCTCCTGCAGATCGTGCACTCGGATTCATCGCAACATGGCTGATTTAATGATCGTGGCGACGATTGCACTGGTTCTGTTGCTTGTCTCTGGTCTACCCATCTTTCTCGTTTTCTTGTCGGTGAATGCGGCCATAGTGCTGTTCCAGATAGGGCCATCAGGCTACGGCATGTTTGTTAACAGCATGTTGAATACCGCAACAACTCAGGCACTTGCTACGATTCCGTTGTTTATCTTGATGGGTGAGGTTATTTTTCGTGCAGGCGCGGTCGAGCGCTTGTTCAGAAGTATCCAGTTAGTTGTCGGATTTATTCCGGGCAGGCAAAACGTGGTCACGATGCTGCTCGCGGCTGTTCTCAGCGCGTTGTCTGGGGCGAGCATGGCGGTCGCGGCCATGCTGGGGAGAACAGTGCTGCCAACCCTTTTGAATCAAGGCTACCCAAAACAAATCAGCGCGGGGACCATACTGGCGGGGGCAAGCCTCGCACCCATCGTTCCGCCGTCCGTGTTGGTCATTATCCTTGG
>MDTB01015554.1_pt1 | contig 20417 bp, 21 predicted proteins | sample 811161 | NCBI WGS metagenome assembly MDTB01 (sample SAMN05326650, study PRJNA326480) | marine metagenome | isolation source: seawater | place: Mediterranean Sea | collected 2009
AAAAACATACTCAAAAAAACAACTTTCAAATGATTTACTCCCGGTTTCATCTATCGTCAATAAATCTATTAAATTATTTGATACGTTAGAAAGCGTTTCAAAAATAAATCAATTTAAAAAAGATTTTTCTTTGCATGTAAAAAATACACAAGAATATATTGAATCTCATTTACTAAATAATCATTTACTATTATCTGTAGCAAACCCTTCAGGTTACATTATCGAGAAAAATTTTAGATTAGCTAATTATTACTCTAGGGTATCTTCTGAACAAGCCTTTTCTACAGTTAAACACATTGCTAAATTAGCAACTTCCTCAGGTACATGGCCCGACTGTATTCATCCAATTTCACTTGGTGGTAGTTTTCATGAAGGTCATTGCCCAACCGCTTCTGCAATGTATATTGACACAATTTTAAACTTAATTTTTAACGATGAAACACTTAATTATCTTGAATTTTTTTCAGGCATACCTGAGAAATGGCTTTTAACCCCAGATTCTGTTTTAGCACTAGATAATGTCCCTTCTCGTTATGGACGCTTTTCATTTTCTTTAACAAACAAAGACACAATAATCGATTTTAATTTTAAACACTCATTTCATACTAAACCTCATTATTTTTTATTTAATTTGCCTAACTTTGTAAAGTCTGTTACATTTAACGACCGTAGTTTAGCTAAAAAAAGTGCTACTTTAAAAATTCCTTTTCATATTACAAATATTCAATTTAATTTAAATGAGCAAATTAAAAGTTAATGATGTTATTAAAGTTGATGTAAATAAAATTGTTTCTGAAGGCAAGGGGTTAGCCTACTTCGATAAACGAGCTATTTTTGTAAACAGAGGCCTTCCTGGTGATTGCGTTGATGTTGTCATAAAAACTAAGAAAAAATCTTATTATTTGGCTAATATTACTCATTTTCACAAAAAGTCTGATTTTCGTTCTGATTCGGAGTGTTCTCACTTTCCAATCTGTGGTGGCTGCCAATATATGGATGTATCATATTCGAATCAATTACAATTAAAAAAAGAAATGCTACTTGATGCCATCCATCAATTTTATCCTGAATTAAAAAGTGTTCTATCCGATATTATTCCATCTAAAGAGGTTATATTTTATCGAAATAAAATGGAATTTAGTTTTAGTAGTAATAAAGAAGGGATAATTTGTGGTTTAAAAAAACGACATACATTTGATGAAGTCATTCCTGTTAATAATTGCTTGTTACAAGACAAACAAACCTCTTTTCTTTTAGATTCAATTGTAACTTATATGAAAGAAAATAATATTAATGATTGCGCAAGCGATCAAGATAACAGCTTTCTCAAACATGTCATGGTTCGACATTCAAAAAAACATAATCAATTTATGATTAACTTATTTATTACAGAAAAAAATGAATCCTTTTTTAAGGATTTTGTCTCGTATTTACAGCAACAAAATCCAGCGTTAGTATCAGCTCATTTAACTTATCATGACCAGAAAATTGGCCACCCCACAACTCAGACGATACTAAGTTCAATTGGAGACTCTCATTTAATAGAATCTTTAGATTGGTTAAATTGCCATATTTCACCATTATCATTTTTTCAAACGAATAGTACTCAAGCTTTAGTTTTATACGACACTATAAAATCTGTTGCAGACCTAAAAGCTAGTGATAGGATTCTCGATTTATATTGTGGTACAGGAACCATAGGTTTGTTTTTATCTCAACATGTAAATCATGTAATAGGAATTGAAGAAAACCCTTATGCAATTGAAGATGCAAAACTCAATACGAAAAAAAATAATATTAAAAACATTGAATATCGTTGTGGTAGAGTTAAAAATATCCTCAAATTTGAAAGCTTTGATGTCGACTGTGTTATTGTTGATCCCCCTCGATCTGGTATGGTACCAAAAGCCTTAAAACGCTTATGTGACTTAAAATGCAAAAAAATAATTTATGTTTCATGTCACCCAGTCACCTTACTCAGAGATCTAAAAGAGTTTCAAAAACATAACTATAAAATTAGCACTTTTATTCCAGTAGATATGTTTCCAAATACTTTTCATATTGAATCCGTTGTAAAACTTGAGTTAAACTAATATTATGATGCAAGAAAATAAAGTAAAAGATGATCTCATTAACCTTATTTCAATATTAGATAGCGCTGTTAACTCAAAAAGAAGACGTTCACTCGCACCTGTTTTAATCTTATTAGAACATCACATTTCACAATATCATAATGAAGATAATACTTACAAATTAAAGATCAATGAAAAAGGTCACTATTTAGAAGAATCAACATACTCATTATTTTCCAAAAAGCTTCAGACGATTAAAAATGGGTTTGATTCAAATATGCCCGCTGCTCATTTAATTTTTTCATTAAGAAATTTAATATCAACGCTTGCTCAATCTCGTCCATACGCAACAGATGAGGATATAATCACTACGAATACATCCACAACATCTGAAAAAGATCCTAAAGAAGTTTTCAAAGAATATCTTATCAAGCAAGATGGGCGCTTAACAAAAACCAAGGAATTTATAATTGATGAAATATTTAAACTTGATGATCACTTCGAGGTTGATGATTTTTTAAACAATACCAAAAGCAATGATATTAAAATTGCACGAGCTACAGTTTATAGAACAATCAAGCAATTATTAGAGGCTGGTTTATTACAAAAAATTTCAACCAAATCAGGTAAAGTATATTACGAAAAATCAAGCCCTCAAAATGAGCATGCGCACCTAATTTGTAATACATGTGGTAAATTACTTGAAATTAAAGAGGGTAAAATTAGAGATTTATTAGATAAATACTGTAAAAAAATGAATTTTAAACTTCAATACCAATCTATTCATGTTTATGGCGAATGCTTGAATAAAGATGAATGCAACAAATAATAACGCAACTTTATTGTGATGGATATGCATCACTTACTCGCCAACCTTTCACTGATTACACTATTTAAACAGCTTATTGCTTGCTATATTATTTCATTTCTAATATTAGATGCACCGCGCTTTAAAATTATATTTGGGACGCTTGTTAGATCGTCACCTATACAATCTAAAATAGCTGCTATTAGTATTTGGACTTGCTGGTTTATTTCAGCACTATTATTATTTTTTTCTGAAATTATATTGATTAATAGTTTAATTCTATTACTACTTCACTATTATTTTTTCCAATATAATGTCACGTTTAAAAAAACTATATTTTCTTTTGGTGTAGAAGGATTATTTTTCTATATTTCCTCACTTTATCTTGTCTTTATTGAGTGTAATGAATTATTTTTTAAGAATGAAACGATTTTAATATTTATTTTATTACTATTAAAATGTGAATTAGCATTAATTTTATTTTCTGGAGGTATTCAAAAAATAAAATTAGGCTTTTTAAAAGACCTTGGGTTTAATTATGCTTACTGTAACCCAAAGATTGGACGTTGGTTTTATGTCTTTAATAGATTACAACCCAAGCACCTTATTTTTAAGATAATTAATATCTGTGGAACGTCTTTAGAGATTCTTTGTGGTATTTTTTTATTTATCCCTGCTTTATCATTGCTTGGTACAATTCTTATAGTTTTCATCTTTTCAGCAGCACTATTTTTTACAAAAATTATTTATATTCCTCTACTTGCCATTACGCTGTCTTTATTATTATTTTATCAATCAGGTATTTCTTTAGATCTTGTATCTTTATTTACGCATCATAATAATTTAACAATGGCGGAATCTATTTTTCTAATACTTATTAGTTTATATGCCCTTAATTGTATTTTTTTCTCATTATTAAGCTATGTACCAAAGCCTGTTATTAAAAATAACAGACTCTTAAATTTGATTTTAAGCTCAAAAGTGTTCTTTTTATACCATCGATTTATTTTATCAATTAGTATTTCTGCACATTCATTTACTGTTTTCTCACCGTATCAAACGGGTATGTTTTTTAGAATTTATGAGATTGATAACGAAAATAATAAACTTAAAAATATTATTTTTGATGGTTATTCAAAGCATTACCGCCATTTATACAACACTGTTCAAAACTACTATATAGGTTCTCGAAATATTATAAGATGTAGTATGCCTTTAATTTTAAATAATCAATTTAAAGATTATACAAGCAAAGTTAAATCAACTGATATACTTAATTTTGCTCAACTTTTTCAAACAAAAAATAACTCTAAATTACTTATAGAACGTTTTCAGCTTATTGATAAAGATAATTTATTTTATTATTTACCTTTAGTAGAAATTTTAATCGACTTTGATAATAATAAGGTTAGTTTACATTCAAAAAAGCAAGAATCCATAATTCCAATTCAAGAGTTAAACAAATAATTATATAAATTTTAATAAATTTATATATAGATAGTACTATGATATAATTCAGATATGGACTTATTATTGCCTGTTTTTATAATTACGAGTTTATCCTTTGTAGGTTTTGGTGTTGGTGTACTATTTTTCAACAAAACAGCTTCTAGAGATGCATGTGGAAAGGTCCCAGAACTTAAAACAGAAGAATGCCCTTCGCAGAAAGCTGGCATTTGCCCGATTGAAGATACTACAGGTGCTTTAAAAAATGTTCGAATGAACAAAATTAGCTATTCTAAACTAGACTAACTCTATTTACTCCTTACATGTCAATAATAGATTTAGCCCAAAAAAAACGTTGATAGATTAATGTGAAAAATGTATTTTTAATTAAATTACCCTTCTCGTCTCCATTAAATGCTAATCCAACATATAATTGCTGTAAGCGATCAAGATTCTCTTTTTTTTCAGCTGTATCAGCAGGAATATTTTGGTGTTCAAATGCTACACAAAGTGATTTAAAGTTAGTTTCTATCTCGTTATAACCTTTAATTTTTTCTAAAAGGTCATAAAATTTTTTAGCTAAATTAATTGTATCAAGCCGGTCTTCAATTTCTTGTACTGTTATCGTTTCAAAAGATACTTTCATTTTATCTATTAAATAATTATTCTGTTGGACTTTAACTATTGTGTCATTATATTGCATGTAAAAATCACCTTCCAGCAAACTAAATCCACCATATTTCAATTGTCCGTAAAAACCATTATCACTATTTTTTAACATCGAAGAATACTTTACTTCGTATGCAATACTCTCTTTACCAATATCTTCATCCTGAATGGGATATTTAGCTGCGTCTTGTAAGATAACTGTATGATACTTAGAGTTTGTAAATAAGGACTTTATCATTGATAAAATATGATCAACATGGATATTAGGTAGTCCCTTTAAATTAATATCATCTAAAAAAACAAAACCTGCTTCACTTAATTGTATTGATGCAATTGGTCTAGAGTTAAATAATTTAAATGTTAATGTATTAAAACGTCTTGAATTTAAACCAAACCGTTTATTGTACTCAATATCTGAATCTGATGTTACTAATGTACTTTCTTTAATGTTACTCGATGAACAAGAAACGTAAACACAATTATCTGCAGTATCTAAAGATAGGTCTTCGAAATAAACTGAAGATGGGTAATCTTCATTTTTTTCCATCATTTTTTTTATAACTTCATCAAGAATAAAACCTACAAACTCACTTTTAGATAACTGAATCATATCTTCGGCACAAAGCTCATCGATGTTAGTAATGTTTTTTAATCCATTAATTTCATTTTGAGCAACTTCTTTAGTAACATTATGTTGACTAATTCTACCCTTTTTATGTGAAGATCTCGTAAGATCCTCACTCATTAATCTTTTACGAGCTTTATTCCTAGTTGTCTGAGATGTTAAACTCGTAGTATCTGTAATATGATAACAAGCACTCATTTACATAAAAATACATTTTTTTATATAAATTATCAATATTTTAATAAAAAAAAATCAAACAAACATACAATTAACAATTACTGCCAATAGGTACGCTACAGATATATATAAAAATAATTGAATTAGAGGAACTTTCCAAGACTTTAACTCTTTTTTAGCAACAGCCAATGTAGCGGCACACTGCATTGCTATCATAAAAAATAAAATCAACCCTATTATGCTAGGTATGGTAAATATAAGTTCATTAGAATTTAAGAATGTAGCATCTTTTAAAACCGAAACTAACGCCACTTCTTCGGCAGTAATCCCAAATAATACAACCAAAGCAGATACAAATACTTCTCTTGCAGCAAAAGATAATAGAATAGCTACTCCAACTCTCCAATCAAGCCCCATTGGACGAAAAATGGGTTCAATAATTTGACCAATCTGCATAGCAAACGAATTATCAGGACTTGGGAATTCAGATAGCACCCATAAAGCAATTGAAATATAAAATATAATTGATCCGGCACCTATAATAAATGATTTAGTTTGCTGATAGACCTGCCTAAAAATATTTTTCCAAATAGGCAATCTATATTGAGGTAATTCAATATGAAAGTTACTACGAGATTCATCAATTTTTAATATTTTTGCAACTATAGAACTTAAAATACCTGCAAAACATACACTTAGGAAGTAAATTAATGTCATAGCTAAAGAACTTAATAAAAAGTTTTTATAGAACAACATAGGGATCAACAGCCCATATACAGGTAAACGTGCAGAACATTGCATTAGCGGTATTAAAAAGATACATAATAGGCGTTCTTTTTGATTAGAAATAGTTCGTGCGGATAACATGGCTGGTATAGCACAAGCAAAACCAGATAACATCGGAACAAAGGCCCGACCAGACAAACCAAATATTGATAAAGGTCTATCGACAAGCACTGCGGCGCGGGCTAAATAACCTGTACTTTCCATTAATCCAATGCCTAAGAAAAGAATAGCTATTTGAGGTGCAAACACCAACACCGCAGCCAATCCGCCAAGTATACCTTCGATAAACAGTCTACTCAAAAGATGCTCTGGCAAGAACGATTCTGTAACCCCCATTAAACTAGTAATCACGAATTCTATAAAATCCATAAAAGGAGATGCTAAAGAAAAAATAGAATAGAAAAACCCAGTCATTATTATGAAAAATGAAAGCCCCCCAAAAACAGGGTGCAAAAAAATACGATCAAAATCAAATCGTGATTTATGCTGATTTAGCGGTATATTTATTGTATTTACTGCATTTTCAGACCATTGATATAAACGCTCAATGTTAGATAAGTCAAAATTTAAATTTGGTGTTTTAGGAAATTGCAATTGATTTATAATTAATGTTTTTAATTTGTCTACATTACTTCCAACCCTACCATCGATTGAAACAATTGGACAAGTTAAAAAACGTCCTAATGTCACAACATCGAAGTCAGACTCAAGCATATCTAGCATGGTAACCGCAGCAATTACATTATAATTTTGGTCTATTAACTGTTTGGTTAGAACCAAATGTCTACTCGCTTGTGTAGCGTCAATTAAAGAAATAACTAAATCAGGAGTCTTTTTTTTTGTCGAAAAAAATGAATCAATATCCGATAAAGACTTCACAGCAATTTTTTCATCCTCGGAAGATGGGTTAAGTGATGTAATTCCAGGAACATCAATAATATTAATGTGATTTTTACTAATCATTGGCGCACATTCAAAATCAACAGTAGATCCAGGATAATTAACTATTTTTGAATGCTTACCTGTTAAATGGTTAAAAAGAGTTGTTTTACCTGCATTTGGGAAACTTATTAATAAAATATTTATTTTGTTAGACACAAAAAACTAGATTACAAAAATAGACTCAGCTTGTTTATGACGAAGTGCAATTTTTGTACCTCTAACCTTGAAGGAAATAGGCCCAGAAAATGGAGAGACCTCTAGAACTTGAATTTTTGTACCTGGAGTAAAACCAATAGAATATAGTTGAGATTTATTTTCTTCGTCAGTGACTATGTTAACTAACTTTGCAGTTTCATCTTTTTTTATATCAGTTAATTGCTTAATAAACATTTTGATATCCTGTCTCAATAATGACTACATTATAATGTTATAAATACATATTATCAACGTTTTATTTTTTTCATGAACAAAAGAATTCCTGTTAAAATTAATAAGATCAACCCAAAAGACGAAAGCGTATTAAGAGGCTTAAGAAATGGCTTAAAGTAGTAACCAGTATGCAACCCCTTCACAATATCATAAAAAGAGGTCTTATATTCAATGGGCAATTCATGAACCCATTTAACATCAATTAAATTATTAGTAAAAATACCATTTTCAGTTAAAACATAAAGACTATCACGTAAAAAATATGCATCATAAATATAATTAACATCGATAAAATCTATTCTTTCCCAAAAAAACTCATCCATATTTATTCGATATATAATAGCACTTTCTAAAAATACATAGAGTATATTTTTGCGATATAAAAGCTTGGTAATATTTGAGCTATTGTGTGGAAAGTTTAAAGCTTTTTTTTTATCAAATATTCTATCTGTTATATAGATATCGGTATTATTAGCAAGGCACCAACCAAACTGATCCAAATAAATCATTTTATGAGGACCATTGACTTTAAAATCTGATGAAAGTGATTGGTCATCTATTATTTGGGGGTGATTTAATAAAATACCTGTAATTGTTAGTATCAGTAAAAAAAACGAAAAAAGTATCCCAGCCCATGAATGAAGCTGTCTAGCAAATAATTTCATTATTAACTATTTTTAAATATTTCTTCTGTAATAGCAATAGATTTTTTTACGGCATTAGCCATGGAGTATGAGCTGATGGTAGCACCGCTTATCCCATTTATATCCATATTCACTTTAAGCTTATCTTTTGATGATTTATTAACAAATTGTTTAGTAAATCGTTTCTTTCGAACTTCAGAACCAATTTTTTCTCTATATACCATCAATACAACATCCTTAACTTTATAATCAGAATCAATGCATGTCATGATGGTTATGGGTTGATACTTTCCTTGCTCATCTAATACAAGAGCATATCCTAACGATTTACTATCACTAAAACCTTCATACATTATTACTGTTTTATTGTTAAGTTTAAGCCCAAGTTTTCTTTGTATAATCTGCAACTTAGTATCTGAAATAGTTACATTATTTGATTTTAAAGAAGTAGCTTCCGGGAATACTACTTCTAATGCACTTTCTAGACTATAATATTCTTTTTCATAACTTTCATTCTCAGCTCCATAAATGAAGCATGACATCAATGACATAAGAAGTAATAAAGTCTTGAAAATATTAATCATTAGAAACCAACTGCTATTGAAGCAATAATACTTTTATCAGAACCAGCATTATCAGAATTGTCATAATCCTTAACTTGATACTCGATCTTATAAACTACAGTTTCCATAGGTCTGAAATTAAAACCTGCAACGTACTCATTTGTAATATAGTCATTATCAACATCAGTATTTATTGAACCATATCTTGCAAATAATGTAATTTCAGGATTATCAAACTCATTAAATAATTTCTTTAACTGAGACTGAAAAGTATGATAATGGTATTCAATATAATAACCAAACATCTTTGTTGGCTGAGATTCTGATACGTCTAGCGTATTTTGAGCTGATTCAAACACGAATTCATGCCTACCAGATTTATACAACCCATCAAAACCAAGCATAGTAAGGTTATTATCTCCAGAATCATCGTAGGCACCAGAATAATAACTTGTAGCTAACTCTAAATTAATAAATGGTGAAACTGAAAAACGTCCGATAAAAGATTTATTACCATTGTTATCAGACTTAAAATTAGGTCGAGCAGAACGAATACCACTAGATGCAGAAATATCATCAATAGTATCAGAAGTGTCTGCAATACCATTTATTAAATAAGCTTCATAAGAAAATTCATATTCATCAATATCAAATGAGCCATGAGCACCAAATCCTGTATCCATCCAAGTAGAAGGAACAATGTGCTTAGCATATAGGGGACGTTCTGTTGAATCTCTTACATCAGAATCATGTAGAACGTTAACTCTGCCAAAAGGAATCAAAACAATACCTGTACGTTGAGTAAATAAATCATTTAACTTAAAATCAAACCAAGCTTGTTCAATTTTAATTTGTCCTTGTTGAACATTACTTGCATCATCTACATTTGTAACATATCCACCATATTCATATTCAATCTCAGAATTAAACAAGAGATTACTATGTAATTGTGAGGAAAGCTGAATAATTAAACGGTGAGCTCTAAAATTATTACTTGATGAATTAATATTATTAATATACTCAGTATCAAAGTAGCCGCCAATTGAACGGTCACCAGTTCTATCAAAAGCAGTAATATTATACTTTCCAGGTCCATCACTATCATAAAGAGAAATTTCTTGAGCAGCGTTAAACGAGATTAAAAGTAAAAATAATAAATAAAGTAAGTTTTTCATGTAGCACTCCATAATTCAATACATCCAAATGATACAAAGTCTCATTATGAGTGTCAATATATAATTTTAATTATTTATATACTGATTAAAATTAGAAGAATAATAAGTAAGAAACTCATCAAAAGTGACGCGCTCAATAATCATAGCTTCAACATTATCTAAAGCCTCAACTAAAGCGATACCTCGTTCTTTGCCCAAAACCATAATTGCAGTAGCTAAACCATCCGCCATAGCACATGTTTCTGCAATAACACTTACACTAGCAATATTAGTTTTTATAGGCCTTAATGATAACGGATCAAAAATATGAGTATAGGCAACATTGTCTTCAACGAAATAATTACGATAATCACCACTAGTAGCTAACGCTTTATTTCTAAGATTTAACGATACAAATAATTCTTGATTAGCATAATTAAAATGAGGAGAAACTATTCCTAACTTCCAACTTGATTTGGATTTATTGGGTGGTGTACTTACAATAACTTCACCACCCAGTTCAATCATAAAATTTTGAATATTAAACTCTTTTAATTTAGCTGAAATATAATCAACAGCATAGCCTTTAGCAATTGAGGATAAATCTAATACAACATTATCTTGCTTTTTTAAAATACTATTATCGTTAATAATTATGTTATTAAGTCCTATATAAGATGAAACGTTATTTATAGCAGATTGAGATGGAATTTTATAATAAGAATTTTTGTTATTAAATCCCCATAAATCAATGACAGGTTTAATTGTTGGGTCGAAAGCACCCGCGGACAACTCATTAAGATAAACAGAAAGATTTAAGACGTCTAAAAAAAGGTTTAGAAGTAGGTTGAATAACATTGGAAGATACTTTATTAATTAATGAAATCTCAGAATCAGAATCCCAAGTAGAAAATACTGAATTCATATAAGAGAATGAAGAATTAATTTCATTAATAATTTTAACTTTAGAAATCCAAATAGGTGAATAGCATTTAACTGAAAAGGTAGTGCCCATGACACTACCTTGATAACTAATATACTTTTTTTGAAAAGACCAAATAAAAACTAGTGGTAAAATTAATATAACAATAAAGAATATAACACGTTGTTTTAATGACATTTGTAAGCGCTAGCCAAAATCATCAAAGTCAATCATTTCCTTATCCACACCAATACTATCAAGCATATCCATCATGCATTTAAGCATAATTGGTGGGCCACAAAGATAATATTCAACTTCAGTAGGATCTTCATGATTGTTAAGATATTTATCAAGTAATATCTGATGAATAAATCCTGTATGACCTTGCCAGTTATCTTCTGGTAAAGGGTCTGATAAAGCAACGTGATAAGTAAAATTAGGATTTTCTTTTTCCAATTGCTTAAATTCATCATCATAAAACATTTCTCTAACAGATCTTGCTCCGTACCAAAATGTAATTTTACGCTTAGAACTTAGGCGTTTAAGTTGATCAAAAATATGACTTCTCATTGGGGCCATACCAGCACCTCCACCAACAAAACACATCTCTTTATCAGTTTCTTTAGCGAAAAACTCACCAAAAGAACCACTCACTGTAACTTTATCGCCTGGTTTTAAATTAAATATATAAGATGAACCTATTCCTGCAGGAAAGTCTGTTCCAGGAGGAGGACTGGCAATTCTTACATTCAGTAAAATTGTACCCTTCTCTTCAGGATAATTTGCCATTGAATAAGCTCTAAATATTTCATCATCATTACTTGCATTTACATCAAAGATTTTAAATTTTTCCCAGTCTTCATGATATTCTTTTTCAATATCAAAATCTTTATAGGAAAGTTCATAAGGAGGAATGTAAATTTGAATATATCCTCCAGCTCTAAAACCCATATCTAAATTTTCAGGCATCTTTAAGTTTAATTCTTTGATAAACGTTGCAACATTATTATTTGAAACAACCTCGCATTCAAATTTCTTAATACTAAAAATTTCATCAGGAATTTTTATTTCCATATTTTCTTTAACTTTTACCTGACAACCTAATCTAACCTGCTCTTTTCGCTCACTAAGACTTAAATGAGGTAATTCAGTTGGAAGAATATCCCCACCACCGTCAATAACTTGAAGTTTACACATGGCGCAAGTTCCACCACCACCACATGCTGAAGGAAGAAAAACACCTGAATTAGATAGTGCTGATAATAAATTAGTACCTGAACTAACGGATGGACTTTTTTCTTGATCCCCGTTAATTAAAACCAAACAATCTTGTGTACCAATAACCTTTTGTTCAACAATCCATAAAATAAATACAAGACTCATGATAATCATCATGAAAATAGACATTGAGTATAAAAATATCATTGTTAACCTCCCGTTAACTTAATTCCACTAAAACCCATAAAAGCCATTGCAATAAGACCAGCAGTAATCATATTAATCGCAAATCCATTAAGACCTTTTGGTAGACTTGCATATTTTAATTTTTGTAGAACAGCTGAATAAGTAACTATTGCTAAATACCAACCTATACCTGAACTGAAACCAAAAACAACGGATTCAACAAAAACATAATTTCTTTGTTCCATAAAAAGGGATGTTCCAAGTATGGCACAATTAACAGCTATAAGGGGAAGAAATATACCTAAAGAAGTATATAAGGTAGGAGAAAACTTTTCCATTAACATTTCTACCAGTTGAACCTGAGAGGCGATAACAGCAATAAAAGCAATAAATACTAAGAAACTTAAATCACTTTCAGGATAACCAGCCCAGGCAAGAGCTCCAGGCTTAAGAAAATAATTATTAATAGCCCAATTAACAGGTGTTGTAATAGTCAATACAAAAATAACAGCAAGACCTAGACCAGAAGCAGTTTTTAAATTTTTTGCACAACCAAGAAATGAACACATACCTAAAAATAAGGCCAATAAAATATTATTAATAAAAATTGATTCAATTGCTAAATTTAATAAACTTTGAAATGTAACCATTTTAACCCTCTGTATATCCACTTAATAGGTTTTGAACCCATACTAATAAACCGATGACAATAAATACACCAGGTGGAAGTAACATTAAGCCCATATCTACATAGCCTAAGCTATAAATAAAATCTGGAATAACACGAATACCAAATAATGTTCCAGCACCAAAGATTTCTCTAAAAAAAGCTACAACTACTAGTATGTAACCGTATCCTAATCCATTTCCAATCCCATCCCACATTGATAACCAAGGGCCATTTGCAAGTGCAAACGCTTCGGCTCGTCCCATAATGATACAGTTTGTGATAATTAATCCAACAAAAACACTCAGCTGTTTACTTATATCAAATAGAAAAGCTTGTAAAATTTGATCTGCCAAAATAACTAAAGTTGATATAACCACAAGCTCGACAATAATTCTGATATTTTTAGGAATTACATTTCTCATAATAGAAATAACAATATTTGAAAAAGTTAATACAGCAGTCATAGCAAGAACCATAACAATAGATGGAATCATTTTAGTCGTTACCGCTAATGCAGAACAAATTCCTAAAACAGCCACTGAAATGGGATTTGCTTGAATCATTGGATTTGCTAAAGTTTTAAATGCAGCAGTTTTTGTAATATTCATATTTATCCTCTTAATCTTTTAGATAGTGGTTCGTAAACCTCTAATTGTGCTTTTAAATCTCTCGCAATCCCATCTGAAGTAATAGTAGCCCCACTCATACCATCAACATAATTAGCTTGTTGGTTTTGAGGCACAACATCTTTGACCTTGCCTTTAACAATACCAATAGAAACGAATTCACCATCAATGTCAGTTATTTTTTTGCCGATGTATTGATCTTGAAACCATGGCTTCTCACATTCACCACCAAGACCAGGTGTTTCCATATGACTGTAAACAGTCATCCCAATAACTGTATTACCATCGCCTGCTATAGCTAGATAACCATTAATATAACTCCATAAACCATAGGCACTAAAGTGAATTGCATATTTTTCAATTTCATTATCTGTTCCCATAATGAAAATAGGCAAATTTGTTTCAGTATCAGATACGGATCCATTTTCATTCATATACTTTGTTTTGATATTTTGTGCATAAATAGACTCAATTTCATCAGAAGTATATTTTTGATCATTATTGAGTAAAGCAAACGCTTTTAAAATATTCTTTTGTTGATCTATCTTTACGTTTCTATCTTGCATATCTTTCAAACTAACACGAGCAAATGTTAATGTTATGCTGCAAATGAAGCACATTAATAGTGCAAATATAAACGTTTTAGCTGTACTAGATTGCATTAGGTATCCTCTTTTTTATTTTTAATTGATATACAACATGATCAATTAGGGGTGCAAAGACATTCATCAGTAAAATAGATAACATCCACCCTTCAGGGTAAGCGGGATTTACAACTCGAATGATAATACCCAATACACCAATCAAGAATCCGTAAATAAATTTAGACGCTTCCAAACTAGGAGAAGAAACTGGATCTGTCGCCATAAAAACTGAGGCAAATGCAAAACTACCTATTGAAAGTTGCCAAGCTGGACCTAATCCAAGGAAAGGAATTAAATTAGGGCCTGCGACAGCATTAAATATTAATGTCATTAATGTAGCTCCTATTAATGAACCAAACATTGTTCTCCAACTTCCGACTTTTGTAAGAATTAGAATTGCAGCGCCGATTAACACACAAACGACAGATGTTTCACCTATACTTCCTGGAATAAATCCTAAAAAAGCATCTTGTAAGTTGTAACCCGCATTAATAATGCTTTCTTCAGCACTTTCACCCATTGGAGTGATTGCAGCAACACCTAAAGCAGTTGCCCCACTCCATCCATCGACAAGCTTGTCTTTAGTTACTAGTAGTTTTGTCCATACTTCACCGCTTATCGTTGCAGGGTATGCAAAAAACACAAATGCTCTAGCTGTTAGAGCTGGGTTCAAAAAATTTCTACCTGAACCACCAAATACTTCTTTACCAATGACTACTCCGAAAGCAATACCAACAGCAGCCTGCCATAACGGAAGTGTAGCTGGCAATGTGAGTGGATATAAAATCCCTGTAACAAGGAACCCTTCATTTATCTCGTGACGACGAATTAAAGCAAATAAAACCTCAAAAATACCTCCAACAGTGTAAGAAACAAGAATTAGTGGAACAACATATTTAGCACCAGTTAAAAGAACTGGTAATAAATCTAAACTTAATCCAGCAGCTTTATGAGCTTGTAAACCAGAATTGTATATTCCAAAAAATATACATGGTAGTAATGCAATAAGTACAATAGACATATAGCGTTTTGTGTCTAAAGAATCTCTTACATGAACATTGGAATCAGTTGTTTCTTTCGTACTAAATAAAAAGGAAGCTCCTGCTTCATACAATGGATAAAGATATTCAAACTTGCCACCCTTTAAAAAAAGCTTTTCTTGTGAATTAACTAAATCTTTTAAAAATTTCATGCCGTTAAATCCTTATATAATTTATCTTTCGCATCAGTAAATAGTTTGTCAATTTCAATTTTAGATGGACATACGTAAGTGTAAATTCCTGTATTAACTGTATCCAACAACCCGTATTCTACTGCAGTTTCATAGTCATTAGCTTTCAAAGACTTCATAATTAACTGTGGAGAACTTTCAACCGAACATACTTTTGTACAATGACCACATGAAATACAAGCTCTGTGACCACCACTTAGAGATGTGGTAAGTTCCCAGTCCTCTTTATCAATTGTAGCAGAAAGATACGTATTACTAAATGTTGGCTTGTCTAGACCTGGTCTAAAAAAACTGAGCAGTTCTTGCTCCTTACCTTCTCTAATTAAATGAATAGAATAATCGTGATACCCCAATCCATCTTCAAGTGAAACCCGATGACCAGTCAACACTCCGCCACAAATCATACGACAAGGCTCTTCGTTAAGTAACTCATTTTTCATAAAGTCAAGTGAAACAGCTTCTCTTGTTTTCAAGTATCTAGGCTTTTTGCTTAACGCTCCAGAGACAACGATCAAGCGTTCAGTAGGATACTTTCCAGTAAGAAATAACTGCCCAATCCTAATTACATCTAACGCTCTAATCCCCCAAGATTTATTTTCCTCGACAGTTTCTTTGACGTAATAAAGAAAAATTCCCGGATCATTAGCTGGATAAGACCCTCTTAATTTATGGGTAATTACATTTTTTACGCCACTACTAACACTCGATGCATTATTCTCTGATACACCAACTCTTACATTCGGCGTTATTTTTTTTAAAACATCGATCCCTGCTAAAAACTCATTTTCATATTCCTTGAGAAAAACCTCTGAATCTGGCATAAAAGGCTCATCGTAATCAATACTTACTATTATTGAAGGAGGAACAATCTCTTTTTTTGGAATATTGTTAAATGGATACTCATTAAGCAACGCCCAAGATCCACCTTTTATTAATTTATCAACGACTTCCTCTCGATCTAATTTAGCAATTTCGTTTTTTTGGAAAGATTTAAAAAGATCAATAGATTCTTCTTCTGTAGCTTTTTTAATTATTATTCTTTCAATTGAGCGTCTATCACCAAGTTCAATTTTTTCAATTATCCCAGCAACTGGAGATAAAAAAACAACATGAGATTGCTTTTTATCTGTAAAAAGCTCAGACCCTATCTTAACTGAGTCACCTTCTTTTACTAGCAATTTCACTTTGAACTTAGAAATTCGCTTTGGATTAATCACAAATAAATCAGGATCTTTAAGTTCATCAATCACAGTTGATGGCTTACCTTTGATTTTTAGAGAATATGTTTTATTTACTTTTATTAATTTCATTTTTTTTATATTTTTTCTTAATTTGTTAAATTTTATTAAAAATCATTTTTTTCGTAAAGCCTTATTTTATTCCACTTTCTCCTAACTGGCCGCAAGCAGCTGTTATATCTTGCCCCTTTTTATACCGAATTGTTACAGGACAGCCTGAATTTTTAATTTGATCTCTAATTGCTAACAATTTATTTGTTGTAATTGGCTTAAAAGGAATTTTTTCATGTGGATTCAAATTAATTAAGTTAACTTTTGCATCCAAAAACTTTGATAAATTAATAAGACTTTTCACGTCATAATCCGAATCATTTTCATTTTCTAGCATTGTATACTCCAGTGTTAATTTTCTATTATGCAAAGATTGATACTGCTTTAACACTGTAATAAATTCGACTAATGGGTTTCTTGATTCTGTTGGCATGAACTTTATTCGTTTTAAAGGGTCTGCTGAACCAACTGAAAATGCTAAATTGATATAATTTTCATCTTTAATTAATTGTTTGATCCCTTGAATGTAACCTGAGGTAGATACAGTAATCTTTCGTCGGCTGATATTGTAACTTTCTTCTGAACATAGAAAAGATATCGCTTCAAAGACATTTTTATAATTTAATAGCGGCTCTCCCATTCCCATAAAAACAATATTAGATATGGGTTGCCCAATTGAAAAAGCAAAAGCAACTTGAGCAATTATCTCAGCTGCATCTAATTGTCGTTTAAAGCCCATTACGCCAGTCAAGCAAAACTTACAATCAACAGGGCAGCCTACCTGAGAGGAAATACACAGCGTGTTATATGTTTTTTCTTTTAAAATAACACACTCAACTATTTTCCCATCAGCTAAATAACACATATTTTTAACGGCCAACTCTTCTTTTGACGTGACGCTCTCTACTTTTTCAAATGGACGAAAATCAATTATATCTGCAAGTTTGTTTCTATTATCTTTTGAAATATTTAACATTTTTTCTGGATCAAAAACATTTTTTTTATATACCCAATCAAACACTTGATTAGCGACAAACTTTGAAAAGTTGTGCTCTACTAAATATGCCTTTAAAGACTCTCTAGAAAATGTAAAAAACGATCTTTTTTCTTTCATTGAGAAAAGTATACATTAACTTGAACTTAAATGTAATATTATTCAGCACAAAATGAAGTTAAATTTAACCGGGCGAGAAAATTTCAGAATCTTCTTCTTGATTAAAATTATTATTGATATCTTTGGATTGCTCTTGTAAAGGAACAAAAGTTACAGAGTCTTGCGTACCGTTATCTGTGATAGCATCAGTAAACTTATCGCTGGACTGGTCTAGAAACTCAAAATCTTTTACTGTTTTCTTTTTTTTTGAATTTGCTTTTTTTGACAACCCAAATAAAACTGACAAACCTACTAATAATTTAAAAACTCTTGAGAACATAATCAAATTTTACAGTTAGGTGTTTAAAAAATCAAATTTTAGTGTAATGATATAAATACTATGAATTCCAATAGAATAGATATTGAAAATCTAAAGCAGTTAACGCGTAAATTAGAGCAAAGTGTAGATAATGAGTCTGTTCATTACTTAACTGAGATTTTAGAAAGCCTTGTTCAATTTCAAGAATCAGGACACGTCCCTAGTGATTTACGATTGATCAACACAGCCGTTTACGAAATGATTCAATCATTTACAGTATTTAAACCTTACCGCAATGTTCGAAAAGTCTGTATTTTTGGATCGGCCCGAACTAAACCAGATCACCCTAATTATGACTTAGCTGAGAAAACTGCAGAAAAATTGCATAAATCAGGCTTTTTAACCATCACTGGTGCAGGTCCTGGAATAATGGAAGCAGGCAATAAAGGCGCTCCAACAGGCGAAAGCTTTGGATTAAATATCATTTTGCCGTTTGAGCAAGAACCTAACAAATTTATTAAAGGATCTGACCGTTTGTTATCTTTTAATTACTTTTTTACCAGGAAATTAATATTTGTAAAAGAATCAGATGCTATCGTTTTATTTCCAGGCGGTTTTGGAACACAAGATGAAGGCTTTGAAGTTCTCACACTTATTCAAACTGGCTGCTGTTCTCCACGTCCGTTTATATTGCTTAATCACCCTAAAAGTGATTATTGGGCTTCTTGGAGAAATTATGTTCAAACACAACTACTTGATCGTGGCTATATCTGCCCAGAAGATATAGATTTAATTCAAGAAGCTAATAATGTAGATGATATTATCTCTATGATTAATGAATTTTATTCAACCTACCATTCTATTGTCTATTACGAAAATATAACGTGTATTCGTTTAAATAAAACATTAAGTCCTAAGTTATTAGAATCAATAAACAGTGAGTTTAAAGACATTCTACTTGATGGAGAATACAAACTTTCTGATGCACAGTCTATTTCTGGTGAGGAAGATATTTATCTCGAAAAACCTAGACTAGCATTTAATTTTAACCGAATTAAATATGGCAGAATTTGCACATTAATAAATTTTATTAATAAAAACTCGTAACTTTTATTTTCTACTGTTAGTTAACAAAAATTTTATATATAATTAAACTTAGACAATCTCAGGAGGAACTTATGATATTTTCTTTGTTTATTAAAGGCGGACCAATAATGTTCTTGCTTTTACTTTGCTCTATTTTAGGTGTTTATATTGTTGCAGAGCGTTTTATGTTTTTTAATTTTCATTTTAAAGACTCTGATAAATCCATTGATTTTGTAAAAAAGAAATTAATGACAAATGGTGTTAACGATACATTAAATATCCTCAAAACACGACGTAATATTGTTTTAAGATCGATGTACCAAGCAATTAGATTGTCTAGTAAAGAACATCATGAAATATCAGATGGGATTAAAGAAGCTGTTTATCTACAAATCCCAAAAATAGAACGGTTAATGTCTGTTTTATCTAGCATCATAACTGTTGCTCCAATTTTGGGTTTAACAGGAACAGTTCTTGGTTTGATGGATATTTTTAATGTTATTTCAGGAGGAGGTATTGGTGATGCTAGCTTATTATCAGCTGGAATTGCAGAAGCCCTGATTACTACAGTAACAGGTTTGTTAATTGTCGTTCCTTTTATATTTGTTTTTCAATATTTAACACAGCAAATTGAGGAATATATTATGTTAATTGAACGAACTTGTTATGAGATTGTATCTTTTTGTAATAATAATAGTGCTGTAAAACCTTAATCATCGATGATCAAAAGACGAAAAAAATTAGAAGCTAGATTAGAATTAGCACCTATTATTGATATTGTTTTTATTTTACTAATCTTTTTTGCAGTAAGTACGACA
>MDTB01062951.1_pt1 | contig 20411 bp, 20 predicted proteins | sample 811161 | NCBI WGS metagenome assembly MDTB01 (sample SAMN05326650, study PRJNA326480) | marine metagenome | isolation source: seawater | place: Mediterranean Sea | collected 2009
ACTCCTACCTCCAAAGTTTCCTCATCAAAAATTGCTGCCAGTAAAGTATCGAAAGGTGCTGAGCCTCATGCCTTGGATGATGAAGTTACCGAGAAAGTTCGAGAACTGATTCACCTTTCTCGCGAACAAGGATTCCTGACTTATCGCGATGTGGATAAAGCATTGCCCAAAATTGCAGATCAACCTGAAGAACTCCAAAATGTGATCTCCATCTTCAATAATTTGGAAATCAAACTTCTCGACTCAAAAGATGTGGAGAAGTTTAAAAAGAAAAAAGAAGAGTCAGAAGAAGAAACAGCACGCTCTAATCAAAGCGATATGCTCGATGACCCTGTCCGCATGTATCTTAAACAAATGGGTAAGGTTCCTCTCCTTTCTCGTGAAGAAGAAGTTGATATTTCCAAAAGAATAGAAAGTGCAGAAACAGCTGCACTAAAGATCATTTATTCAGTATCGTTGACTAATGATTTTCAACTTGAAATCTGTAAAAAGCTTTTGGAAAGAGAGGAAAGATTCGATCGGGTCGTATTAGATAAGAAAATAGACAGCCGTGAAGCATATTTTAGATCTCTAAGTAAACAGGTTATTGCTCTTGAAGAATTGGATACAAAGATCAAAAAAGCATGGATTAGCTTCGAGAAAGCTGCCAATTCCACGCAACAAAAAAGATCCTTAACCCGCTTTAAAAATCATGAGAACGAGCTTGCTACGATTTTTAAAAAATGTTGCTTAAAACTCAAAGTCTTTGAGGATTTTCTCCACCGGGTGAATCCCGAGTTAAAAGCAATCGCCCGCAATCTGCACAACCTCGAACTGTCAAAAAAAGATTTAGCTAAAATAAAAAGGAAGGGCGTAAAACTTGAACAGGTTAAGAACGATTTACAAGAAGCCCGTTCCAAGTTCCGCATGGAACCGGAAGAACTTGTTGCACTGATTAAGGAACTACGGCTGAACATGCGCCTTGCCCATAAGGCGAAAACCGAAATGGTAGAAGCTAATCTTCGCTTGGTAATTTCCATAGCAAAAAAATACACCAACCGTGGACTTTCTTTTCTTGATCTGATTCAGGAAGGAAATATGGGTTTGATGAAGGCAGTCGAAAAATTCGAGTATCGTCGCGGTTACAAATTCTCCACCTACGCTACCTGGTGGATAAGACAAGCGATTACCAGATCAATCGCTGATCAGGCTCGCACAATCCGTATCCCTGTTCACATGATCGAGACCCTCAACAAGGTCATGCAAGTACAAAAACAATTATTGCAGGAACTTGGACACGAACCCACACCCGATGAAGTTGCTAAGGAGATGGGCTTACCCCTCGATAAAGTCCAGAGCATTATGAAAATGGCTCAGCAACCAATTTCGCTTCAAAGTCCCGTTGGTGACAGTGATGACACGAACTTTGGTGATTTTATTGAAGACAAAGGGGCTGAAAACCCATATGACATGACCGCCTATTCCCTCTTAAGGGAAAAAATTCTTGATGTGCTTGATTCTCTCACCGATAGGGAGAGAAATGTGCTTTCGCTAAGATTCGGACTTAAGGATGGGTACAGCCGGACTCTCGAAGAAGTTGGTAGACAGTTCAAGGTGACAAGAGAAAGAATCCGGCAAATAGAAGCCAAGGCACTCCGTAAAATGCGCCACCCAACGAGAATTCGGCAATTACATGGTTTCTTCGAAGCTGATCAAAGCTCAGTTAATAAACCAAAACCTGAGGCTCTTCGTCAATTGGGCTTGTAAGCTCCATTTGTTATTCTTCGATTAGCTATACAAAAAAGTTGCTTAGCTGTATACGCTAAACTAGTATTAATCATATGATTACACACACTCCAACTACATTTGCATTCATTGGTAATTTTGGCGGCGGGGAGATAATCCTTATTTTCCTGATTGTTCTCTTGCTATTTGGTGCGAAGAAAGTCCCTGAACTATTCCGTTCATTGGGCAAAGGAGTAAATGAATTCCGAAAAGCAAAGAATGAATGGGAGCAGGACATACAGGATGTTATGAGTCAGGAACCTCTGGAAGATCATGATTTTGATCAAAAATCTTCAAAGGAAGAAGATTCAGACAAGGAAAAAGTCAAACCAGAAGGCGAAAAACAAACAGCTGGATAAGCCGTTTCATCCTCCAGCCAGCACTGGTTTAAACCCCATTGCAGATAACCAGTCACAGACTATTTCGCGTTGGTCACCTTGGATTTCCATTTGATCGTCTCGCCAACCCCCTCCGGTACCGAGTCGAGACTTAAGACCTTTGAGCATCCGTTTAAAATCATTTTGTGTAAACCGTGAAGGAAACCCCCGCACGGTGGTAACAGTCTTGCCTCCACGCCCGCTTTTTTCTCTTCTGACTTCCAAGCGCTCTCCTTTTCCTAAACATTCGGATTCCGAAACCTTAATTTTAGGTGAAACCTCATCCAAAGATCTAGATGGTAAAGATGATAAACCATCAGTTTCCAAATCATCAAATGGATTTGTTCCGAAAGCCTGCACTGGTTCAGTCGGTAAACGATTTTTTTTCTTCGTCACTTTTGACAAACACCCTTCTCCGGTTCTCCGCCATCAAGCCAAAGCAGAGCCTTCTCATAACTACGATTTTGCAAAAAATGACGCATTTGAGGATGTAGATCCCCAGAATGATTGGACACGATTGCATCAAGGGTGCGTAATGCCTCTACCAAATCAGTCTGTTTGTTCTCGACGGGAGAAACAATAGCCTTCAAAGATTCTCTAATTTCATCTTTCATATGTTAACTTCAAATAAAGTGTTCCTCTTTGGACAAGCCTAAAGAAGATTAAGTCAGAAATGGAACCGAAAAAAATATGTGTGCTAGGAGCAGGATTGTCGGGTTTGTCTCATGCATTGGGGCGACAAGAGGCAGGAGACGAGGTTACTGTTATTGATCGACAATCCCAAGTCGGCGGAGTCCTCCAATCCAATAAGATTGACGGATACTTAGTCGACTACGGTGCAAACACCTTAAGTTTACGGTCCAAAAAAATCGCAGATTACCTCAAGAAATACAACATTCTTGAGCACGCGATAGATGCCAACCTTGAATGCGCCAAAAGATTCATCGTTAAACAAAATAAAATAGTTTCACTTCCTCAAGGATTTATCTCTTTTTTCACATCTTCGTTTCTTTCTATTAGAGGCAAGTTGCGTCTAGGTATGGAACCTTTTTTACCCCGTTTGAAAAATAATCCTGAAGATGAATCAATGGGAGCATTTGTTAAAAGAAGGTTGGGACAAGAAGCCTTGGACTATGCCGCAAATCCATTTATCGGAGGCATTTATGCATCGCGTCCAGAAAGTTTGATTCTCAAGCATGCTTTTCCGAATTTACAGCAATTGGAAGAAAAATATGGTTCAGTTTTAAAAGGTATGGTCAAAGGTGGAATGAACCAGGAGGACAAACTTCCTAAAACCCGTCTTATTTCTTTTGAAAATGGTATGCACGAACTACCCCACAGGTTAGCCAAACATTTGCAATGTGAACTTTTACTTAGCTGTAATATTCTAGAAGTTAAGAGGGAATCAAATGGACTATGGACTATACTTGTTGAGTCAAAAGAGAAAGGTCGGGTTGAAAAAAAATTTGATGAGGTGATTTGCACATTACCAAGCCATTGCTTGCCAAAAATTAAATGGCATAATTTGGACGAAAATCACTTGATCCATGTTCTCGCAGAAGCTACTCATCCTCCGCTCGCACTGACATTCCTTGGTTATAAAAAGGAGCAAATTTCTCACCCTCTTGACGGCTTCGGCTTTTTGGTACCAGAAGTTGAAAAAAGGAAAATCTTAGGCACACTCTTTTCCAGCACCTTATTCTCCAATCGTGCCCCAAAGCAAAAGGCTTTATTAACAAGTTTTGTAGGGGGAGAGAGAAATCCCGAACTATGCGGGTTGCCAGACGATGATCTTATTTCTCTAGCAGATTCTGAAAACCGCGAGCTGTTGGGTATCCAAGGTAAACCCGAATTCACCCATCTAGTTCGATGGCCCAAGTCAATCCCTTTACCCGATCATTTGACTACAAAAAGGTTGGAAGCAGCAACTTTATTAAAGCAGAAGAATATCGGCTTATCTTTTTCAGGATCTCATATTTCCGGTGCTCCCCTTCCTAACTGCCTTTCCGTGACCTAGCTTCTAATTTAAAAACACAGCCATAAACTTGGAAAGGTTGCTTACAAAGTATAAATCGGTTAAATAGTATTCCTATTAATCTTTAAATATACATGTCAAATACCAAGCCAGACTCTTCAATCAAAACACTGATTATTCTACTCAATATGGGTGGGCCCCAAAATAAAGACGAGATTCACCCTTACTTAAAAGAGCTGTTTCAAGACCGCGAACTCCTTAAATTACCATTTCAAAAAATACTTGGAAGGATTATTGCCTGGCGTAGAACCCCTAAGATTCAGGAGAGATATGAGGAAATCGGGCAATACTCGCCCACAAAGAAAATCATGGATGATCAATGCCTGGAGATTTCCAAAAAACTGGATACCATCCGTCCCGAATCTGCCCCTCATCTTTGCGTGTCTGGATTTCGGTATTGTTCACCAAGGACAGGTGAAATGATTTCTGAACACAAGAACGCTGAAAAGATAATACTTTTTTCGCAATATCCTCAGCATAGCTGCTCAACAAGCGGATCATCCCTGTGTGATGCTTACCGTTGGCTTGATCATCAGGGAAACCAAGACTTTCGAGATAAAATATCTGTTATCGATCAGTGGTGGGATAGAGATGATTACTCAGAACTTTGGGCCATGCTAATTAAAAGAAAATTTGAAGAGATGAAAAATGCTCACGGTTTACAAGACAATGAGATTCGTATTATATACTCTGCCCATAGTCTTCCTGAATCCTACTGCCTTGAGAAAGGTGATAAATACAACGAAGAAATTCAAAGTTCAATGAACCGTATTGAGGAAGTTCTCAAATCATGGGGCTTAAATCACGAAGGGGCTTTGGCTTGGCAAAGCAAAGTAGGTCCCCAAAGAACCGAATGGCTCACCCCTAGTACTCCAACCGTCATCGCAGAAACAAAACAAAAAGCGATCCTAATGGTTCCAATCGCTTTTACCACCGACCACATTGAAACTCTCGATGAAATTGACATTGAATTCCGGGGATATGCAGATGATGTCGTGGACCATTTTGAACGAGTCGACTGCTTCAACATGGAGGAAAAGTTTATTGAACTGTGCACCCGACTTGTATCTGAACACATGGACTCTGAATATGATTCATATATCCGACCCTGCTGCGTAAACTGTGAGGGTACAGATTGTGCTGCTATGAGAAAATACTTTAAATCTCATCCGATTAGTCAGAATGACGAAGCTTATCTTGCCCAGCAAAAGGTGTCATCCTAAATTTATCAAGGATTGATGAGTTCGACATGATTAGTTAATTTTTCCTCCATAATGAATTTTTATGATACCAGAGAACTTCTTTGGTTAGCAGGTGGTTTGTACGGACTCGCTTTTTTTATCGGTCTTCTCAAAACATTTAAGATCAATTGGTTTGTTTTTCGCGAAGCACCCTTTGTTTCAATCTCCATAGGTTTTCTTATTCATACGCGGGCACTCTATTTCCGGGGATTAGATGTGCAAGGCTGCCCATTGGGGAATACTTTGGAAAGAATACAATTCATTCTTTGGTCATTGATTCTAGCCTTCCTGATTCTTCGCCTGCTTTGGCGACTTGATTTACTTGGTTCTTTTTGTGCAGGGCTTTCTTTTTGTGCAGGCTGGATTTCCTTACTATTTCCAAGTTTGGATCCAAATTACTGGCTCTCTAAAGATTATCAAAAATTATTTTCTAACCCATGGATTGAACTCCATGCATCGATTGCTGTTTTCAGTTACGGTTTATTTTCACTCCTATCCATTGTATGCGTAATGTATCTGGTTCAGAGAAAAGCACTTCTCAACCGGAAATTTAATATCCTCAGCTCTTTTCTTCCACCTATACACGATCTTGAACATGCGGCATTTCGTCTCCTTTTAGTTGGAACTCTATGCCTTACACTTTCGATCGTGGTAGGCGGTATGCACTGGGTTCATCATCCAGAGTATGTAACATCCATAAAACTGTTTATCACTCTTCTACTCTGGCTAGGCTATTGCGTTCTCTTTTTCCTTCGGTACGCCAATCTTCTTTTTGGTTCCAAGTTCTCCAAGGCTTCCATTGCACTTTTCCTTATCGCAATGATTAGTATGGGGTTTATGAGCTCCAAAAATAGAACTGCGTCACCATCGACTCCACCTCCAGAAACAATGGGAATGCGATGAGAAGAAGTAGCGTCAATCAATCTCTTCATCTGCTTGGTAGTTCCCATCATGTTGCGGACCTCGGAGTTCGTGAAAAAATAAGCCTACCACAGGAAAATATTGATGAATTTTATCGGGGACTTCTCCAACTGCCAGGATTGGAAGAATGCCTCCTATTAAACACCTGCAACCGGACTGAAATATATGGGGCTTCTAGCAATGGATTCTCTCCGAATCTATTGTCAAAATACTTGAGCGATTTTCGTAAAATTGATTTCGATTTCCTCAACCAACATTCATATCAACATTCCGGAGAAAAAGTCGTCAGACACCTTTTTGAGGTAAGTTCCGGAATCGATTCTCAAATGGTCGGAGAAACAGAAATTCTTGGTCAGGTTAAAAAGGCTTATGAGGATGCGTGTAAAAGGAAAGCATCTGGTAAGATTCTCAACCGTCTCTTCCAAAAGGGATTCCAAGCCGCAAAGTGGGCACGAACCAATACGGGTATTTCCAAAGGACAAGTCAACCTAGGTAATGTACTGTGCGAGCTTGCACGGAGAATTTTCGGCAAAGTATCCAACTCAAGACTCTTAGTTGTTGGTTCCGGAGAGGTTGCGGAATCTGCGATGGAAGCTTTTAAGTCAAGGGGTTCTCAAGCGATTACAGTAACGGGTAGGACATTTGATTGGTGCCCTCTTAGCCGAAGAAAACCCGATGAATTAGCTGAACAGTATGGAGGATTCGCTCTCTCCTTTATGAAATTCCAGGAATCACTCCATCTTTTCGATGTCATACTCACATCTACGGCAAGTAGAAAATCTCTGATATCTCGTGAGGAAATCAAACTGGCTATGAAAAAGAGACCGGCAAAGCCACTTTTTCTGATCGACGCATCTGTTCCCCGTAATATCGACGAAAATGTCGCCAAGATAGACAATGTCTTTCTTTACAATATGGATGATGTCTCAGCGATAGCTAACGAAAATCTGAAGTCTCGGATATCTGAAGTAGATCGGTGTAGAAGTGCCTTGGCCAAGAAAGCCTTACGTATCTGGGAACAAATGACTGATCAACCTAACCCCATCTCGTCACTCAACCACTCAGCCACTCCCGACTCCTGAGGACTTTTGAGAATTTCTTTCAATTGATCTGAAGCCTGTACATAATGATTTTCAATTTGTGTATTTAGAATGACCTTCCTCATTTCAATGGCTAGGGCATTACCTGTTGCTCTTCCTTGAATCATTTCAATATAGGGTGGATTTTCAGAAAGCAGTAAGTTAGCCATCCCTAAAAAAGGCACTCGGATAAGTGCCCTGCCAACGAGATAAGTAATAGGATGTGCCTTGTAGGCAATAATACCCGGAATACCTGCCAAAGCACAGGCCAATGACATTGTGCCTGAACTCATAAAAGCAGCCCGAGCTTTCAAGTTCGAAAGATCTTCGGTGATCTCTATTCTTTTTTCCAAATCAATTCGACTCGAAACAATCTTCTGGACGGTATTCTTTATTTGTTGGTTGGGAACGGGGAGTTGTATTTTCAATTTTGGTAAAATGTCATCCATGTTTTCACAAGCATCTAAAAATACTGGAAGGATCCTTTCAATCGGTTGAATTCGACTCCCAGGAAGTAGGAGTAAGGGTCCATTTTTATCATATCGAACAGGACAAGAATATTTTTCATCCACAAATGGGTGTCCAACAAAACTGACCGGTAATTCAACATCTTCATAGCAATCCACCTCGAAGGGAAAAATGACTGCAAGTCCATCTAGGACTTTTTCCATCTTGAATCTGCGATTTGGTTTCCAAGCCCAGAGTTGGGGACTGACATACTGCAAGACTTTAATATCTCCCCCACCCTTGCAGGATAAGCCTTCTTCCATGAGGGCATTCGCCAAGCGAAGGTTAAAGCCAGGGTAGTCCACTAAAAGAACAACCCGAGGCTTGTTATCCCGAATCCAAGCTAGGGTATGATTAAATATTTTTTTGAAAAAACCGTAATTCTTTAACACTTCAATTATTCCAACCACTGCATGCTCAGCCAAATTAAAAAGGAGGTGAGCACCACTTTCCTTCAAATTATCTCCTCCGAGGGCAGCCACAGTTAAGTCAGGAAAATGCCTATTTAAATCTTTAACCAAAAGAGATGCATGTTCATCACCAGACGCCTCTCCTGAAATAATCAGAAGGTCCACATTCTTGAATTTTACTGGGGTAAACAAAAGCTTTATTTCAAATAGTACTCACCAACCCGACTCGATCTTTTTTGTTATGCTCAAAGCGACCTCGAGAGCTGACTTGCCAAATGAACCATCCGTTTTCGGAGTCTTTGCCTCACGAACGCAATCCAGAAAGGACGCGATCTCCAAAGCGAGTGGCTCTCCCTTTTGAACTGGAACTTCACTTCGGTCGAGAGACATTTCTTTTTTTTGTATTAAATGCCCTTTTTGATTCATGAAATCCAAAGACAAGTATCCACTATCCTGAAATACCCTTATTTCCCTCGCTTTCTTTTCACTTACTCGACTGGCATTTAGGTTAGCCACACAGCCATTTTCAAAAACAAGACGAGCATTAGCAATATCTTCAGTCGAAGAAAGCACTCTTACACCAATCGCATCCACTGTCTTCAGGGAAGATGAGACAAGGGCAAGGGCTATACCGATGTCATGAATCATCAGATCAAGAACCACACCAACCTCAGTTCCTCTGGGCTGAAATGGAGCAAGTCGATCAACCGTTAAGTATTTAGGCTCGATCACTGCATCTTCCAAAAAATCCATTACCGGGTTGTAGTGCTCAATATGCCCTACTTGGACAATCACTCTTTCCTCGTTTGCAGCGGCAAGAATATTTTCGGCTTCGAGACTCGAAACACATAACGGTTTCTCTACCAGTAAGTGACAGCCCTGCCCAATCAGAGGGATAGCAACCTCAGCATGCTTATCGGTGGGGCATACGACACTTACGGCATCACAAGCCTCACCCAACTCAATAAGACTGGAAAATCTTGTACAAGAATATTCATCTTCAATTTTCCCGGCGGCATTATCATCCGGTTCATAAAAACCCACCAGGTTACATCTCTCAAGTTCTTGATAAATTCGGGCGTGATGCTGCCCCAAATATCCGACTCCAGCTACGCCACAGGAAATGACTGATTTTGAAATAGTGTTCATAAATCGGTTAATCTACTCATATAATAATCTTCCATCTTTTAAGGTTGAAGAATTTTTTGTGGCTTTGGCAAAAGTTGGGTTATGCGTAACCAAAACAAGGCTAGTTTTCTCCTTTAAACAAGAGTTTAGAAGTAAATTCATGACCTCAGCCCCTGTGCGCTCATCTAAATTTCCTGTCGGTTCATCAGCAAGAATGACTTTTGGACGATTTACCAACGCCCGTGCAATTGCAACTCTCTGCCTCTCTCCACCAGACAATTTAGTTGGTATTTGCTGGCTCTTATTAGAAACTCCCATTGCGCCCAGTAGTTGCATGGCCCTTTCTCGATAGGGATCGATTGGCAGATTGGACAACCTCACACTCATCATCACATTTTCGAGCACAGTTAACTCAGGTATTAAATAATAAGATTGGTAAACTACACCAATATGCCTTGCTCGCCAATTTGCCTCTTTCCCGTGCGGTGGCGCAGCAGCATTAATTTTTCGCTCACCCCAGAAGAGCTCCCCTGAATCTGCCGGTTCCAATCGGGCAAGTAAGTTAAGCAGGGTGGTTTTACCGCATCCGGAGTCCCCCCGGATGCTTAAGGATGATGCTTCTTCAAGCTGTAAATCAACACCAACAAGTACCTGAATTTTGTCCGAAATCATGGAAAAACTTTTGCAAAGCTCTTTCGCTTCAAGAACTAAATTTTTTTTATTATCACTCACTCCTAAGAGCCTCCGCGGGGTTCATACGTGCTGCACGCCATGCAGGAAGTAAACCAGCAACAGTCGAAACGAAAACTGCAAATAAAATAAAGGTCAAAAAGGTTTCTAGGCTTTGCTCAGACTCCCATGGGTACGGAACATCAAGACTATAAAAGTCATAAAACTGAGTCACTCCCGCCTGGCCTTCTTCTCCAGCGATCCCACTGACAATCAAGCCCATTAATAAATCTCGGTAGCGGATAAAAATTAACGCCAACATGCAACCCAATAAGGCTCCAAGTGATCCTATGATAAAACCTTGTATACAAAAAATAGTACCCACCCCGGCACGGGTGCCTCCCATGGCCACGAGCAATCCAATTTCCCTGACTTTTCGTAAAACTGTGGTCATCAATGCAATCGCTATTGCAAAAGCTGCCACCAAACCTATTGGAATCATTATCAGAACCATGAGATATTCCTCGAACTTTAAAAGATCAAAAAACCAGGCATTTTCAATAAACCAGGGAATGATCCTCCAGTCACCTTCGAGGTTTCCTTCAAGTTTGGAACATAATTCACCCAACCTGCCTTCATCTTCAAAAAAGTCGGACTCAAACTTGATGAAAAACCCATCACATATATCTTCTTCCCCACGCATATCTTCCATAAAACGCCGCGTTCCAATCAGGGCATCTGTATGGAACCCCTGCCAAGGAACTTCAAAAATTCCGCCTACCCGGACTTCCCGAGGAGGAGTCATCTCATCTGCTTTGGCCTGCTCAATCATACTAGGGGAATAGATCTCTAAAATGGATGAACGAAATGTCTGAAATTTATAAACTTCCCCCCCGATAAAAGGTTCCGTGCCCTCTTGAACCATAAACTTTGGATAGCCCCATCCTAAATCGGGTGTATCGCCTGATACCGTACAATTTTTTTCAACCGTGCCTAGAGCATTCCGTAAGATATAATTCTTCGCATCTGTAAATTCAATGGTCCATTCTCCACTCTTGATGAAGGGATCTAGCCTAGAAACTGAAACCTCGCCTTTCATGGATGAACCATTTCCTGATTTATTCACATCCTGAATGAGCAAGACTGTGGATGGACGTACTCCGAGACGGTTCGCTACCTGCTGAGTGATAAAAACAACATCGTCTTCGAGAAGATCGGTAGTCGGCACAGGGGTCACATCTTTGGCCTCATATCCTGCGACTGGTAAATGTCCATTTTTAAGAAACTCATTTAAGGGAAGCACGCCATTTTCTTCACTTGGTTCAATACCCATTGAAAAAGGCACGGCATTATAATCCCTATTTTGAAGAAGAAGATGACCCTGCACATAGGGCGTCACCCGAGCTACCTCAGGCTTCATCTCAATGGTCAGAACACTTTTCCTCCAATCCAATTTTTGATGCAAGGGAACTGCTCTTGCATGACCTTGGGCATCTATTATATCACTCCTAAACTTCTGTTGAAACCCTTGCATAAATGTGACGACCACAATCATCACATTAACACCCAAGGCCACCCCAATAATTGCCAGCAAAGAGAAAAAAGACACTTTCCGCTGTGAAGGAAACAATTGCTTCCAAGCAAGAAAGAAAGGCCAAGCAGATTTCATGATTCGATTGACCTTTTTCCCTGGTCCTAAGGTTGGCGGGGAGCCAGGGTAGCATTTCTTTCTGGTAAAGAAAGATTTAAATCCAAGCTGGAATTAAACTCATCGGGTACAAACTGAAGAAGGGTGTCTTTCATCTCTTCGAGTTTTTCAATGTTTACTTCAGGCAAGGGGTACTGATCCTGAAAAAAATGCAAATACCCCATAAACAGACCGCCAGCAATGACAGCAATAAGTGCTAGTTTGAGTAGTCCCTTAAGAATTGAAAAAATAAGCAGCAGGCAAACCAAACTTAAACAGACAATTAATAAAGGATGACTGAGAATTCTTTGAATAATTTCTTCCATCAATGACCGTTATTTTGTCACGGGATGAGGGATGGACAATGAAAAAGATTTTTTTAGACTTAAATCACGAAAAACCAAGCGCATGTGTACGCTTGATAGAGGTGAGCTTTCTTCTTTAATTTCTTTGAATCCATTTACCGGATGACTTTCTGAACCAATGCCCTTTTTTACTTTTTTTAACGACTGCCTTGGAAAACTTAGATGCCACTTCTTTGGTAGAACCTCCAGTTTTTTTGGCCATGGATTTAAAGAGAAGTTTACGATCACTATTCTCTCCAATTGCCAACTTTTTGATTTTTTCAGATTCACCGTCGCGTACATGTATGAACCCGTCAGTCCCTTCACCGATCAGCCCCTTGTCTTTAGCCGCTACAATTTCAGGCAATCTTTCTTTCATACGGCTACCAAAGTCAGCCATGGAAGTATGAATAAGGGCTAGAAAGAAAATACTGTAGGTAATTATTGATTTAGTAAAAAATTGATTTCTCATAGAATCTTTTATTCGGTTGTGGAAGTCTCGTCGTCATACAAATCATCAAGAAAATCGTTTACCTCTCTTTCGATTTTTATGGTTATATTATGATCTAATGTAATGTGATGCTCTGTTTTAATTTTGGTACATGAAAAAAAACTAAGAGGTAGCAACACCCACAAAAATTTGAGGAACTTTAAACGCATATGTTCAACCTAAAGAAAAATCGATGTAATCTGCAAACTGGTTTTCAACTTTTAGGAAAATAAATTTCCCTTCTATGCTAGGGCGAAAAAGTATTTTCCTTCCATTTCAACAAATCCTGTAGTCCCCCTATAAAACGAGGTTTATAATCCAAATCGACTTTCTGACCATCTGTTTCCCTCACGCCATTGATGCTCATAATGATCTGTCGTTCATTTTCTAGCACCTTAAAATTAATTCTCATTCCGTCTACTGCGAGGTCCTCGAGTGCCCATGCGGTCAATTTTAGATCCTTAGTCTGTGGATCACTCGGGTCCCCTCCCCCATAAATTAAATCTCCATGCCCGAATTTTATGTAGGCATTATTGGATGGATTAAGTTGAAGAAACCCAGTTCCAAAATCCCAAATATCCTCATAATTGGAAAAGGAAACAAGACCTGAGAAGTTCCCTTCAATCCTAACATCCAGTCCATCAAAAAAATCAACTATCTGCTGCCCGTCCACATCCGAGAGTTGAGCCTGTAATTTTACATAATCTGAATACATTTTCCATTTTGCACTCTCCACCTGCATGCTCCCTCCGAAAACTTTTACAAAGAAGTCCAAAATCACAAACTCTCCATCTTCATTCACGGCGAAAGTAAAATTCCCATCTTCTAGAATTAGGTCTCCAGCAGTTAGTTTTTGAAAAGAGATAAGATTGGAGGGACTTGTAAGTAGAGGGTCAAACGATTTCACCGTAATAGCCCCGCTTAAGCCTTCAATTACTACTTTATTCTTCGCCAAACGAATGTCAGAACCGTTAAAATCAATTCGGTAAGCACCGCCACTTATTTCTGTACTACTAATTGTAAAGTTTGCGGGAGAGCAATCAGTCATCACGCCAGCTAGTTTGGCGGTCAATGAATCAATCTTAAGCGTGGATGCACCCACCGGTCGAAAACTCAAAGAAAGATCACCTACCAATGCATCATCTCCTAGTAGCGCACTTTTACAAGAGATCACCTGGTTAAATTCAGGATAAAAAGGATTGGAAGGATTGATAAGCCCTGTTAACGCCAACCCAAATAAACGAATATTCAAATCTGTGAGAACCGCATTCAGTGGAGGCATTTTAACACTAAGAAGTTCTTGATCTTCAAGCCATAGAAATTTCAAACTTCCATCCACCAGATTTATCGAATCATTCTCGTACCCCAAGTAGTCAAAATATAAATCGAAAGGCTGACCCAATGAAAACTCCTCAATTTTGGATAAATTGATATCTACAACCGGTAAACTTAAACCTCGGATATTCATTTGCCCAGTCGACTCGGAAGTTTGAATGTTTTGTACAGCGGGCCTTAATGTGATCTTTTCTCCGCTAAGAACAACTCCTAACGCCACTCCTTTTAAATCTGCATAATCTGGAACCTGTATGTTCGCATAAGCTTGGAAATCGAGATCGCCATCATCTTTCGGAGTAAGAAAAGAAATGACTTTTTCGATAGAAAAGAAAAAGGTATCAATTTGTCCAGCAATCTCGCTGCCATTAAACTCGAAAAAAAGATCAGTGAATCTATTACCATCAATCCTACCGATTCCTTGCATGACCAGATCACCGGAATGAATGGAAAAATCATTACCAATCTTTAGACCCGAAAATTTTTCCATTGGAAAAATGAGCCTGTCACTCTTATTTAAATCAGTAAATTTAATCTCCACATCCGCATAGGTGCTCTCTTCTTCTCTCCAAAAACGAAGTTCTGAAAGGAATGGAAAGTCAGCAAAATCGCCATCAAATGTAGTCCTCGCAAGTCCTTCATTGTAATCTCCTTTAATTTGAAAATTTAATGGTAATTTAAAATTTGGCCAGTTAATTGAAACCATGGAACTTAAAATTCGCAAGTGCTTGAGTTCAGGGTCAGATAAAAAATTTCCAATTTGCTCTAGCCATTGCGTATCAGGATGTTCTGGCGTCGCGTTTTCTTCTAGAGCATTGTCCAGAATGGCTTTACCATCAAGACTTACCAGCAAATTTCTCACAGTAAAAGAATTTATATCGCCCACCGCTAATCCACTTGGATCGTATTGAATATGTAAATTTCCAATAGAAAAGTTAGCTTCCTGATTCTTAAAAACCACCTCATTAATTCTTGTTTCCCAAGGGTCTGCCTGCTCAACTTCAAGACTAAATTCATCCGGAGCTGCACCTTTCGACAAATACCTAAGTCCCCAATCAACTATTCTTGGTGTCAAAAGCCATCCAATTGCTAAGATAAGCAGAGCACTGGAAAACACGCCCACAACAACATATTTCAAATTTAGCTTTGGCCTGATTTTCTTTCGATACATGAACAAGACTGAACCATGGCGAGATTCAAGAAACTGAAAAGCTCAAAAGATAAATTACTCGCTTTCACTTGAAAAAAAGATTCAGGAGCGAGATAAAAGGAAAATGATAAAAGTTGGATTTATAGGAGCCGGAGATATTGCATATTTACACGGAGAGGGAGTCAGCCAGTCAGAATCTGCGGAGCTCACTGGAATTTGGAACCGAACGCTCTCCAAAGCTGAAGAAAAAGCCAAGTTATTTAATTGTCAGGTTTTTAAATCTCCGGAAGAACTCATTGCAGCAGTGGATGTTGTATACATTCTCACAAATATGGAAACCCATCACACCTATGCTAAATTGGCAATAGAGGCGGGCAAACATGTATTAGTTGAAAAACCAACTGCAGTAACAATAGAAGAAATTCAGGATTTAAAAGAGACTGCCCAACAAAAATCGGTCCAAATAGCTCCTGTGCACAATTATGTTTACGAACCTTCTGTTTTGCGGGCAAAAGAAATGATTGATTCTGGTAAGTTGGGAGATCTTGTGTCTCTGTATGTACTTTACAATATCCATCACCCGGAAGAAGTAGCGGCAAGATACCCGGGTGTAATACGACAGATTCTCACCCACCATGCATATTGCTCTCTCTATCTTGTAGGTCAACCAGAGATAGTCTCGTGCATGAAATCAACCATCAATGACGGTTCTGTGCCTCAGGAAAATATTGCCATGGTCACAATGAAGATGAAAAATCAGGCTCTTTCTCATCTTTGCGCAAGCTTTGCATCCGATGATCATGCCGGAGATCCATGGACCTTCATGATTAAACTCATTGGTACCAAAGGTGCCACCCGTTACAGTTACCGTGATTGGGTGGAAAACACACCTGCAGTTGTTCATTCTCAAACATACTCAGCATATCCTTACACGATTCGTGAAACCGGAAAACACTTTCTTGACCAGGTCATCACGCATGGAGAAAACCCCCTATCCACACTCGATGATGCCATAACCTGCATGAAGATGATTGAGGCCTGCGAGAGATCCGTTGCCGAAAACAGGCATGTTCTGATCGATTCCTAGTCCATAAAAAGTATGGCCGAAGTCATTTCGATCTGGCGGGATTCCCTCCATACTATCCTTGATCTTTATGAAAGAAAAAGGGGGCGGCTTTTGCTATTCCTACCCTGCTTATTTCTTTTTTTCATCCTTCTCAATATTACCTGCTACTGGTGGGCGATTTACACCGCCTTTCCTTTTTACATGGAAACCCATGAGGCTTCTCATTATGTAAAACTGCAGGTTCCGGTAGGATTCTTTGGAGCCCTCTTTGACAGTCTTTCTTTTTTCGTCACAATTTGGATCATTAAAAGAGCTCTAGCTGCTCAAAAAACATCTGAATATGTTATCCATCTTTCCTTGGATTTATTTATAGCCATTCTTGCCACTCTCTGGGTTCTACTAGTTTTTACTTTTAGCGGTTGGCTAATCAGTCTATGGGAAAATGCACCTGAACAACTCGCCGACCGCGGAGTCAAGTATACCAGTCGTGCTGTGCAGGCAATTAAAGATCCGGCGGGCAGGGAAAATATAAAAAATATTTATTTTGGTCTTATTATGGGAGTCTCTGCGGCTTTACCGACTTGTTTTCATTTTTTTCTGTTTTTTTCTTCACTGATCAAAAAACTTCGAAAAACTTTTTTAAATTCTTCAGAGTCCACAGATTTAAATCATGAAAAATAAAATTCATGACTTTTAAAAATGAGCGAGCATTCTCTTGGTTTTAAAAATTTCCTCATATAAATTCTCAACATAAATATCATATCTCCTTCCCTCAACTGATGAAATATCTTTTATTTCTCTTATTTTTACATTCGGTAGTATTCGTAAACGCCCGAAACATCCTATTTATCGTCTCTGATGACTTGAAAGCTGATGCTCTTGGTTGTTATGGTAACTCAGTTGCCCACACTCCCAGTATCGACCGCTTGGCTGAATCAGGCACCCTTTTTGAAAATGCATATTGCCAGGGCACCTGGTGTGCCCCATCCCGTGCCAGTTTCATGCGTGGGCGCTATGTCGGAAAAAATGAAATAACTTGGGGTGCCCATTTTCAAAAAAATGGCTATTCTAGCACACGGGTCGGGAAAATCTTTCATATGCGAGTGCCCGGAGATATTATTGCCGGTACCGACGGTCAAGATGTACCTGCTTGTTGGTCGGCCAAGTTTAACATGCCTGGAAAAGAAGCTCATACTCCCGGAAACTATGCCTGCCTTAACTTAAATAAATTCACCAACGACCTCGGAGGTCGAGAATCCACCAAAATGCCCAACAGAATGTTTGTTACCGTGAACTATGAAGGGGATGGTAGTGATCAACCCGATTGGAAAGCCGCCACAAAATCAATCGAATTACTGAATAAATTCAAATCAGAAAAACAGCCTTTTTTCCTGGCCGTCGGACTCATCCGGCCCCATTACCCAAATGTTGCCCCCAAACAATATTTTGAGCGATATCCCGTAGAAAGAATAAGGCTTCCATTTGTGCCTGAAGACGATTGGGAAGATATGCCCGGAGTTGCTATTTCCAAATCAAACTCCAAACGCTATGGAATTGACAAGTATCCAAATAACCAAAAGCGGATGTGGGCAGGCTACCTCGCAACCGTAACCTTTGTTGACGAACAAATAGGTAGAATCCTGCAGGAACTCGAAAAACTTGATCTGAATCAAAATACGACAGTAATATTCACCAGCGACCATGGGTATCTACTTGGAGAACATAATTTTTGGCAAAAAGGAAATCTACGAGAAGAAGTAACCCGTGTCCCCCTAATCATACGGACGCCCTCATCTCAAGTTAAGCGCACCAAATCAATTGTTGAGTTGGTGGACCTTTTTCCCACTGCATGCAAACTTGCCGGGTTACCAATACCTAAGTCCGTTCAGGGACGAAGCTTGGTACCGATGCTTAAAGACTCAAATTTAAAATACGAAAAAAGTGCTCTATCCTTTGTATCCAAAGGTACAAGTTTAAGAACAGCAAATTGGGCCTACATGAAATATAGAGACGGCACAGAGGAGTTATACGATATGAAAAATGATCCCCAACAATTTAGCAACCTTGCAAATCAGGCAAAATTTCGAAATCAATTGCGTAGTCTGCGGGATTTATTTTCTAAAAGGACTAAGGATCTTACTTACAATCAGTAATCTCAAAATGGAAAATACTAGACCACCCTCCTACCTGCTTCTAGGAAAAGGTCAGTAAAGGAATACACCGAATCCTCGATCGGTTTGGCATATCCACCACCCATAAAAATTACCATGGGCAAAGCCATTGATTCTCGCCATGAGAAAACCATATCATTACGTTTTAACAATCCCTTTCTCGACAATTGCAAAAGACCGAGTGCATCGGAAGCCAATCCGTCCACCCCAGCCTGGAAAAAAATTAAATCAAATTGAAACGCAGATAATTTGTGCAGAACCCCTTCTAGCACCTTGAGGTATTCGTCGTCACCCGTTTCATTTTCAAATTCAACATCATAATCACTGATTTGTTTGCGGAATGGAAAATTGTTCTTTCCGTGCAGGGAAACGGTATACACCTGTTGATTACTTTCAAAGATTTTGGCAGTCCCGTCTCCTTGATGCACATCCAAATCCAAAATCAAAATGTGCCCCAGCCCAAAAACATTCAGTGCCTTCGCTGCACAAACCGCTAAGTCATTAAAGATACAATAGCCTGCTCCTTCGCCGCGAAATGCATGATGGGTCCCCCCTGCCATATTTCCTGCAATTTTATGTCCCCCTGTCGTCACGCACTCAAGTGCATCTAAAGCACCACCAGTTAAACGTAATGTCCTCTCAACAATTGCTTTTTTCCATGGTCTCAATCCAATTCTTCGAATTTCCTTTTCACCAAGCTGATGAGATAAGAACCTTTCGACATAAGCTTGGTCATGTATCGAAAGAATTTCTTCTTTGGTTGCTAATCGTGGCTTGGCCCAGTTAATCCGTTGATCTTTGTCTAAGTCTATGAGCTTTTCAGCCACCATGGAGTAACGATCCACAGGGAAACGCGCTGTACGATCAAGTCCGGATGAATATATTTCATCGAAATATAAAGTGAACGGATGACTTTTCACATATCCATCCTATTTGTTCTTAATCGAATCTCCAATACATTAAAATTATGAGTTTTCAAAATGCTTTCTTGGGGTCTTTAGTCGCCGATGCAATCTCTATGCCCGTCCATTGGTATTACAACCGAAAATCTCTCGATCAGGATTACGGAGACTTTCAAGGCTACTGCAAACCTAAGGCATTTCATCCCGATAGCATTCTGTGGCGAAGTAGTTATATTCCTCACGGACCAAAAGCAGATATCCTAGGTACACAGACTAAATATTGGGGTCAAAGAGGAATTCACTACCATCAATTTTTGGAAGCTGGTGACAACACCCTTAACTTGCAACTTGCAGCGGAACTTTATCGCGAAACTATAATCAACGGCGACTTTGACCCTGAAACTTGGCTCAACAGGTATGCACAGGTAATGTTGACTCCAGGATGGCATCAAGATACATATGCTGAAGAATACCATCGGGCATTTTTTACCAATTATTCCAAAGGTAAATCTCTCTATTCATGTGGAATTTCTGATTATCATATCGGTGGCCTTAGTCTAGTACCCGCCCTCCTAGCCGGGATGGAAGCTGTTGTTCAAATTCAACCTTCCGAACAAATCGAAAAAGTTTTGAATCTAGTACGCCTTACCCATGATCACGAAAATACCCTCCGTGCAGCAACCGACCTGACCCGTATTTTACAAAAATTAATTCAAGGCGAATCTGTAAGGCATACTTTAAAGACCACCCCTATACCTGGCGTATCCGTCCGTTTGCTTGAAAAGTGGGAAAATATGGATGACCGTGATGTTGTCGGTAATACCTTGAGCACAGCTTGTTATCTTCCTGAGTCTTTTGTCGCCGCCCTACATTTTGCCTGGAAATACCATGATGATTTTACAATGGCTGTGTTAGCCAACGCAAAAGCTGGCGGAGACAACTGTCACCGTGGAGTGGTTGTCGGGGCGATTGTAGCCATGCAAACCGGCATCCCCGACATTTTGCTTAAAAAGTTACGGATGATGGAAAAACTTAGATGTGATATTCAAGTTATGCCAAATCATAAAGTTTTAAAAAGAGTCATTTGACCGGTATTTTTCTCTTTTATTTTTCGAGATTTAGTTGATTTCATCGACCC
>MDTB01105581.1_pt1 | contig 20408 bp, 11 predicted proteins | sample 811161 | NCBI WGS metagenome assembly MDTB01 (sample SAMN05326650, study PRJNA326480) | marine metagenome | isolation source: seawater | place: Mediterranean Sea | collected 2009
GACGCGGCTATTAGTCTGTAAGTCTCCACGGCTCTGACGAACTCCCTCATCGTTTGAGAGGTCATTTATCAGACGTGGATCATGTCTCAACGTAAGGTCTGCAACATTTGCGTATGCCAAACTCTCAGTCCTTAAACGGCACTCGTGAACAAAAAGCCAGTTACAGGGGCGGTTGCCACTACGGCGTAATCATCCACAACTGCACCAAGGGTGTAGCGGTGCTTGTCGTCGCGGATCGTCTCTACGGTCATCTCTTCGTAAGCAAAGAGTTGAAGCGTCGAGAAGCTCGGACCCTGCCCAGGAGACTCCAAATCGCCAGGACGTGCAGCCAGGAACGCTGTTCCGGACGGTAAGACGTAGCTCTTGGAAGTCGTGGCTCCCTTGTGGGTCGAAACCTTTACGGCATCCTCGACTACGATGTTGTAGCCATAGAGCCGATCAGGTAGACCGAACTCGACGTTGCTCCCAGGAAGCTCGCCACGAATCTGAGCGAGCGAGTGATCGCTGTGCTTTATATGATCGACGATCTCTTGGCACTCGGCAACTTCAATCGCCGTATCAGGGCTAATCACTAAGTGCAGATCCTCTGTTTTGACTGCACTGAGGGTGTCGAGCTTCACTTTATTCGCTGCGAAATTAAGCGAACGCTTAACATCCTGGCGAGCAGTCGTACTGGCACCCCAATTTCCGGTATTGCCGGTAATCGAAGCTACAGCACTCTGGTGCGTGGCGTCGTAGGTGTTGGTGTCGGTCGCGAGTGTGATCGCCTTGACGGTTCGAGCTGTCATGGCCTGCTGGGCCTTGATCCGGCTGTGAGTCTCTAGGAGATCCCAGCTTGCTTGCTCAATGGCTTTGTCGCCCAGGTTGAAACCGAAGTTGTAACGCTCGGTCTGATACGTTTTCCACTCAAAGGCTTCCGTGCCTTCGTTCCGCTGCGGGCGATCAGATCCATCGAACCATACCGCCTCAGAAATATCGCTGGACATAACGCGACCAGCTTCCTCGACGGTCAATTCCAAATAATATCCAGCACTTTTTTCAACAGACTGGATTTGGATGTACTTGTTGATCGCAAACTCACTTGGATTGCGACTAAAATCAATTTTCAAGCCTTGTGTGGCTTTGTGGTCGCGAACATAAACGTTCTCACCACTGGGGTATACTGCGGGCATCGGGTTCTCCTTAACTGCGGCCTGCGATGATTGTCAATTTACGGGGGTTAGCTCAGTGCCGGACGGAACTTGGCCGTTCGTATCTGAACGCGAATAAGCTCACCGCTGGCACCACCTTCAAGGGCGATGGCGGCAATGTTCTGGACAGTGGTTCCGGTCGTGGCGATGGCAATGGCTTTGCCTGTCCCATCACTCTTGACCTCACCGAAAGCTGCGATGGTTCCACCGGCTTCGATCAGGCACTCTTCGCCTTCACCGTAGACCTTGAGCTGTTCGCCAGCACTTGCGGCGAGCGGCGTCGAGTAACCTGGGATCGGCGGCTCTTGTGTGCCTTCCATCGCGATTCCAAGAGTCACTGCGTTTGCAGTACCTTGAACGACAGTGTGATCGGCTGAACCGCCCTTTACGAAGCGGCTAGGGGCAATGTCGCCACCTGCTTTAAAACTTGGGCTTGCTGCGGGCATAATTCTTTACCTCAATCTAAAAGGGTTTTAATGTTTTAGGATTTGTTTTCTTGCGATTGAACGTGAGAAAGGGCTTGATCCCACCGGACGTGGCGGCCTGCTTTCCTTTCGGACTCTGCGTACTTGTAGGCCGCATCCGCGACGGATCGCTCGTGCTTCTCTCGGTCGGTCGTTTCCAGCTTGCCTGCCGGAAGGGTTCGAGCGTGAGGGATCTTGCGATAATTGTCTCGGATCACGTTCAAGTGATCTTCAAAGGTCTCACGAGTCATTTTTGATCCGCGAGAATAAAGACAGCGACTCTTTTCGGCTTCCAGGTCGAACGCGAATTCAAGGCGGTACCGTTCGAGCTGCGATTCACGCTCAGAGTCGACGGCACTTCGACGAAGCCCGTTGACCTGCTTCGAGAGCTTGCCGTACTTGTCACGCATCTCAGCATTCTCACGCTGTAACTTCTGGTACTTCACCTGCTCGGCTCGGTAGCGATCCTTGTAGCCCTTGCGGGAGTTCTTGGCTTTGCTTCCCATGAAGGCACCAGCACCTCCCCCCACAGCCGCCGCCAGTGCAGGGGCGATGTAGTCTTCTTTTTCCTCATCCTCTGGGACTTCATCCAGCTCGGCGTCGTAACGTGCGCCAAATTCTTCTTCTTCCTCATCCTCGGCTGGAATTTCGGGCAGATCGTCTTCGATTTCTGCGTCGATTGGCGGCACTTCTTCGGGGATGTCTTCGGCAATCGGATCTTCAGCGATTTCCTCTGGCAGTTCTTCGTCGTACTGCTCGACATCGCCATCTTCCGGAGCGGCGTCGACGGGTGCGATTTCCTCATTTGGTCCAGAATTGTCGGTGAGCAGGTCTTCGCCAGCTTCCTCCGGAGCGACATCGGCTTCCGGCATCTCTCCAGCAGATTCCTGGTCCTTGGCCCACTGCGCCCAGGAGAGCTGACTGATCGCGTCGACAATTTGTTTCACTTCTTCAGGGGCTAGCATTCGAGGCTCCTTTGCTTCGTACTTTTTAGATTTTTTCTCGTTTCCCTCACTGGGAATGAACGTGTTCCCGCCGCTTGGCATTGCTGCCACAGGGCCGGTATATTTCTCAACCAGTTCGCCACTTGCCGAAGAGCGGGCAAAACGCATCCCCAGGTCGAGCCTGGGAGCCTCTGCTCCGAGGGCTGCAATGGGATCAACGAATCGCTCTTCCATTTCGGGCGACATCCACAGCTCGACGCTGCGGCGTGGCATCCTCTTTGTTTTGCTCTCCACATCCCTGTAGACGTGTTCGTCTGCGAGGATCGCGTACCTGGGCTTCTTGTTGCCGATCTGGCCGAGCCTGAATGGTCCGACGTAGCCCAGGACTTCTGGCTGCTTTGCGCCCTGGGCAACGTCGTCCCTGTCGGGTGTGTGTCCGGCGGTGAGTGCGGCAACGTCTCCGGTGTCTTCGATCCGGCTATTGCATTTGTCGATGATTTTCATCAGAGCAGCGCGGTCGTACTGCTGAGGATTGCCTTCACTGTCGGTCGTCTGGTGTTCAGCGAAGATCGGGATGTTCTTGCGAACAATGAATTCGTCGCCGTTAAACATTTGCTTGACAGCTCGATCAGCATCGGTATCGCCGCGACTCTCGTACCAGCAGTTCAGCGCGTAGGCGGTACGCTTGTCGGCGTCAGGGTACTTGTCCTTCAGTGCTTCAAGCGCGCGAGCCAGAAACTCGCTTTGAGATTCGCTGTTTTTTGGTTTCAATAAGCCCATAAAAAAAACCCACGCTTCCTTCTGGAAGTGTGGGCCTGATTGTTTCAGTACCGCTTTAATTTATTTGTGTGTTGTCTCTGAGCCGCTACGGATGAACGTCACGCGGCCTGGGGTATGGCTGACTTCGACATGGACCTTACCGTGAGAGTATTCTTTGATGCCTCTCAGTAGTCGTCGACGAAGCTCTGCGCATGCTTCGTTAATCAGTCTTGCATTGCATTGCTCTTGTTCTGTTAGTCGGTCTTCCATGACCTTCCCCCCAAGGAACGCCAATTTTGACGCGACGTACAGAAATGTGTACCCCTAGATCAAAAAAAGTTAAGTTTTTTTTAATTCGTTGTGCCATGCGAGTTCCCAGTCATCTTCGTCGCCCCATCGCTGATTCAATGCCTTCTCTCGCTGTAACCCCTCGTAATCCATTGCCCAATCGAGAGCCTCCTGGGGCGTCTTAATCCCATCCTTGCGGAACTCTTCCAAAAGCTCTTTATCGCTCCAGCATTCGTCAATCGTCGAGCAGCTTCCCCGACCTAATTTTGGGTGACTTCTGACGGTTTCAACCAGTTTTACTCCATCTTGCGGCAAGCTCATGGCAAAAAAACCTCCTATTTTACGGGAAATAAACCCCTATTGCATTTTGGTATCAAGATACCTAAACTGGTAACACGATAACAAAAGCGGGAACAAGTAATTCCACTATATAGCAAAGGGGGTCTCGATGAGAAGCACACTGCTTTGGTCGAAGCGGCCAACGATTGAGCGGGATGTCATGGGGATCGGCATCGTGCAAAAACGCTGGCGAAGCAAATGCAAGAGGTTCCTAATCCTGGGGACCGAGTATCCGGACGGACGCTCCATCTTCCAGGCTTACGGACTGGATGGAAAAAACACCGTGAACATCCAGCAAGACCCCACCAATACATTCCGGACACGTAACGCAGCAATTAAAAGCATTGGGAGGTGAACCGTGAGAAATAAACTTAAACGAGCCTGGCGCAGGTTTTTTCGCGAGCAGAACACGAACCGATGGTCGAGCGGATACCGCGTGGACCGACTCGCGATTCGATCTGATCTCGCGGGCCTGATCTCCGAGAAGAGCGAAAATGGGGAAGTCGCAATCGTCCACGGCTTCATCGACTGCGATGGGGGAATGCGAGACAACATCGTGGATACCGTTCCCGCAACCGTCACCGCTGTTGAGCATTTCAAAGATGAGCAGGCGAAGTGGGCCGAAGGTCCGATCTGGATGAACCTGGAAAAGCCCTCGGACACAACAGAGCTTGAATCTTCGAGCCGCGACCTTGCGGCAGAAGCACACGAAAACGGACACCCACACGTCTTATACGTCTAATAAGGAGAAACACTGTGGCAAAAATGATTACTAAGGCTTACGAGCTGCAAAAAGTAGACGACCTGATGGGACTGCTGGACACGATGCGTTACGACGGTTTCCGGTTTCCAGATATAGACAACCGACTGAGCGAAACGGTGCCGACAGGCTTGCGAGTCAACCGAGACGGGACCGAAGATTCAATCGGCTGGCGGCAGGTTGTTCTGGAACTTTCGCGGCTGCACTACTTTGACTTCGACCACGCTGCCATCAAGGAAGAGTTCAAGGACTTCGATTTGGCTCGGCACTACAACATCGTGCTTTACAAGGATCAGCCAATCAAATGGTGGCCCGAAGAGCGTCGAATCAAGTCTTTTGGGATGCGGCTTGTAGATCACGGCAAAAAATCAGAATGGTAATCACCTGGGGGTTCCTGGGGGCCGCTCGGCCCCCTTCCTCCCTCACTTTTTAACCGGAGGCACGAGAGATGATTGAAGCGACAAAACGAGTCGGGGGCTTCTGTGTAACGATCCTGCGAGCCAGCGGGGTCGTCGAAAGGATGCACCTGCAAAGCTACCCCACCCTAAAGGACATGCAGTCCTGGGTCGGCGGTTACATCGAGCGGGTGCCAGTCAACGCGACAGCTCCCTGCAAAACCATGCTCGTCAACGAAGACGGACTTTACAAAGACCTGCCCGTCAACGTGCGGGCATCAGCGTATTACGATCACGGCCCCATCGTGGGAGACGTGGCACTCTTGGACTTCGAGCTGGAGTAAACACAGATGAGGCAACCCAAGCACCCCCATACCGTCCTGAGCAACCGCCAGTGCAAAGAGTGCGGCAAGCAGCTCAAGCAAAACTTAGTTGATAAATGCCCCAACGCGAACCACTGCTACAAACACCGCAAAAAACGAGGCTAAAAATGGTCGAAATTTATGCTGTGCTTTTCGTCTTTGGAGTCACTTCGGTTCACCTCCTTACCTACCTGGAGACTTAAAAATGGAATATTACTATCAGCAGATCGAGTGCGATCTCGACGCTCTCGGATGCCAGTACACTCACTGCGACGAGCCGATTCCGGAGGGACTTAGCCAGCTTCTTTGGGGATTCGGTTCAACCAAGGCGACTATCTCCTGCACCTGGGAATACGAACCGTCACCGGCGTATTACAATCCTGAAGTCGGCCACAATGATGAAGTTTTAATGTCCCGCGCCACCTTTCGGGCTTGGCGTCTAAACTGCGATACTGATATTCCTAATGAGCTGCGTGAAGAGGTGGCGGTCTGGGCCTCAAAGCTACTCCCGCACGAGCCGATTTCCATCGGCTGGGAAGAATTGTAGAAGATTTTTCCGGACAGATTCGAGTAAACGTCGTTAGGTAGGTATAGAACGAGAAAACCACGAAATAGGAGGCTTCGGAGGCGATGAAAACAAAAATAGCACTCTGGGATCTGCGAACAAAAATTACCGCTGACAATGCCGCCAAGGTGGCTAGTGGCGAAGATTCCTGTAAAGAACTTCTAGGCGAATTGAATGGCGAGCTGGTGGAGGAAGGCTTTAAGCCACTCGACCCGCTCTACGCTCTGCCGCTGCTCAAAGATGCACTCAAGCGTCTGCATCAGATCAACGAGAAGAGGCGTCTCGCCTGGGCGTCTCTTGAAATCGCCAGAGGGCTTCTAAAGGATTTTGTTCAAGACACTTTCAGTAGCCAAGAAGATGGACTAGAGCTGTGCGACGGCGACTGGTCGGTCATCCAGATTGACGACGGACCTGACCTTGGAGCGCAGCAAGCCGAATTTGTGCTAAAACGCTTGAATGAAGTTTTCCCAGAGGCTTAGGACGCATCAAGCCCGCGTTGACGGTACATTTCTTCTACCTTCTCGCGGGCTTTTTTCCAGTTTTCTTCTTCTTCGCTGCCCATTGGAAGCTCGATTCCTTCCTCTTTAGACTCTCCACCGTCCCCCTGGAGGGCCTTGTAGACTTTATCAGCGTCACTCATAGGTTCCTCGCTTTTCTGGTATCGGAAAATAGACCCATCTGGTCTGCGTAGCTGGTAGCGGTCGGCAACCTGCCCGAATGACTCAGCGAGATAGGCGTCGAGAAGATGGCGGCTATACGTCCCTCGGCCAGTCTCAAATGTGCCATTAAACGCATCACCGTTTTCTTTCCACCAATCTGATCCCATCTTACGAACGCATTCTTGGACCGTTTTAAACTGCCCGCGACGGTTCTCCGGAAGTCTCGATTCTACGGTGCTGGGAAGCGGCCCATCCATCCCCGCCAATGCCCAGGTGTAATAGCCATTCATGCCGCTCTGAGGATAGCTTGACCCACCGGCACAGAACCCGACCACCTTTTCGAGTCCCAGCTTCTCGGCCTGGATTACCTGGGAGCTGAATGATCGACTACCAAGCCCCTGTCCTTGATCGGCCTCCGGAACGCGAGCCATGTTAATTCGCATCACCGCGTCACCTTCCTCGTTGCGGTAGATCGACGTATCCCAAAGGAAGCTGTCTGGTGCGTCAGAGCCAGCAGTCATGTGGTATTCATTCCGCACATGGTCAAAGTCGAGCTTTAGGTCGGTGTTGGGCGGTGCGCCAGAAGCAGCGGCGAGGTCGTCCTGGTTCACGTCCCTGCCAAGTATCTGGCTGGCAAAATTTACGCTCTGGCCTCCGGTGACGTTCACCCCTGTTCCGTCGAATAGATCGGCTCGCTTGGCCGGTCGAGTAACGCTGCCGCCGAGCGACTTGTAACCTGTGTGTTTCGCGGTATGGGCGACTTTCAGAAGCGACTCGATGTCCAGGTCGGCCACCATAACATCAAATCCCTTTTCTGGCTGGCCGAGCATTTGACCGGCCCAGCGATGATGTCCGTCAAGGATGTATCCGTCACTTGAAACAATTACGGGAGTCTGCTTCTTCTTCCAATTCCATTTATTTTTATCCATTAACTCAGCAAAGAAATTCACCTTGTCGCTTTTGCCGTGAGTCTGTGTTGGCTTCAAGTCTTTAACGGCAGGCGCGTTGTCGCCTTCTTTCAACTCTACGCCTACGCCAATCGCTTGCAGGTATCCAATGAAGTCTTTGAGTAGCTTGTCCTTGGCAACCTCAATTTTCTTGTCGATTTCCTTGTACTGAGAGGATTCCTTTCCGTGTTTTGCCTTTATTTTTGCTGCCTCTTCCTCTAACTTTTCAACGACTGGACCGCCTCCAATCTGCGGCATCACCTCTCGCGGGATGTCGTGGCTGTTTGGGAAATTGTAGACCGGCTCTCCGTCGTACTCATCCTCTTCCCAGCCAAGTTTCTCGGCTCGCTCTTCGAGTGTTCCCCGCCTCTCGTCAAGTTTACTTTGGGCGATTGCTTTTTTGGCTTCGTCTTCGTTCTCGTCGTCGATGATCGCCTGCAAATCCTTGTCGCTCTGGCGGTTCCAGGCATCACGCGCCCTGGGGTCATTCTGTGCCGCGTCGACGTGATCCTCTGGGGTTTTTTCTTGAGCTGGCTGGGGCATTGTCCCCTGCTGTTCCATTTCCATATCGACGATGCCCTGGGCGTCGGATCGGTCCATCCCTTCCGCTTCTAATGCTCGTACCTTTTCCTCGTAGGCTTCCCAGCCAGGAGGCACCCCAGGCATCCCCTGCTGCTCTCCCTGGCCACGCTCCCCTGGCATGTTTTCCTGGTATCGTTTGTCTGAGGGGTTGGTGCTTGACTGCCAGTATGTCTTGCCGGTCTTACTGGTGCCGCGAGTCCACTGCGCAGCGTACTTCTGCCGCTCTTTATGCAAATTAAACATCAATCGGGCTACTTCAGACACGACTACTCTCCTTGTTCTTTTGGTAAGTCCACTATTTTGTCGTCATCCCCCGATTCGTCAATCTCTACCTTCTTGAGCCAATTAGCATTATGGGAAAGCTCGTCAATGTTAATTGCGTCGGTTTTTTGGTATCTGGCGACGGTAGATTCGCCGCCTAAACTGTCTCGACCAATTACGACTACCTCTCCTTCGCCCGCGCTGCCCATGCCTGCTGATGGGATGCTTGCTATATCTCTTACCGGCACGTCAGCATGGAGAAGCACGCTTACGGTTCCAGGCAAATCATGTATGTTAAATGCTCTCGTAAATGACTGAGCTATTCCTATGTCATGCGAAAATGAGCTAACAGGGTTTGAGCGAAAGTTTTTTAATTCCTGAGACTCAGGGGCATCCTTGTCTTTTGGCATAGAAAACGCATCTGGTAGCTCGCCTTTACCAAACTTCATGCCGCGATACAGTCGAATTTTATCGTCGGGCTGATAGCCTGCCTCCGCGAGCTTTTTTTGGGTGGCTTCGTACTGTGCCTTCATAATCGTCTTAAAGTTTGGCTCACTAGAAGGTCTAAACGGTTCGCTTTTTCCGTCTACCGTTACAACGTCTTGTGGCGTATTAAACAGCTCCTTGGCCGCACCTTGGATGAAGTTATTTTTAAGGGGGGAACCGCCCGCTATCCAGGTTTCAAGGAAATCGGCTGTTGTTCGGGGATCAACTCCGCTCTGCTTTGCAAGCCTTTGTGCTTTATCTTCGGTGTCACTGTAGGAGTGGCGGGCGTTGTTGTAATCGTAGTTATTTAAATGGTGTTTGGGGTGTAGTGGCGACTTAAATCCATCGGCTACGACATCGTTAAACGAATCGAAAAATTCTTCTTTCTCTTCAGGATTGCGAAAATGCAGCGAAAAATCTTTTCCGTCTCGCATTTCAATAGTAAATCCGTTCACATCCTCCCTTCCGTCTATCTTGCCGTCATAGTGTGTTAAGAGTGCATATTTTCCGTCTTCTTTTCGTTGCACTTTATAGTAAAAGTTCCCGTCATATTCTTTTCCACTATGTACCTCCCATGTACCCGTCTTGTGCTTAAACCCTGGCGGGACTTCGCCCCTTTGCAGCCATTTCAATGATGGACGCTGCTTCGGCGTTCCCTTTTTTTTTGACGCCTCTCGGCCTGCTGTTCTCTCCCCAGGCTTGTCTCCGTAGACAACCTCTCCGGTTTCAGAATTTGTCCAGCCCTTACCGCCCCTGGGGCCGACGTAGGGTGACCACTTGCTGTACTTCTCTACTCCGTCTCGGCAGTATCGTCGGACGCCTCGGTCGAGTCGGTACGCTGATCCTTCAAGGACTGCTCCGCTTCGCTGACCATATCCGTCGCCCTGGAGAGTAACTGGTCCATCTTGTCCGGACTCAGGCCCTTGTAAAGATTTGAGAAATTCTCGAACCTCTCGTTTGGCTCGATCTTTGACTTTTCGTCGGTCGGATTGGTTTCGCTTGCCATTATGTTCCTCCGCAGCTCGGTTAATGATTTCATTTAGCTTCGATCCGATCTCACCCTTCAATCGGACCTCAGTCTCGAATAGATCGAGGATGTTTGTCGCTTCGGCCTTCTTTTCGAGAGCTTTGTCTCGGTCGATCTCACCGACTCCGGCCTGGGAAGCCAATGCGTCGGCACCCTTGACCGAAAAGCCCGCAAAACGGCTCTTTATCTTACTCAATTCCTTCCGGATTGCAGCCTTAACCTCACCACGGTCGACCATCAGCTTCTTGAACGTCTCATCGTCGCCAAAGAGTGACGGCCCGTCGTCATTCTGGACCATCGGGCTTGCCATCGCATCTTCGGCCATCTCGTGGATCGCCTCATCAGACACTTTTCGCGAGCTAGACTGAACTGCCCTTAGAACCTCATTTTGGGCGTCGTGGATAGCCGCCGTTTCGGCCTCTGAGGCGTCCTTATCGGCCTGTAGCGGGCCTGCAATTGCCAGTGCTTGGCCGATGGTGATTCGTTCGTAGCTTAGATCGCGAAATACGGTGTCGGAGAGTCCGGAGAGCAGCAGAGCGTCGGCTGCGACCTTGCCTTTAAGTGATACGTTCTTCGATTTGAGATAATCCACGCCGAGCTGCCCTGGCTTGCCCATATCTCGCATGAACTTGGCCGCATCCAGGGCCGTACCGTGGCCCTCCGCGATGTTTACGATTGCCCCCAGGGCGCGGGCCTCTTTTTCGTCGGCGGCATCCATGAAATAGACCGGAACAGTCCCATCGTAGCCGCTCCTAACGCCGATCTCGTAGCGGTGATGCCCGTTGATGACGTAGGTTTCACCGGATTCCGGATCTTCCCAGACGTAAAGCATCCCAGCGAGAAGCGGATCGTACTCCACGTCGCTAAATTCGCGGGTGACGCCCTGCTCGCCAATGTTTTGAACCTTGTATTGGAACCTGGGCGGGTCAGCTTTGATGTCTTTGAGCGACAGGACTTCCGCACCGACTCTCTGTGCAGACTTCTTTGCCTCCTTTTTGGAACTGCTGCCCGATGCCGAGCTATCTTTCGATACAAACTGCCCGCCTTCGCTAGATCCCTCTGGTGCGCGAGGGTGATCGGCTTCATTAAATGGTGCCGCTGCACCGAACGGCTTACCCGATGTACCGTGGACGTTTGAATCGCCCCACTTGGAGTACATATCAAGCCATTTTTGGTGCGGCCCCTGTTCGGGGATCTCGTCGCCTGGGTAAAACTTTTTCCCTTTGATGGGCATCGGCATTTTTTCGCCAGCAGGGACGACCGGCTTGCCTAACGCTTCGTGTACGGCCTTTTGCTCTTCGTAAGTTCTCGCAAAGTATGTTGGAGCCTTCGTTACAACTTCCAGCTTTCTACCACCTCCACTTCCCCCTGCCCTTTTTATGTTTTTATTTTTATTCGCTTCTCTTTGATATTCATACTCGTGCAGCAAATCCCACTCGGCATCGGTAAAGAACTGCTTGAAGTATGTGCCTAGCTTTTTGTTTCCGTCTTTGGTGGCAAATGGTGATCCCATCTCTTCATCAGTAAGGAGCTTTCCCGTTTTTTCATCTCTGTAGTCCTGTGGAAGAGGCCTGTCGCTTACGCCCTTCTGCTTCCTCGAACCAAAAGCCTGACCAGTTTTTTCTTGATACAAATCATCATATTTCTGGCTCACAGCCAGCATCTCATCCGTGATTCCCGTCTTATCATCAAGGCGGTGCATCCGTGGAGTAAACTCAAGCACCGTATCTTTTGTTTTTGGGTTAAACCAAAAAACAATTTTATAGTCGATGTCCATAAAGTCGGATTTTTTTCCGACGGGCATGTAGCCAGAATCCTGCAACTCTTTGCGAGTTGTCTTGAAGCCGACGGTAGAATCTTCCTCTTTTTTGGAACTGCTAGCCGATGCCGAGCTGTCGCTGCTGACAAACTGCCCTCCCTCACTCGACCCCTCTGGTGCGCGAGGGTGATCGGCTTCATTAAACGGTGCCGCGCTGCCGAACGGCTTGCCCGATGTGCCGTGGACGTTTGAATCGCCCCACTTGGAGTAGCTTACGCGATCATCATCTGGGTCAAACGTGCCTCGGTTGTCTATAGATTTGATTTGATTGGGGGAGAAAGCGATCCAGACTTTATGTTTTTTTGTGCCTCGAAGATTTCCACCAGCATGAGTTATGCCGTCGTATCCGGCTGCTTTTAATATCGTAGTACGCTGGGATTTCGAGAGAGGCCGGTGATCTCCGAAAGACGGCCCTTTTGCCTTGCGTGTCGTGCCAATCAGGTTTTGTATTCTATCTAAACAACCGTAGACTGACGAAACGTCCATCCCACCGTAGCCGTTTGGCAGTTGTTGTAGGGCTGCATACTCACCAACTTGTCGAATTTGATTCGCCGCGCGAGTGAAAGAATCATCCCCGTCTATGGCGTCAATGTCGGGATGCCCCTGCATATTTTCTATGACATCTGCGAGCTTGTTTGCCTCTTCTTGTGTAACTGGTCGGGTGTCATCACAAGGGTTTCTGATGTTTAGGTAGCAGCTATTTACCTTATGCTTTGGCACAAGGTCTGTTGAGTGTTCCATCTCCCCTAGAATGTTATTTCGCCAAAACAAACACCTTTGCGGGTCACTGTTCGAGCGTAAGATTTCCGCTACTTCTTCCCCGTCTTCATTCGCTGCCGCTCGGTGGAGAAAGAAGTCAATCCAGTACGCCTCGTCCTCTTCATAGTCTTTGCTTTCCGAGCGTTTGGCTTCTGCCAACTCTGCTTCGATCTTCGCATATCTTTTAAGATACCGGAAAACAAACTCTTTCTCTTTGTCTGTTAGCTCGTTGTTTTCCAGCCTGTCGAAAAAGGCATTTTCCCACACTCTATGTGCTTTTCCGGTGTACTCGGTTGCGATTTCGTCGTCCTGGCTGAAGTAAAACCCAGGTCCGTAAAGCGCATCGGGGTCTGCTTTTTCAATGTCAAAGGCCTCGAAGTCTCCGACCGTCCCATGATGTACCAGGACCGGCATACCTTCCTCTGTAACTTTGCTTGAATCAAGCTGAGTGGTCTCTGCTGGCTCTTTCGTTTCTTCGTCCAGCACCTTCGAGGCGTTGCCTGGGTCTTTTTCCCAGTCGCCAAACCAGCCTTTAAAATACTTACTTCGGACGCTTCGTTTCTTCCACTCTTTTTCAGCCAACTCGACAGAATCTTCCTCTTTGTCTACGTCGTCGAATAGATCCTGCTGCCCTGGCAAGGCGTCCAGGCCACTCAATAGATCCCGCTGCGTTCCTTTTGTTCCACTAAAATCTCCCTTGGCCCAATTTGGCTTGTTTTTAAGCTCAAAATCGTCGCCATCTGGTGCCGCAGAGCTGCTCTTCTCTGCAAACTTTCCATCCTCATCACGATTGACTTTTGTTTCATCGAATAAGCCCTGCTGACGGGCGTACAGCTCGGCAAACGTATCGAATCGACCACGTTCGCTGTAGGCCATGCGGTCGTCTGCGTTATCAAACGTGCCGCGATTGTCGGTTGACTTTATTTGGTTCGGCTCAAACGCAATCCAGACTATATGGGGCATGTTGCCCATGATTTGACCACCAATGTGAGTGATCCCGTCAAAGCCTAGCGATTGCAACTTTTTCCGAATTGTTTGTTCGGCCCAGCCTCGTTCCAAACTGTCGGCAAATGCGCTTTTCCAAAGCAATCGACGATAGCCCTCATAGATAATCTGTCCTGTAAGTTGCCCTTCTGGGATGCCGTTAGAGCGAGCTATCTTAATTTCGTTAGCTATTTCAGAATCGTTTTTTATATTCTCTAAAAACTCAGGCGACCAATTCTTTGCAATCCACTCTTCAGAAAATGTGTCGTCTATGTCAAATGGTTTTCGGATATTTAGGTAGCATGTATGAACGACTGGTTCTGGCTCCTGTGATCGCTCCCATGCTGTCTGCATCATGTGAGTGTACTTCTGGCCCGCCGACTTGTCTTTATTCAGCACTTGGCCGACACCCTCTTTGTTTTTGTCTCTCAAGTGCCTCAGAAGTAGCGATCCTCGGTCATCCCAATTACCAAGTTCTTCCATTCGTTCCTTTGCGTATTCCAAGTAAAAACGCATTGCCGATAAATCTTCGTCGGTGATATTGCCTTTCCACCATTGGAGTTTAAGTTCGTTTGGAAATTCGGGCGTTTCAAACTCATCTCTTGCCTTTTCGGTGTATTCGGTTGCGATACTCTTGTCTTGCGTGAAATAGAACCCTGGCCCAAAGAGTGAAGCAGGGTTTACTTGGTCAGGGTCAAACTTCTCAAAATCAATCGCGGTTCCGTGATAGACTAGGACTGGCTCTCCGTCTTCGTCTGCGACTTGACTGGCTTCTACGTGAGCGGTTTCTGCTGGCTCGCCCGTCTCCGGATCGACCACTTTAGAGGCGTGTTCGGGGTCATTCTCCCAGTCGCCAAACCAGCCCTTGAAGTAGCGGCTACGGGTTTTCTTCTCCTGCCATTCGGCTTCGGCCTGCTCAATCCTCTGGGCTTCCCTGGCTTTGGTGCGGCTTCCTTCGGTCAGCTCGCCGCGTCGTCCGGATGGCTCGTCCTCTTCGCCGGGGCCGCGCGTCCCTGGACGATCACCGTAAACGACTTCTCCGGTGCTGCTTCGCCATCCCCTGCCCCCTCGTGGCCCTACAAACGGCGTCCACTGCTTCTCAGCCTGGGCGTAGAGCTGGAAGTTACCCCATCGACGAAGCTCGTGTTTGTCTTTCTTGCGTCGGTCGAGCCATGCTTTGTACCAATGCTCAAGCTCGTCTGTGTTGTTTGCTTCCCAGACCAGCTTTTCATCGAACTTAATCCCCAAGCCCTTCGCGACGTGGAAATGGTCGCCTTCGCGGGCGGCCCAGGCGTACAGGTTTCCATTCTCGCCCATCAAGCGAACGTGTACTGGATACTCACTTTTGCTTGCTTTGTCGTAAAGCGACTGCAATTGCTCCTTACTTGGATTTCGGTAGACTGTCGCCTTTTTATTCTTATAAACTCTGACGATCTCGACGCCTGTAGATTCGTGGCCGTTTCCGTTCCCGTTTCGGCCATTCCCGTTGTGTCCGTTCCCGTTCTTCGGTGCAAACTTGCCGCCCTTGTCTCTGCGGATCTTTGACTCGTCAAACTTCGCGTAGGATTCGCTACTATTACCCTCGTCATCGACCGGACTTTTTCCGGATCGCATCTCTTGCTCTAGCTTCTTTAGAGCAGCTTCGGCGTTTATTAAATCTTCCGCTCTGGTAAATTCTTTTTTGCTACGCTTTTCGAGAACTTCGATGTCAGATTTACTCTGCTCTGCCTGGGCTTTTGCATCCGTCCCTTTTTTGGAGATGCCTCTCGCCACCGCCTCGACGGATCGCAGGCTGTTTCCGGTCACGTATTCTTCGCCACTGGTACCAATCAGCACATACCCTGTTTCGGACCTTCGTAGCTCTAATCCCTTGTAGGTGCCGATTCTCTCAGGCTCGGTGGCACGATCCCATGATTTCTTTTGGCTCTGCGAGTAATCGTAGGCTTCGGTCGTTGCCTTGAGAGCCTTTTCTGCATCCGGTCGTTCATCGTAAGAGTCGTGGCCAAGCGTTAGAGAGAAGTCTTTGTCTGATACCAGTTTTGCGTCCTGGGCGTGACGCTTCGACTTCTCTGTTAGAGTCTTGATCTCTGCTTTTGTTTGGCCAATGTTGTCTCTGATTCGTCGAGTGTTCTTGTTATGACGGTCTTTTGCTTTTCTTAGGCCAGCAACGTCGTTGCGTAGCTCCATTCGACGCAATGCTCGCGTATCACCGCTCGCAGCGGCCATAAGCTGCTCTGGATTAAGCTGCGACGTATCGTCTTCAACGATCTCTCGTAGGTTGCGCCCGGACTTGCTGTTGATCGCCTGATTGATAAAGCCTGATTTTCGGCTGATGATTTGCCACGACAGCTCGTCTAGGCTCCCTTCTGCCGCATAGTTGTATATGTCGATGTCTTCGTTTTTATTGCCCTTCCGGTATCCGCGACCGTTACGCTGCTCCAGGTCGCCTGGGCGATACGGTATATCGAGATGATGTATCGCGGATAAATAATCTTGTACGTTTACGCCGGTTCCCATCTTCTGCGTACTGCCGATACCAACCCGCATTTCTCCACGCTTCAGCTTGTCAATAGCTATTGGTTTTTCCTTGTCTGACATTTTGCTGAAGTCGGCAATCTGATCTCGCGGAATACCGCCCTCTACTAGCTTGTCTACGATGTCCTTGTAGAGATGAAATCCGGTTTTCTCTGACTTGTTTACCCCTGTATCTGAAAAGATAAGCTGTGTTTTAACTTCACCTTTATCATTTGACTCGTGGTATCGCTCCAAGATAGACCGAACGCACTTATTAGCTTTAGAGTCGGGTTCGTCCGGAAAGCTCGCGTCGTATAGTCTAGGGTCAACTGATCCAACCCTAGCGGCCTGGGTGATAGAGAGAGCGTTATCTGCCCCCTTCTCAGGTCGCGTACCCGATACCGCTTTCGCCCTACGCTCAACGTCTGCCATCATCGCCGTGACGCTGGCCGTCTCTGGCGTGACAACGGCATGATCGGTGCGATTTGGCCGAGTGATTACGTGATTGCCTTCATGGTCGAGCATCGTTTCGGCTCGCTGAAGGTCTAGGTCCATGCCCGCCATTTTCAGCATATCGGCTACGTTGGTGAATTTCGCCATACGGGTTTCGGTTTTATATCCACCCGTAATGGCTGGCTCTAATTCTGAAACTGTTTCGCCAAACGTCGCAGCCCATGCGTCAAAGCTGTAAAGGCCGCGCTCCCTTAATTCCTCTGGCTGTAGGTATTTCTGGAGGTTGTATAACTCGGCCATCGTGTTAGCGATGGGAGTACCTGAAACGAGGCACAATCCCCGACCCCCTGTCTGCTCTTGCAGCCACCGAGATCGCATAAGCATGTTTTGGGCGCGGTCTGCCTGGGAAGTCGGAATGCCCTTCATCTGCTGCGACGTGTAGAGCGGTATATTTTTGTAGTTATGGGCCTCATCGACAAAGAGCATGTCGATGCCCGTTTCCTCAAACGTCACTGCGTCGTCTTTTTGGGACTCTAACGCCTTGGCTAGCTTCGCCCGTAATTGATCTTTTCTTTTTTCGAGTTGCTTTACGGTTCTAGGGTTTTTCTTGCCCGTTCGGTTACTGTCTTTTATTCCCGTAATAGCAGCTTCGCACTCTTCGATTTCCTCTGCGATAAAACGCTCTTGAACCTCTGCGCTCATCGGCAGCATGTTCATGTGTTCCTGCGTCATAATCACCATGTCGTAGTCGCCACTAGCGATTTTAGCTACCGTTTCTTTTCGTTTGTCCTTTGTAAACATATCGGCGGTCGAGAGGATCTTTGCGCCTGGATACAGGTCGAGTGCTTCCTGGGTTAATTGCTTGACAGTAGGCTTTAAGGCAACAATGCAAGGCTTTTTTGCCAGCCCCAGTCGCCGCAGCTCCATCGCTGATGCGATCATGGTGATCGTTTTTCCGGTCCCTACTTCATGGCCTGCATACCCTTTGCCTCTCTTTATCATCTGCCAGACGAAGTTACGCTGAATGTCATAAGGATTGATATTCGGGGTCATCCCTGGGAACGTCAGGTGCGATCCGTCTGGTTCGTATTCTATAATCGAGTTGAAGTTTTCGTTATAAAGATCGGTCAACTCTTGTCGTCGATCATCGTCTTCCCATAACCAATCGCTAAATTCGTCTTTCAGGTCTTGGACCTTTTGACGTACCTCTTGGGTTTCCTCTCGATTGACTACCCTTCTCTCTTTTCCGTCTTCCGTCGTGATCGTGTCGTAGACATTAAGCTGCTTGTTGTTCAGGGCAGCGTCAAACATTTTGAAGAAATTGACGCCATGTAGTGACCAATCTTTTGCCGCCGAAGTGTTGGTCATAAACTTTTGACCGGAAGCAGAATCTATTTCCCAAGAGTTTAAAATGCCGTCGTAATTTGACGCAAAATACTCTGGTTTCGTGTTGGCTACGTGACCGGCAAACTGCTCGATGACCGATGTGGGTATCCAGGGTGCGCCCAAACGTGCGGATATGTCGGTGTATTCAAGGTCTTCTGGCTGGTTTGCTTCCAGGGCCTCGACATTAGCCTTGAATCGCGGGTCGGAATCGGCTGCGACAATCGCCTCTTCGAGCTTCTTACGGACATTTCCGGACAGATACTCGTCGCGGGGCATCCAACCAAGCGCGGGATCATTGAAGGCGATGCCTGATTCGTATAATTCGTCCTCGACCTCATCAATCTCTTTTCCGGTGAGCTTCGCGATATGCTCGATGTCGATACGGCCTTTTTGATTCAGGCTTACACCGATTCCCTCGCCTACTGTGTCGGCCTTTTCGACCGGCTCCAGGCGTCGAATTGTGTCCTTAGAAAAAATGTCGGCCTTTTCGACTTCCTTTGTCTCTTTGTTCACCTTCTCAAGCGAAGCCAGGATCGGTGCGTCGGGGTCTTCCGCGATTGCTTTGCGGTTCGCCTTGTCGGTAAGTAAGCCAAACTTCTCTTTAAAGGCGTCGTATGCCTGATTAAGAAGCGATCTAGCCTCGGTCGTGTCACCACCTGACATTTCAGCGTTTACTAATGCCCTGCGAGCCGCGACGATTGGCAGCATCGCCTCAATCCTTGCGATGGCTGTGCTGCTGGCTTCAACCTCAACGAGTCCACCGGACTTGCGCTGTAGCAACTTTCCGTCTTGGATCGTTAGATTGCCTTCTCGCATTTCATCCGGAGCGAGCTGCGCCAGCGGCGTAAACGCCTCTTTTGATGTTTCGTCCGGATTGTAGATGCCTTCAGGAATTCTCTCGATTGCAGCTTGCAGAGCTGCCTCAAAATCCTCTGGCGGGGCGACACCCATTTCCGAGCCACCGTACATCGTGCCTTTTTGATTCAGTGTGCCGAGTATCTGGTCCGGATGATCCTCGAAATACTGATTGATCCGGATCTTTTCCTCGCCGTCAGGATTCGGAACCTCCGTCGTAGCGGTCCAGCGATCAGCCGGTACGCGCTTTCCGTCAATCCAATGATAAACACGGCCCAGGCTATCGACCGTGACACCTGTAAACCCAGGCTTGTCGGGCTGTGCATCGTTGGGCGTGTCTTTACCGGCTGGACCGTTTTCTCCGTGTTTGCGTAAGATCAAAAGGTCGGTCACAACCTCGGTGCTAGCGACCCCTTTGTGCGTCCCTGTTGGCAGTCGGATTGCCGCTACGAGATCCGCTTTGCCCGCTAGCTCTTTTCGTATCCTGTCCCTTTTCTTATCCATCGTCCCAGCAGACGTGACGTGCATCACAAGGCCCCCAGGACGCACCTTGTCGAGTGATTTCAAGAAGAAATAGTCGTGGATGTTCGCTTGGTATCGGTTGTAGTCTGGGTCGTGGACCCTGTAGTCTCCAAACGGCACGTTGCTTGCTGCTAGGTCGTAGAATCCGTCGGGAGCTTCCAGGTCTTGGAATCCCTGATTGCGAACAGTTGCGTCCGGATAAAGGTATTTTGCGACCTTGGCTGTCGTGTCATCCAGCTCGACGCCAGTAATGGATGTCCTGCTTGCTAATTCTGGCGGCATCATGCCGACGTAGTAACCTGAGCCGATTGACGGGTCTAAGAATCGGCCACCATCAAAGCCGAGACGCTGCGCAATCTGCCAGTGAGCCTGGACGATGCGGGGATCGGTGAAGTGGCTGTTTTGTGTCGCTCTCTTTGCCGCCCTCTCTCGTTTGGACGGTTTGTTTTCCTTTTTTGCTCTGTCAAATTCATCTTCGCCCATGAAAATCTTGAGCTGCTCAATCTCTTGCTTCCAATCACTGTGGCCAAAGCCATAATTGCCCCATAGCTTCTCGGAGAACTGCCCCCATCCGGTGAACTTGGATAGGATTTCTTGCTCTTCGAGCGTGGCTCTATCGCGGCCCTCTCGCTCGATGTTTTGAATGACCTCTAATGCGGCTAGATTCCGCTTGAATTTCGTCTTGAGGCCACCACCGAGATCGCTTGTGTCTCGGTAGCTGAAATTGCCCGCGTTTAGTTTTCGGGGCTTTCGTTTTCGTCGTTTTCTGGCGGGGGCATCATCTCCCGAATCGCGTCCCACCTTGCTGTCATCGGATTCTGTCCCTCGTCGATCAGCCGGTACATCTTGTCCAGGGCGTTGTTCACTGTCACCGCTAGGTAATCGTGTAGCTCGTTGCTCTCCTGTAGCCCCTTGAGTGTCTGCGGGGCGTTGTCTTTGAGATACTGGAGCAGTTGATCCTCTAGGAGATTGCCTTTCTTGTACCCCTCCGCGACGGCTTGGTCTGCTTGGCTCTTTAAGCTCATTTTCGTCTCCTGGCTTGTTGGTTTGGTATCGCTTCTCGCCGGTCGCGGTATTAACCCATCCCC
>MDTB01224615.1_pt1 | contig 20407 bp, 16 predicted proteins | sample 811161 | NCBI WGS metagenome assembly MDTB01 (sample SAMN05326650, study PRJNA326480) | marine metagenome | isolation source: seawater | place: Mediterranean Sea | collected 2009
GATATAAGAGCACGCGAAATCATTGATTCCCGTGGCAACCCAACTGTAGAAGTCGACGTCGAACTCGAATCTGGCATTATTGGACGCGCTGCCGTTCCCTCAGGAGCGAGTACCGGCGTCAACGAAGCCGTAGAATTGAGAGACGGTGCCTTACCTGCCTCTAAATTTCCCAAGGGCTTCAACCACAAGACCCGCTACCTTGGTAAAGGCGTCTTAAAAGCCGTGCAAAATGTAGAAACGATCATCGCACCCGAACTCATCGGTATCGATGCCTGCGATCAAGTATCCGTAGATTCCCTCATGCTTGAGATCGACGGAACAGCGACTAAGAAAAAACTTGGAGCGAACGCTATCCTCGGCGTCTCCCTCGCCACCGCGAAAGCCGCCGCCAGTGGACTCGAACTCCCCCTTTACAAATATATCGGTGGAACCAACGCCAAGGTCTTGCCCGTGCCCATGATGAATATCATGAATGGAGGTGCGCACTCCGATGCCCCGATTGACATCCAAGAATTTATGATCATGCCCAAAGGTGCGGAAACCTTCCGAGAAGCACTTCGCATGGGCTGTGAAATCTTTCACGCTCTCAAAGGTGTCCTCAAGGCTAAAGGGCTCTCCACTGCCGTAGGAGACGAAGGTGGCTTTGCCCCCGTACTCGCCTCCAACGAAGCCGCCCTTGAAGTGATTGCCCTAGCGGTCAAAAAAGCCGGCTACAAACTCGGAAAAGAAATCTTCATCGCCCTCGATGTAGCCTCCTCTGAGTTCTACAATGCGAAAACAAAGAAATACGAATTTAAAAAATCTGATGGCTCGAAGCGGAACGCCAAGCAAATGGTTGAATTCTACCAAGATCTCCAAAAGAAGTACCCGATTATTTCGATTGAAGACGGCTGTGATGAAAACGACTGGGCTGGTTGGAAACTCCTGACCGATGCAATCGGTGATAAAACCCAACTCGTTGGCGACGATCTCTTCGTCACCAATACCAAGTTCCTTAAGAAAGGGATCGATACTCAGACCGCCAACTCCATCTTGGTCAAGGTCAATCAAATTGGCACCCTCACCGAAACCCTTGAGGCTGTCGAAATGGCCAAAGAAGCCGGTTACACATCCGTTCTCTCCCACCGCTCAGGTGAAACAGAAGACGCCACTATCGCCGATATCGCCGTGGCAACGAACTGCGGACAAATCAAGACTGGCTCACTCAGCCGCTCCGATCGCATCGCCAAGTACAATCAACTCCTTCGCATCGAAGAAGAACTCGGTGAAAACGCTATCTACGGAGGCAAGCTCAAGGTTTAATTCACACGCAGATATTCAGTTTACAAAAAAGCCACTCATCGCTGAGTGGCTTTTTTTTATAAAGGTTTTACGAGCTGCTTTATGCGGCGGATTGATTGGCTTCTTTAGCTTTTTCAATCAACTGAAGAAAAGCGGCTTCGTCGTGTATGGCTAGCTCTGAGAGCTGCTTGCGATCGAGTTCAATACCAGCTGCTTTAAGTCCGTGCATAAACCGACTGTAATTGATTCCGTTGGCTCGACAGATAGCATTGATACGAACGATCCAAAGTTGACGGAATTCCGTCTTCTTTTTACGGCGGTCGCGGTAGGCATATTTTCCGGCGCGCTCGACGGCATCTTTCGCATAGCGGAAGAGGCGTGATTTATTTCCGAAGTAGCCCTTGGCTTGCTTCAGTATTTTTTTGCGACGCTTGAGGGTCGCGGGTGCATTTCTTGTTTTAGGCATGTTGTTAGTTCTCTGGTTTAGGGATTCTTAGGTCGCCCATTTTCATGTTACCCAAGGAATCGAATGAGGATTGAAGCGTTCGCTTAAGCAAAGGGCAGTCCGCGAATCAAGTTCGCACGCTGTCCGTCGGCGACAAGCTTGCTGGCACCGGCTCGGCGACGCTGCTTGACGCTTTTATTGCGAAGTAAGTGGCGGTGTCCTGGGGTTCGGCGTAGAAGCTTACCCGTTCCCGTCACTTTAAAACGCTTAGCGATAGATTTTTTTGTTTTTTGCATGAGTTATAAGAAGCGAAGAACTTGCCTTTCTTAGGGGTATTGGTAAAGCAAAAAATGTAAAAATTTTTTTTGCCCGTCTCAAAAGATTCGACTTTGATCCATCTTCGAAGGAAATGAGCATTTTAAATTGAGTACCTTACAAATACGCATTCGGCGGCGAGCAAAGGCTGAGTAAAAATAATTTCTAAAATTTTCGGGAAGGATTAATAAGCAACTTGCCCAAGAAAAAGGCGGGTGGCAATCGGCAAGGGCTTGCAGTATGGCAGTGCTCTTTCGGTAGACTTTGTCTCCGCGAATGTAAATCGCTCCTTCGTCTTCTCGATCGTATATCTCGACTAATTCATTGAGTCGCTTTTGGGAAAACTCTGAATAGACTGAGCTGAAACAAAAGTCTTTGGATTTGGATGCACGCATAAAAAAACGAACCGACCAATGGCAAAGTCCGCATTCACCATCATAGAAAAAGTAAGTTTTCATTCCTGACTATTTAAGAAGTTTTAATTGATTTCAAGCACATCATTTATGTATAAAGGAACTTTTCCCATGGTAGCGCATCAAACAATCCTCTTCGGCATCCAAAAAGGGGCTATTCGCAAGCTGAGAAATTTTGCTTCGGGGCATCACATTCCCTCTGACTATAATGCGAGTGCCTGTGCCTTTGTTGAAAAAGTGGGGCAAGCTGATGTCGAAGCGCTCGCTCGACAAATACTCGATGAACAACGCCAGCTCCATGCACTCAAACGGGTTGATTTCAGTCTAGAGATTCTTCGAGGCCGTGTCTTAGTTGAAACCCCCCAATTGAGCTTCTCCGTATCCATTTCCTTAGATCCAGAGCAACTCAAGCAATACTGTTTGCGGGTCGAAATCACCGCTCTAAAATCCGCCTCCGCAGTAATCGACAGTGCTCTGCTCGACAGCTTATCTCCTTACTGCCATACGGTGTCCATTACACCTTCGATGGCGATTGATGTGGTAGCGATCATCGATGCGATTGAAGCCGTTGAGGACTTGCGTTCTATTTTGAACTATCCCCATGACGCTTCAGAATGTCATTTACGCTTTGATTCACTCAATTTAAACCTCTCTATAAATGAGCGAGGTCTTGAAATGGAATCCATTCTTCCCAAGGGTTTGCCTGAGCTACTTGAGCAGAGCGCAAAGGCTTTGACTGCCTTCAATCAATCGAACTCGGTTGTCCATTTCAGCCTCTTTACCGAAAGTGGTAGCTGAGTGCCGCACCAAAGATCGTTTGCAGAGTGTAATAGGTGATCAAGGGTAAAAGGAGCAGTCCGCTATCATAACTCTGCCCAGAAGCACTAACCGTGAGCAAAATCAGAGGGATTCCTGAACAAATTGATTTCTGTGAAGCGGTGAAAAAAACAGCAATTCGAGAGGCTCTATCGACTTTTAGCCACTGACTGCTCTTCCAGACAGCGACTGTAATGGCAACAAAAGCTAGGCTAGCCAAAGCAATACTGTATAGAAAGGAGGCGTTCCCCTCGGAAAGATCAGTGCCAGCCTCAAGCCCTTGGCAAAAGCAGCGAAGAAAGGCGTTAAAGATGAGCACTAGTAAGAGCCCTTCCACGAGCCATTTCTTAGCGGGAAGCAGTTTCCCACTCAAGGCGGGGAAGATTTGACGCAGTTTATAACCGAGCCCGACGGGTAGAATTAAGAAAGAAAAAAGTGTTTGTACGAGATCCATGAATGATTGGACGGATAGATCACGCGACAGATACAGACCAAAAAAAAGTAGGGGCATAAGGAGCATACCGACTAGATTAGACAAACAAGTGGCAAACAAAGCGACGGGAACCGCCCCACCGGATAGATCGGTATAAGAAACGGACAAGGCAATCGTAGTGGGGACAAAGGCGAGAAAGAAAAAGCCAATTTCCAACGCACTGGGCTCAATCCATGGAAATAGACCAACAAAAATCACCAAGGCTCCACCGACAAAGTTCCAAAAAAGAACAAAGGCAGGCATACGAACGGGGCGGTAGGCACGGCTCAGTGCCCCTTTGGGCAAGCCGAGTCCTTGAAAGAAGAAAATGACGGAAATGATGCCCCATTTAAGGGTATCTCCGAGGAGAAAAGGACTGAGTTCTTCACCATCAGTCAAATTAGAAGCGAACACAGCCAGTATCAAAACCGCACTCAGACCGTAGAGAAAAGCGTATTGTTTAATGTGCTCCATTAAAGCCCACTCTTTCCAAGAAAGATCTGCCTGTAAAGCGGATAGTCTGAGTGCCTACTTAATTGGCTCTTCTCTCCTTTGTTGATAGCGTTTTTTGCTCGATAACAAAAATTTAAATGAAATTGAGACTCTTTCTCAAGAATAACTTGACAAAACTGCCTGCCTTAATGAAATTGAGACTCTTTCTCATTTAAATCACTTTAGCATGAATCTTAAATATGTATTGTACGGCTCAATCGCCTCTTCTCTTATAAGTCTGTTTTCTGTTCTTCTCGCAGAAGAAACTGAATCAGTAGTTGCCTTACCCGACTATACTGTTGTTGGGCAATACTTACAAGCTGATCAAATAAACGCACTCAAATCACCCACTCCAATTTCTGAAATACCCCAAAGTGTGTCTATTCTTAACTCGGATTTAATCGCTCTTCAGAATCTTTCAAGTATGACGGACATTTCCGACTATGTGCCTGGACTCGAGTCCGGACAGGGTGAAGGACATCGTGATGATATTCTTTTCCGTGGAAGAAAATCCACTGCAGATTTCTTTGTCGATGGCGTCCGTGATGATGTTCCGTACTATCGACCGCTATACAATGTTGAGCAGGTAGAAGTGTTAAAAGGGGCCAATGCTCTCTTCTTTGGCCGTGGAGGAACTGGAGGTCTAATTAATCGCGTAACTAAAACGGCTCAGATTGCCGACAATTTCACTAATTATAAACTGTCATTTGACGATTTAGGCGAACGCTCACTTCAACTGGACACCAATGTTTCAATTATTCCAAATGCCGCCCTTCGCCTTAACTACTATAAAGAAGATTTGGAGAATCACAGAGATTTTTACTACGGAGAGAACAGTGGATTTAATCCCACTTTAAAATCAGCCTTGAGTGATAAAACAGTCTTAAATGTCTTCTATGAACATTTAGAGCACGAACGCTTCATTGATCGTGGTATCCCCTCTCAAAATGGTGCACCTGTTTCTAGTCTAGTGAATACGACATTTGCTGATACAGAGGGTCATAATGTAAGCACTCTGAACGCTGATGTGTTGAAAATCAATCTGAACCATCGATTAGACAATCAAACGAAGTTACGCTTCAACTATACAGATAATCGCTACAATAAGCTTTATCAAAATTACTATGTGGGCGCCTATGGAACTTCATATGATTCCGTTCCTACTGTAACTCCCGAAGGTCAAGTCAGCATGAGTGGCTACAAAGATACAACTCAAAGAGAAAGCACCATCCTCTCTGTTGATCTCATCGGAGAAAAACAAATCTTTAGTTTGAATCACAAATACGCTCTAGGATATGAAGTCATTGATACCTCCAACCATAATGACCGTGTAAAAGCAGCTTCAACAGTTGTTAATATCGCTGATGTTGGGTCTATTGGAAGCACTGCTCCATTTAGTGCTACTTTCAGCGATGACACGCACGCTAGCTTAAATGTGACCTCTCTTTACTTCAGCAATGAAATAGCATTTTCCGATGAATTAGAACTTATTCTTGGTGGTAGACGCGATGAATTTGAACTCAAGGTAGTTGATCAAACGCCTACAAATGCTTCTGGGGGTGATGCCCAAAGAAAAGACGAAGCATTTTCTCCACGCCTAGGATTTGTCTATAAAACTGACGGCAACACGACCTACTACGCAAGTTACAGTGAAACATTCATCCCACAAAGCGGTGATCAATACGCGGATCTAAAAGGCGATAAAAGAAATATGGATCCAGATGTTTATGAAAGTACAGAATTTGGTGTAAAATTTGATTTAGAGAATGGTATGAGTGTAACTGCCGCTAAATTTAAACTCAACGAAGTAGCTCCAAATGGTCCTCCTAATACGGTTAACTATGCAATCGAGGAAACTGCCATAAACGGTTATGAAATACAGGCTGTTGGAAATGTTTCTGAAAATTGGTTCATCCATGCAGGAGCAAGCTTTATATCTGATGCCGATTCTATCAAAGAAGTTCCAGGAAGAACCTTATCTGTTTGGAATCTATATAAAGTTAATGAAAAACTTAGCTTAGGCTTGGGTATTATTAATAAAGGAAGTACGGCCGGAAAGAGCTCAAAAGTAATACTTCCATCCTATACTCGTATAGATGCAGCAGCTTACTATAAAATAAATGATACGGTGCGCGTACAAATCAACCTTGAAAACGCCACTGACGAACTGTACTACCCATTTGCTTACGGAGATCATCAAGTATCCGTTGGCGCACCACTACACGCAACAATTAAGCTCGTCGGTCGCTTCTAAAATTTAAGTATCCTAATCACTAAACTTAAAAGCGGATTGAGTCTTAGCCAATCCGCTTTTTTCTTTCACTTTCATCTAAAGTAAACAAGCTTAAGGTTTTCGTTAGTACTTAATTCTTTAAATTCATGAAATGTCTATTGCTCTGCGCCCTTTTTTTTTCACTCTTTAGCCTAAGCATGCAGGCTAATTCACTCTCCCCTAAAAAAATCGATCGGCTGAATCAGACTCTCCAATCGTGGGTCGATTCCGGCAAATATGCGGGCATCATCAACCTGACCGCCTTTCATCAAACAATTGCTCATTTCGAGGCCTACGGCTACCGAGATTTAGACAGTCGTGCTCCAATGGAAACAGACACGCTCGTTCGCATTTACTCGATGACAAAGCCCATTGTCTCTGTAGCGGTCATGCAACTGGTTGAACAAGGGAAATTGAGTCTCGATACTCCAATAACCGATCACTTTCCCGAATTCAAAAAACTCCAAGTCTATGAAGCGGGTCGCAGAGTTGCCCCCAAAAGAGCCCTCACCGTAAAACACCTCCTCACCCATACCGCCGGCTTTTCCTACGGTTGGGGCGAGCACCCTGTGGATGAGGCCTACCGAGAGATGGATATATTCAGCAATCTCCGGAACTCCAAAGCATTTGTTAAAAAAATTGCAGAACTTCCTCTCATTTACCATCCGGGAGAAAAATGGCATTACAGTATTGCGGTCGATCTACAGGGCATACTCATTGAGCGCGTTTCGGGTATGTCATTAGGCGACTATTTAAAGAAAGAGTTTTTCGAACCCTTAGGGATGAACGATACAAGCTTCCAGGTTCCAAAATCAAAAAAAAGACGCTTCAGTAGTAATTATCAAGCCGTAGATGGGCAGCTTGTTCTCAAAGACAGTTATAGCGATAGCACTTACTACGATAAAAAAACCTTTCAATCGGGAGGCGGCGGACTGGTTTCAACCGCTCAAGACTATTACCAATTCGCTCGCATGCTCCTCAATGGAGGCGAATTAAACGGCAAACGCTACCTGAAAAAAACAACCCTCGACCTGATGACCCGAGATCACCTCTGCGACATTCTTGAAAATCCAGAAGATCCCTGGACGGAGCACTCCTTCGGACTCGATGATTCAAAATTTGGGCTCGGCTTTAAGCTCACCGTTATTGAAGATCCTGAAACAGGTGCAGAAATCACCCAACAGTACTCTTGGAACGGAGCGGCTGGAACTGAATTTTGGGTCGATCCGATCAGCGAACTCGTCAATATCACCTTGATACAAAAACTAGAAAGCGATTGGACATTGAGGGCAGACATGGAAAAGCTCGTCTATTGACCGCATTCACTTTTTCTCAAAAATTTAAATCCTAGTCATAAAACACAGTCTCCCATACTCCATCCTCAGCCTGCTTTTCTTTCAACACTCTCTACAAAGAGTTCAATCATTGAACTATCCGGAGAGACGCGAATACGCTATGAAAGTTTAAATCACCCATTTAGAAATAGCTTTCAGGAAGTGACCGGCTCACGCATTAGAAATCCACATGCAGCCATAAGGCGGTAATGTAATATCGCGCCGCAAGGCTAATAATGATCAAAGCTTAAACTTAAATCAACGCACAATAATTCTAATGTGAGGTCTGCTAGATGAAGTTCTGTATTGATGCCCTTAATAAGTTAATTTATAAGAAAAAGTATTATAATTGACCGTTATGAAATTAATTAAAACTTATCTCATTAATTTAGATAAAGATAACGATCGACTTAAATGGATGGACAAGCAATTCAAAGGCTTTCCTTACGAACGCTTTCCCGCCATCACACCCGAAACAATTCCAGAAAAAATCAAAGCGATCTTTCCGAAAGAAAATCCCGTCCTCATCCCCACTGAACAAGCCTGTTTCGCAAGTCATTTAGCCCTTTATTATAAAATTCTAGAAAGCCCCAAAGACCCCGAAAGCTTTTGGCTCATCTGCGAAGATGATTTAGAAATCAATCAAAATTTTCTAAAAATAATAGAAGCTATTCCCGCTGACTTATGCGGAGATATAATTCGGCTGAATGATTTCCCGAAAACGCCAACTGTAAAAATCGCACAAGTCGATTCATTTAAATTGATTCGCTATGGTAAAATACCACTCGGCACAGGCTCCTACCTAATCAACCAAAATGGCGCTCAAACCATCATAGACTGTGCAAGAGAAATCCGGATGCCTTACGACTCTTATCTCCGTTACATCGGACGCTATACACTTAAAACAACGGGCATTTTCCCGCCCCCCTTAATTCAAGACGTCTTTCAAACAAGCTCGATTTCGAACAACTTCAATCGCCTTTATAAGCGAAAATACAGCTTTAAAAATCCCCGAAAGCTACGCAATAACTTACATTACATCTTTGAAAAGCTGAATTTCAACTATCTTAAACATTCAGTGCTGTTTGCACTCAAAAAAGAAAAAAAAGACTACAAAGGAAACTATATACTCAAATCATGAACCGCTTAAACATCCTTAAAAATAAGCTCTACATCAAGAAACGCAAAAAAGAAAAACGCCGAGACAAAAAATCAATTAACCAGTTAATTATAGACATCTTATCAAAAAGTGAAAAAGATAATGTAATTTACGATCTGGGTGCAAACATTGGGAACTATTCCTTATTCTTTGCAGAATCCGATTCAGAGGTGCGTTGTTACGAGCCAGATTTAGAGAACTATGAGATACTGAATTTTAGATCCAGAAACAAAAAGAATATTCAGACTTATAATCTTGCCTGTGGCACCAAAAATCAAAGCCTAAAATTATATAAAGAAAAGAGAGATATATTCAATTTCAGCACCGAAGGCTATTCAATAAATACTCAAGGAACCAATATAGATTCTGAGAATTTTCAAATTATACAATGTATAGACTTTTGTGATGAACTAAAAAGCTGCACAAAAAAAATCTCATTGATAAAGATGGATATAGAGGGCGCCGAACTTGAAATTATCGAAAAAATAATTAAAGAAAATTTACACAAATTGTTTGGCTTCCTCATCGTTGAAACGCATGAAAACTTATTCCCGCATTCAATTAACCGTTACAAGAATCTAGAAAAACAAATACGTTTAAATGGAATTAAAAATATTAACTTAAACTGGCACTAAAGACCCAAACAATCTGTGCCTCCAAAAAAATTGTTAATTTGGCTTTATCGATATATTAAATAGTTTGTACCCAGCTCACGCATTAGAAATCCACATGCAGCCATAAGGCGGTAATGTAATATCTGCCTTCACATCAGTAAAGTTCTCCCCAGAAAGTAAGTCCCGCCAGTTGTCGGTGCTGATTAAGTTTAATTCATGCAAAGAGACTGAAACCGCTTGATCAGTCACATTGTGCAAGGCAAAAATACTCTGATGCCGATCCAAGCTCTCCCGCCAAAAGGCAAAAATTTGGTCTCCCAGATGCAAGGTTAACTGAGTGGCATTCGGATGAAAGGCGGCTTGTTCCTTGCGAATTTTGATGCGTTCCTTCAGAGCCTCGAAAATCATACCATTGTGCAAATCTGCATTCGATAAAGTCTCATTCAGTAATTTTTGATCCCAACGATAGCGATTGATCGATCGCGCCTGCCCCGTCTCAGCCATCAATTCACTAGCATTTTCTGTAGCCAACAAACTATGGATATAAAAAGCAGGAATTCCCTCGAGGGCGAGCAAGATGGTATGCGCACAGATGAAACGCTCCTTTTGCCAGTCATCTATACCCTGAGCGATCGTCCCCTTCATCGCATCGAAAAGGCTTATATTTGCCTCGTAAGGTACGTCACCCTTCCCCTTAACCTTACGATTAGAAATCGTGCCACCAAATGATTGTAGGGTCTCGAGTAAATCTGCTTGATCTTTCGGAGCTACAAGGCCCTCTAAAGGACGCAGACCGACTCCATCATGTGAAGCGATGAAATTGAGGTAACTCCGACCCCTTCGAGCGGGCGGCATCGACATCATCCAAGTTTTTAAATGGGTAGAATCCCCTTTGAGCAAAGCGTAGATTAAAAGGGGCGGTAAAGAAAAATTATATATCAAATGCGCCTCGTTATCATTGCCAAAATAACTCAAGTTTTCTCGATTAGGGACATTGGTCTCGGTGATCAAGACCGTCTCAGGATTCAGTTGCTCCAATATCAAACGAATCAACTTAACCACCTCGTGGGTTTCCTTGAGGTGTACGCAAGGCGTACCTGATTCCTTCCACAGAAAGGCAATTGCATCGAGGCGAAAATGTTTCACTCCCTTACCGACAAGAAACTTCAAAAGCCGAATAAAGGCATAGAGTACCTCAGGGTTCTTGAAATTCAAATCGACTTGATCGTGACTGAAGGTGCACCAAACCTCTTGCTTCCCTTGGGCCGTCTGAACTGTTTTCAAGAGTGGACTGGAACGCGGTCGGATCACCTTACTAGTATCAAATGAATCCGGCACCGAAATAAAGAAATCCTTTCCGTCCCCAGAACCAGCAAGGAACTGCTTAAACCATTCAGATTCTACCGAACAGTGATTGATGACCAAATCGGCCATTAGATCGAAATCCTCACCGATTGCCTGAATATCCGACCAGTCCCCCAAGTCAGGATCGACTTTAAAATAATCGATCACCGAAAAACCATCGTCCGAGCTGTAGGGCGTAAAGGGGAGGATATGCACCGTACTGACGGTCTCCTTCAAATGCTTGCGCAAAAACTTATTCAAGCTCTGCAAAGGGCGCTCCCCTTCCGTTTCAATGCTATTACCATAGGTGATCAAAGTGATATCATTCTCACTCCATTTATTGTGCCAACGGCTCAAGTCACTCGAAGCATCATTTAAATCCGATAAGGCGACTATCGTATCGGTGATTGCCTGCGTATCCTCCTTAGGATAGAGGTTTTTAATGTGCTGGTGCACGAGGTCTGTCTGCCGCGTTTTTGGTCGCGACCGCGTTTTAATCGGCTGATAGACGGCCATATCCTCGTCCACTGCCTCGACTAACTGTTCATAAATATCGGGAATTGCCGAAAGGACACGCTTCCAACTGGGAATAAAGGGCGTATCCGTCGGCTGATTGAGAAACTCATTGCCCGCCCGCATGATGCTCTCAGAAAAAACCTCAACGGACTGCATTTCTTTATGTCGGTCGTACTGTAGCCCGTTCATTACAGAATCACTCTCATAAATATCGATCAAATCCAAAGCCATCCGATAATAGGAGGCCTTGATGGTGCGAATTTTAGCTTGGGAAAACTCTTCCCCAAAAGTAGCCAACTTTCGAAATAAGGATTTAGAAATATCCGAACTCATCTTCGTCAGCCCCTTAAACTGTTCGTGTGACGATAAATCTTGGTGCTTGTGATCGTAGCGGTCCGAGATATCCACCTGACAAATTTTGTTCTTCTTGTGATTTCGATAAATCTCCGAAAGCATGCCCATCTCCAGACCCCAGTCTGAAGGAATACGAATTTCCGAGATAATTTCTTTCTTAAAGGCAAACTCACCCGAAAGCGCATACTTAAAACTGTCCATGTATTCCAAGTAATCCGTCTCCCCACAAACCTGTTTCAGAGCCCGCAACAAAGGCGTGATCAGCAAGCGACAGACCCGACCATTCATCTTGTTGTTGGCAATTCTTGCATAGTACCCCTTGCTATAACTGAAATTCAGACTCGGGTTTAAGACTGGGTAAATCAAACGCGTCAACATCTCCTTGTGATAGGTAAGAATATCGCAATCGTGAATCGCCACCACCTTAGCCCGATCGCTCGCTAACAAATAGCCAAACATATACCAAACATTACGCCCTTTTCCCTCTTGTAAGGGCGATAAATTATAGTCCTGCAAGAGTGCATCAATCTTGCGTAAACGCGGTCCCCCATTCCAAAGCACCTTGATCCTTTGCGGTAAGCCATCGAGAAACTTCAAAGCGTGCTTATATTGCGAATCCGTAGCCTGATCTAGACCCAAGACAATTTCATCAATATAGTCCATCTGCGACAAGATCTCGACAATGCGGGGGAAAGCCGCCCCTTCAAACTCAGAAAAGAGCGAAGGTAACATCAAGCTCACCGGATTAGTCCGCGACAGCTTGTAGACCTCTCGCTCTAAACTGTCATTTGAACGCGTTTTAAAATTATGAAAATTAGTTATGACACCATTTTGATGAAAATCACTCATAGGATTGCTTATAAATTAGCTAAATTAAGATTTAAAATATCGAGCACTGAAGCGTTCCAGCCCGCCGAAGCGTGAGCCTCAGCGAGGAAAGAATCACATCGCTTTAACTTGAGCGTACCTTTATTCCGATTGGGAATAACCAAGGCAAAATCAGCCTGCTCCAGCATCATTCGATCGTTCGGACTGTCCCCGATCGCCAAAACGCTCCATTCCACCTCGGGAAAACGCTTCTCCAACAAAGACTGTACCTTCGTCACCCCAGTTGACTTGTCATAGCCCGCCTCCATCAGATGGATAAATTGTCCACCCCGAACCGCCCGAATTCCAAATGAAGCCAGTGTATACTCAAAAGCCGCCCATTCCGAAGCCCCGTCCTCCCAGAGAATTGGTTCGGTTGCATTTCGCATCTGTGCCCGAGCCGCTCCATCCGCACCCAATCCAGTCAAAGCAGATAAGTCGGCAGCAGAAAAATCAGAAAAGCCCCGAAACGAATAGCCCTCTTTCAAGCGAAGCCTCCGAGCCACTTGGACAATCCGTTGGTAAGAAAGACTGTCATAGAGGCAGCGGTACTCACCCATCACGCTATTGGCATCGACATAATCCCCCCATGAGCCCCTGCCAGCATCCCGAAACGGAAGCCCCAAAGTTGTCCCATTCTCACCGATTAAAATTGGCTTTTGCTCCCATCTCCAGGCCTCTGATTCAACAATGATTCGCATCTCCTCAAGCGTCTTGCTCGAATTCAGAACTAAAGGTATCCCCTCAGCATGAATCTTATTCAAAGCCTCCATAGCCTCAGCAAACGAGTAGTCAGCATCCAACAAAGACGCATCCAAATCGGTCACCACCAGCCAAGACTTATGCTGCACCTGCTTCATACTGTAAGCTCTTAAATGAGCGATCCCCTTTAAAATCCACAAGCACCTCGGCGAAACTCGGCATATCCACCAGCATCCAACGCGTAAGCCGCTCAAAATGGGCGATAAACTCGACCAGCTCCGCCTCCGACATAAACCGCTGCCCCTCAGACTGGCCAGAGTCCGCACAAGACAGTCGCAACTTCTCCTCCTGCTCCATCCGCCAGTTCAAAACACAGTCAAAGCTCGGCACCCGCAAGAGCACCGTATGATCGATCCGAGCAAATAAATTCGCATAGGCACCCGCCAAAGCATCATTGACAAAGCCCCGCCAAATCCCCTCCGCATCTAAGGTAGCCTCCAAGGCATTGACCGGCACTTCCAAAGCCCCCAGCGACTGCGGACGCGCCGAAACACACCAACCCTCAAAGAGCACCACATCCACCGGCAAGACCACCGAGTACCAATCCGCATCCGCCACCCGATCATCTAGGTCCTTGCGAAAACGCGGACTGCGCAACACGCCCGCTTCCTTAGAAGCCAGCCCATCGAGGATCTCCATGGCCAAAGCCACATCATGCGTACCTGGAACCCCACGAGTTGCCAGCAAAGGGTGCACTCGCTCCGCCAACAAAGCGCGCTCCGCTCGCGACTTATACAAATCATCCAAGGACAAGACAAAGACACTGAGCGACTCGGTCTCCCTAAGAAAATCCGCTAAAAAACGAGCCAGCGTTGATTTACCCGTGCCTTGGGCTCCATTGATACCCACGACTAGAGGAGCCGAACCCGAATGACCCCGTTTCCAAGCAAGTAAACGCTCGGCAATCGGCAGATAAGCACCCGCAACTAAAGAACGAAAGTCCTCCGGCAAACGCTCTTTTTCGATAAACTGCTCGAGAAATACCTCCATCCCGGAAGTACAATGCAAGAATCGAGCCAAGTTCAGGAAAACAGTTTTCTAATATTCCTTCGTGCTAATTTTGAGGTATCCCGCTGTAGCGTGTGCTTAATTTTCAATAGGGCTAAGTTTAATTCAACCAAAGTCTCCGAACGCTTGTCCCCCCCATCGGCAAAGACACGATTGAGAATTTCTCCCATCAAGGCACTACTCTCACCGACCAAACGCTTCTGTTCCACAGGTTGCTCCGCTTCTGAAAAAGCCTTCGCCACTTGACTGAATTACCGAAGCTAGGCAAAGGTTTCGACGATTTCAAATGTCGCTTAAGTGGCTGTCTTCGGTTCCAAAACGGTAGCTAACATGTAGAGCCCCTTTTCTGTAAAGGCTTTAGGTGCTTTCACTTTTCCGCCTCTTCGCCCTAATGAGGCGACAGAGGACCGCCGATTGCCCCATTCCTTAGCCGTTAAGGTAAAGACATTTTTAGTCCACCTAAACGGTCTCAAAAGTGAAGTCTGATTTAAAGACTGAGCGGGATGTGCACTTCGGCGCGTTTTTGAGCGTCGGGCACGGAGGGGGAATCCCAATAAATGGCACGGGCTTCTCCGCTCGCTTGATAATCACTCTGCTGAGCGATCCATTCTTCGAGTTTGCTCTTGGCTTGCTCGTAGTTGCGCTCGCTGTAGGCTCCGCGATAACCAATGCTGGCGACCCTACGCTGGGGCACTGCCTCGACGCTGACGGAACCGCTCGATTGAAGTGAGCGCTGGGCGGCATCAGAGCCGACAAAAAAATACATTTCACCTGGTTGAATGCCCACTTCGACGGGTGTGGTCATGGCGATGCGTCGGGTGGTGATGTACCAGAAAAGGGGCATGAAGAGGTTGTTCGATTCAAAGTACGGTACGCTTGAGCGCTTGACGAGCACGGTGCTTGCTGGGAGGGTCTTGATCTCGATGACGCCTTCTGGGGTCTGCTTAAAGGCAGATTCGCTAGCTTGGGCTGCAAGGGGGCTGAACATAAAAAAAAGGCAAATGAGGGGACAAAGCAGATGGGCTGACATCTAGATAAATCGTCGCAGAGCAGAATCCCTTACACACTGCCCTACAAGTGCTTAGAAATAATTGATCGCCCCTGTATTCTTTTTAAGGCTGAGCGCTGTGCCCTAAGCCAAGCGATTCAGTCGCCGATTTTGCCTGAGAACAAGCGTTTCTGTAGGGGGAAAATAAGTGCGAGGATTCCGAGGAGCAAGGGCATTGCTGCGGGCTCGGGTACGCCGATGAGTTCAATATTATCCATGCCGACTACGCCATAAAACTCGTCTCCGATTGCTGAGTAGCCCAAGGTGGAAGAGAGAATGCGGAGTCCGTTGATATCGCTGAGGGTTTCTTCAAAGGTATCCAATCCGATTGTGCCTGTTAGGTTGCCCACTCGGTGCATGGAGTCGGCATCGATGGTGAAGCTGGCACTACCCCACCCGCTTTCGGGAGGAAAGAAAACAGCGTCATTGCTGACCCACCAAGTGCCGAAACTTTGCTGAGGACTGGCGGCATTAGAGAGGGCGACGCGGAGATAGACGGGGTCGCTTTCACTCCAGTTGGAAAAGTTTAATTGCAGGCGGATGACGCCTTTGGTGTTGTAATCGCCAGTCCAGTTATCCGTTGGATTGAACGCGATAAGTTTACTACCTTTATTTCCCGGATTGATTCCTACGGGCATGCGGAGATAGGCGTCTCCTGACTCCATTCCGTCTTCGCTACTCTGTAGCCATGGGTTGGCTGGTTCCCATCCCTCAAAGCCGTTGTTAAATTGACTGAGGGCAATGGGGGTACCTTGAGCACTGGCTTTAAGGCTCATCAAGAAGAGGAGGAGGACGCCTACGAGGCAATTCGTGATCAAGCTCATAGTGTAGTGCTACCGCTTAGGATTCCCAAGGGTGAGAGCAGATTGCTGAAACTGAAATTTGTAATGTTGGGAATGACAGTGGCGAGTTCGGCTTGGGGGACGCCAAACCATCCGGCGAGCTCGGCCATGTAGGCATCGACGGGTGTGGTGGGAAGAATGCGCCCGCGACCTATGTCGTAGAGGCTACCTGTGGATAGATCGGGGTACTGGCCATAGATTTTGCCTCCGTTGGCACTGCCACTGATGATAAAGTGATTCCCTCCCCAGGCGTGATCGGAGCCGCTGCCGTTCGAGGTCAAGGTTCGTCCAAAGTCCGATGCGGTATAGAGGACGACTTGGTTTTCTAATCCGAGATCGACGATGTTCGTCCAGAAGAGTTCTATCGCTTCATTGATCTCACTGAAGAGTTGGGATTGGGGAACGATCACTGCATTGTGGTGATCCCAACCGCCCCGCTCGACAAAGAAAATTTGTCGATTCATTCCCAAGGCCATGCGTGCCTCTAATATTTTTGCAATCATGGCAAAGCGTGCTGAAGTGTGCGAATAATCCGCTACGGCAGAGGGATCGAAGGGCTCACTCAATCCATCGAGGGCTTGCTTAAAGAAAATCGATGTCTCGATGGATTTCTTGTTAGAATGGGCCAAGGTCTGGGAATAGATGTTGTGGTAGTGCTGGCTGAGGATATTGTCTACAGATAAACTCAAGGTGGGATCTTGATTATAGTTACGCAATTCTACGACGCCGGATGGATCGGTAATATAGGGCACTGTAGATAAACCTGTTTGCAAAACATTAGTCCCTGAGAGCGATATATTCATGGATATATTATCTTGCTGGTTGGCCTGGGCCATGACTTCAGCCATACGACCGCCCCAACCTTTAGGGGTACTTCCCCGAACTTGGGGAACGAGGGTCTGCCAATGTATTTGGTGATCGGGATGAGAAAATAAGCCTTCGGGGAGTGCTTTTGTTCCACTGTTGTACTCTGAAATCGAGGTCGGTTCAATCAAGGAGCCAACATTGCTTATAAAAGCAAGATCGCCACGGTCATAAAGCGTTTTCAAGTAAGGCAAGTCAGGGTGAATGCCAAACTCAGTGATGTCTTGCCCGTCCGAACTAATCGGTAATAGGTGCTCTTTACGGTGGGCTAGACCTTCAGCTCCAGAACTGGCGGAATCGAGGGTGTTTGGATTATAGCTTACACCCTCTCCTAAGTAAGTGCCCCCTCGAACCGATTTATAGGCTTCATAGGCTGAGTCTTCTCGAGGCACAAGCATGTTAAATGAATCGTTACCACCGTTTAAAAAGAGGCAGACTAAGGCCTTGTAGTCACCAAAATTTGTTGCGGAAACGGCCCCTGCGGTTAATCGAAGCGAGAGCAAAGAGGATAGAAGCGAAGCAGTTCCAACCGCAGCGCAGTTGGCTTCAACTAAAAAGCGTCTTCGGGAAATTGGTTTTTTGAAGTCCATTTTAGTACAGGGTATTGAATTCTACAGAGGTGGCGATAAGGAATGTCGCATAGTGCACGCGATCCTCATTTGTCGCAAAGGCATTTTCGGCTTCTTTTGCCTCTAGAGCTTGTAGCACGATGGCTCGTGTCGATTCACTGAGACGACCGCCACAGAGGATTAGATTGAGATGATCAATCAGCAACTGGCTGTTCGAGGCGAGTGAGGCTTCATAAGAAAAATCGAGTTTAGAGTCCGCATAGTTCCGTTGCCCAAAGTTCCCTGCTGCGTCTTTGACCACGCCTTCGTTTATCAAAATATGATAGCAGTTTAGCAAATGTAAGGCACTGACATCATTATTGATTTGAAATTCTGGGGCACTCAAATTGCGATTGGCGATAAGACCGTTGGGACTGTAATCCGGTCGAAAAAAATTAAAGACTGAGGCAGCCTCATAGGGTGATTGCAAAATACTATCCTCTAATTTTTTGAAATAAATCCATTCATAGGTTTGCGACGAGTCTAAATTAAAAGCTCGGCTCAAGTGCATTAATCGAATCAAGGGTTCTCGCAGTTTCCCGTTCGAAGGATCAAATGCAAGTGCGTGTGAACGAGCTTCTGGGTGCAAGAGCACCGCTTTGAGGGTCGCAACCATGTCCCCGCGATTGCCTGTCCCCTTACCCTTATAATATCCCGTTTTAAAGGCTTCAGCCACTGACTTGATGTAGGCTGGTGAGGGATTGGAGACGGTGAAACGCTGGATTAAAAAATGGGCAAAAAACGGGGGCATATTTTTGTGATTAAAAAGGTGATCTAATAAACCAGCCACATCAGAACGGACGCCCGCCTCATTTTCACTAAAAGGACCTAAGCGTGTGCCATCGAGCAAAGTCTTAGCCGTAAAGTCGTGGAGATTGGATTGTACCCGCATTGGGTCGATATAATTTCCGTAAAAAATCTCTATATTTAAACGATCATAGGGACGACGCATTCCAGTAAAGACTTTGGCAAATTCGGCAATGTCTTCATTGTCATAGGTAGGAATGGCATTTCCGGAAGCATCCAATTCAAGTGTTCCATCCTCATTTAACTCCCACAATCCAATCGTGAATAGCTGCATCACCTCTCGGGCAAAATTTTCATCGGGGAAGGTGCCATTATTCGGGTCTGCTTTCTTATTTTCAAGGTGAGAGAGATAGTAACCCATATGCGGACTCCAAGTAACCTCATCTAAAATATCACGGAAATTGCCAAAGGCATTGCGGACGAAAATATCGTAATAATTGAGCCATCGCTCTGTTGCATTAGGATGATTGCTACCCTCTTCTCCGACAACAAAATACTGATTTAATGCCCAGGCGACGCGTTGCCTCAGTTGATCATTTGCATTGATGGCTGACTCAAACCAAACGATTTTTTTAAAATCGGGAAAATTAACTCCTGAAATATTCCAAATATTTCCTTTTGCTTGCCTTGAGTCTTCAGCATGACTTCCAATTTTAGGGATACCCCTCCAATCCAACTCATTCTCTGAATAATTAGAGGCATCAATCGGTTTGTCCTCACTATCAAACAAACCGCCATGACCAGGCAAAGGACAAGACCAATCCGGATAGTAACGAGTCTGATCTCGGTAAAAACCATAGCGGTGTCCGAGATCCGCATTGTGTCCCACTTCGTTGACCAAGCGCCCATTTTGCCCAGTTTGATCAGAAAAATTGGGATCACTGCGTTCACGCCAATAAGCACGGTGCAAAAAAGGTTCGAGAGCGATTTGCTGATCGATCCAAGCCTCAAAATTCGAGTACTCTGCGTCGAGGAAGTTCTCCGATTCGATATTGGGAAAATTGTTAATCGCATCCATGTTCGGACCAAAAGTCGCTTGCATTAAAAAACGACTGACCAAGGCCTGATTAGATGGGGTATCAATTGAACTTTCGAAACGAGTACGAAAAAAGCCTTTAGATTCCTTGGGGATTGAGAGAACAGATTGTGAACCTTCAGCCTCTGTAAGGGGATAGACAAAGGGAAAAATTTGCTCCCAGCCGTTTCCATAATTCCTTGATATGGGCAACCAATCGGAAAGTCCGTCTGAGTACTCGAGAATCTCAATGGGATACCTCGACTCTTCCAGGCTGTATTCGACTGACTCTGCATCCACATTCAGACTTGGGTCTTTCCCTTCCTGTGCCCAAAGCAGTGACCCAAAACAGAGCGAGCAGATAATCAGCTTAAAGAACCGACTGTAATTTCCATAAAGAGCTTGAATCTGAACAAATAAAAGTAGCTTCATGGCAAGAGGGATAGGAGGGCAGAACGAGTAACAATAAAAACTATCAATGGAGGTGTGTATATAGGAAAAATTATCTATATACTAAGGTTTAGCAAGACTAACTCATTTATAATTATATACCCTCTAATATTAATGAAAAACTGCATAACATATTATGCCTCTGAAAATCCATTATCCCGAAAGCTTTTATGAATCTTCTCCTTTCATTTGTGTGGAGGGCACTCGCACTCAGAGACGACAGAAAAGTAACTGCTCTTGCTAACAAGAGTGCCCCACAGGAATGACCGTGCAGCGTGTCCAAAAAAAGTGACCCAAAAAAGTGACCAA